>JACCEC010316062.1_pt1 | contig 10987 bp, 9 predicted proteins | sample 7450121 | NCBI WGS metagenome assembly JACCEC01 (sample SAMN15323455, study PRJNA562643) | freshwater metagenome | isolation source: river surface water | place: USA:Blue River Watershed | collected 2017-08-18 | reverse complement strand
CGGTTGTCGCCATGGCAATCATCGATCCGCTACTACTCGGACTCACCTTGCTAATGATCTCTGTCGCCGTTGCGTCCATCGGTTTCACCGCTCGTCGAATCCGCAGTGCAACCACAAAGGCGCAGGGGCGAGTCCGCGACATGGCAGCTTCGGTTGAACGCGCGCTCGGAGCCGTCCGCACGATTCGTGCCGCTCGCGCTGAGGTTCGCGAGACCGAAGCCATCGTGAACGATGCCTCCGAGGCTTACCAGCAGGGCGTGAAGATTGCCAAGCTCAACGCCTACGTAACACCAATCGGTGGACTTGCCGCCAACGCTGCATTCATGGTCGTACTCGGTGTCGGTGGTTACCGTGTGGCTGCCGGAACAACCGATGTGGCGTCGCTGATCACCTTCATTCTTTTGATGTTCCTGATGATTCGCCCTGTCGGCCAGGCCTTCGGTGCCTACTCGAGCGTTCAGAGCGCTCTGGGAGCGCTAGCTCGAATCCAGGAAATCCTCGACGTCCCACTCGAAGAATCGGACGCCGAGCGAACCGACAGCAAACCACGCAAGGCAAACAACAAGACCGCAATCGAGTTCAAGAAGGTCAAGTTCGCCTACGCCGACCAGGGCAACGAGAAGTCGCCAGAGGTGCTTTCTGGAGTCTCGTTCAAAATTGAGCGCGGCAGCCGAGTGGCAATCGTTGGCCCGAGCGGTTCGGGTAAGTCAACAACGCTCTCGCTGATCGAGCGCTTCTACGAGCCAACCTCGGGTGAGATTCTGCTCGATGGCCAGCCGGTTAGCTCGATGAGCCGTGACTCACTTCGCGAGCAGATCGGCTACGTCGAGCAAGACGCCCCGGTCCTTGCCGGTTCGATTCGCGAGAACCTCCTAATCGGCTCACCAAACGCGACCGATAAAGAACTCAAGGCCGTGCTCGCCGAGGTCAACTTGACCGATGTGCTCAAGCGTCACAAATCTGGACTTGATGCCGAAGTCGGTGAGCAGGGCATCATGCTCTCCGGCGGTGAACGTCAACGTCTGGCCATCGCTCGCGCGCTACTAGCCGCTCCCCCGATTCTGCTGCTCGACGAATCAACCTCGAGCCTCGACGGCATCAACGAACAGAAGATGCGCGAAGCCATCGACGCGGTAGCCAAAAATCGAACCATGATCGTGATTGCCCACCGACTCTCCACAGTCGTGGACAGCGATCAGATCATCGTGATCGAAAAAGGCAAGGTTATTGGTGCTGGCACCCACAAGCAGCTTCTGAAGAGCACACCGCTCTACAAGGAGCTGGCAGCCACCCAGATGCTCGACTAGCGGTTAGCGCCTCTGAGGGTTCCGGTAATCGAACCCGAGTTGTCGTAGATCACGCAGGTTGCGATTCGGTCGCCAGCCTTCCACGAAGCCTCAGAAGGCACCAGCGGGAACACCTGCAGCTTAGAACGGTCGTAGCGAACACCGACAAAGTCCTCGAAAGAGGTCACGCAAAAGTTGTTAGCCATTTCGGCAATCTTGGCTGCGTCGAAGCGATCGCCAACGGTTCTAACCGTTCCAGCCGACATCACCTCGCCAAAGTGAGGCTTCTCGCAATCCACAGCTTGAGAAACACTGACATCGCCAGTGGCGGCGTCCTGAGAAAGGCACTGACCAACGGTCAAACCGCCATAGGCAACCGTTGTGCCGGGCGCAACCTCGATTGTCTCTTCTGGAGCCGAAGCACAACCAGCAAGCAAAAGAGTCAACGATGCGAGCAGAGCGACTTTACGCATTTTCAGCCTTTCCTAAACGTAACTAAGAATACAAGCGAGGAGTAGTCTGGAGACGTTTCGATGACGAAAGGCCTCAATTGAACGCGCCAACTCGCGAGCACGCACTCGCCCTAGACGCCAACGACCCACTGGCTAAATACAAGGCCCAGTTCCAGATCAGCGACCCAGACCTCTGCTACCTCGACGGCAACTCGCTCGGCCGAATGCCCCTAGAAACAGTAAAGAGAATCAACAGCTTCCTGACCGAAGAGTGGGGCCGCGAACTCGTTGACGGCTGGAGCCACTGGATCGACGAAGCCTCGCCAACCGGCGACCTACTCGGCCGTGCAGTTCTTGGCGCAGGTCCTGGCCAAGTCGTGGTTCAAGACACCACCAGCGTGAACTTCTACCAACTCTGCAATGCGGCGATCAGCGCGCGCCCGAACCGCAAAACCGTAATCATCGACTCGAGCAACTTCCCCACCGACCGCTACATCCTCCAGGGCATCGCCGAAGATCGCGGGCTAAATCTAATCACCCTCGACAACGACGGCTCCGGCGGGCCAAACGCGCATGCAATCGCGAACGAACACGAACTCATCACCCCAGAAGCACTCCAGCCGTTCCTGAGCGAAGACGTCGCCCTGGTAACCCTGCAGGCAATCCACTACCGCTCGGGATCACGCCCCGACATCAAGGCGATCACCGACCTCTGCCGCAGCTATGGAATCCTCGTGGTGTGGGACGCCAGCCACGCTGCCGGCGCAATCGAGCTCGACTTCGACGCGAACGGCGTTGACCTAGCCGTGGGCTGCACCTATAAATACGGCAACTCAGGGCCAGGCTCCCCCGCCTGGCTCTATGTGCGCAAAGAACTCCAGAGCCAACTGAAAGTCCCCATCCAAGGATGGTTTGCTCAAGACAAACAATTCGAAATGGGTCCGGTCTTCGAACCCATCGACACGATCCGCCGATTCCAAATCGCAAGCCCGAGCATCATCGGTCTGCGCGGAGTTCAAGCCAGCTTCGAGATGATCGAAGAAGCCGGCATCAAGAACATCGCCGAAAAGGCTGCCAAAGGCACCGACCTGATGATCGAGCTCTTCGACGCCTGGCTCGCCCCGCTAGGGTTCGGACTCATGACCCCGCGCGAATCACACAAACGCGGCGGCCACATCACAGTCACCCACCCCGAAGCCAAGCGAATCGCAGCAGCCCTGCGAAAGTTCGCCGGAGTGGTTCCCGACTACCGCGTGCCCAACGGAATCCGCCTCGCCATCGCCCCGCTACCAACCAGCTACACCGAAGTCTTCGACGGCTTCCAGCGAATCAAAGAGTCGGTTGAACGCGAGGACTACAAGAAAATCGAAGACAACGGAAGCCGCGTAACATGAGCGACAAAGCAGTCACCTACATCTCCTACCTGAAAGTCGATGAACTTCTCGAACTTCAGCAACCGCTCAGCGACGGCGAACACGACGAGATGTTGTTCATCATCATTCACCAGACCTACGAGCTGTGGTTCAAGCAAATGCTCCACGAAATCCAGGCTCTGCAAAGATCACTTGAACAAGGCGACACCCACAAAAGCCTCGCCCTTCTCGGCCGCGTCCGCACCATCATGAAAACCTGCGTCGGCCAAATCGACATCCTAGAAACCATGACCCCGCTCCAGTTCAACTCGTTCCGCGGCCGGCTCTCCTCGAGCAGCGGCTTCCAGAGCGCCCAATTCCGCGAGTTCGAAGCCGTCCTCGGTCGCCGCGACTACGCCGGCTCAGACGCATCCAAGAGTTCCGGCATGGGCATGGCCGAACACCTGATCCCCGGCTCCAAAGCCCGAGCCAGCGTCGAAGCAGCCATGAACCGCCCCTCCCTCTGGGACTCAGCTCTCAAATACCTGCAAACACGCGGACACGCGGTTCCCCAGCGACTACTAGAACGAGACTTCTCCGCACCCTACGAAGCCGACGAAGAATTACAAGAAGTTCTACTCAAGGTTCACCGAGAAGACCCAGACGCAGCAGCGGTCTGCGAACGGTTGGTTGACCTTGACGAAGGTCTGCAAGAGTGGCGCTACCGCCACGTGAAGATGGTCGAACGCACCATCGGCCACAAGATCGGCACCGGCGGATCCAGCGGTGTTGGCTACCTGGCCAGCACGCTATTCCGCCCGGTCTTCCCAGACCTTTGGGCTATTCGCTCGCGCTTTTAGATTGCTAAAGCCGCCAGGCCGGCAGCTTCCACTTGAAGATGATTGCCGCGAAGCGGAAGAGAATGATTGCTACCGCGGTGATTGTGATCGAGACCATTTCGTCAACGTTTAGCTGCTGGAGTCCCCACATGAGCCATGCGCCTGCGAATGCGAGGACTGCGTAGGGCTGGTGGTCGTTGACGGCTCGTGGGATTTCGTTGACTAGGACGTCGCGGATGATTCCACCGAAGACTGCTGTGGCGACGGCCATGATGGCTGCCATAAGTGGTGAGTGGCCTGCGTCCAGGGCCATTTGGGCACCCGATGTTGCGAAGAGTCCCAGGCCGATGGCGTCTGGCCATTCCATTGCACGCTGGGTGATTTCGATGTGGCGGGCTCTGAAGAAGAGTGGGGTGATTACGCCGACTCCGATGATCAGCCAAACCCAGACTTCGTTTTCCATCCAGAAGAAGGTGGTTTTGCCGAGCAGGAGGTCGCGCATGGTTCCGCCACCGAATGCGGCGATTGCTGCGATGAGGACTACTCCGAAGATGTCGAGCTTCTTACGAGCCGCTTCGATGATTCCCGAGGCGGCGAAGGCTAGGACGCCGAGGATTTCAAACGCGACTAGCACTGTCCACCACGTTCTTCACGAGCATTGCTCGGGTCATCGGGCCAACACCGCCTGGGTTAGGGCTGAGGTGGCCGGCGACGAGCGCTACGTCTGGGTGGACGTCGCCGAGGAGGGTTGCTCCCTCGGCTGATTCGACTCTGGTTACGCCGACGTCGAGAACAGCGGCTCCAGGTTTGATCCATTCGGGCTGAACGAAGTGGGCGACACCGACGGCAGCGATGACGATATCGGCTCGCTTGATCACCTGCTCTGGGTCTTTGGTGGCCGAGTGAACCATTGTGACGGTTGAGTCGATGCCTTTGCGGGTCATCAGGAGTCCCAGTGGTCGGCCGACTGTGATGCCGCGTCCGATTATTGCGACCTCGGCTCCCTTGGTCGGGATGTCGTAGCGCTTTAGAAGTTCTACGATTCCGGCTGGGGTGCAGGGCAGAGGTGAGTTGAGATCTTGGTTGACGCCGAGGACGAGCTTGCCGAGGTTCGCTGGGTGAAGTCCGTCGGCGTCTTTGGATGGATCCATAAGCTCGAGCATTTCGTTTGCGTCGATGCCGAAGGGTAGGGGTAGCTGAACAATGTAGCCGGTGACGTCGCTGGCGTTGTTGAGGTCGCGGATGGCGGCTCTAACGTCGGCTGCGCTGGCTGTGTTGGGTAGGTCGATGCGAACGCTGTGGACGCCAACCTGGGCGCAGTCACGGTGTTTGCCGGCTACGTAGGAGTGGCTACCTGGGTCGTCGCCGACGAGCAGTGTGCCTAGGCCAGGGGTGATGCCCTTTTGCTTCAGCGCTACCACTCGCTCGGCGAGTTCCGCTTTGATCGACTTGGCAACTGCCAAGCCATCGAGCTTGATGGCAGTCATTACCAGTTTTCGAGGCCTGAGTAGAGCGGGAAGGCTTCGGTTAGCTTGCGGACGCGAGCCTGCAGAGCGGCAACGTCTGGGTTTGGCATCAGCACGTGAGCGATGATGTCGCCGACCTCGGTGAACTCTTCAGCGCCGAAGCCGCGGGTCGCGAGGGCTGGTGTGCCGATGCGAACGCCCGAGGTGACCATTGGTGGGCGTGGGTCGTTTGGCACCGAGTTGCGGTTCACGGTGATGCCGACTTCGTGCAGCAGGTCTTCGGTCTCTTGGCCGTTGATCGGGGCGTTGCGGAGGTCAACGAGAACTAGGTGAACCTCGGTGCCGCCGGTGAGAACCTGGACACCATTGCCAGCGACGTCGGCCTGGGTTAGGCGTTCGGCGATGATGCGGGCGCCGTCGATGGTGCGCTGCTGGCGGTCTTTGAACTCAGGACCCATTGCTGCCTTGAAAGCTACTGCCTTGGCGGCAACCACGTGCATGAGCGGGCCACCCTGCTGACCTGGGAACACCGATGAGTCGATCTTCTTGGCGTATTCCTCTTTGCAGAGGATTAGGCCGGAGCGTGGGCCGGCGAGGGTCTTGTGAACGGTGGTCGAGACGACGTCGGCGAATGGGACCGGGTTCGGGTGGAGTCCGGCAGCGACGAGTCCGGCGAAGTGAGCCATGTCAACCCAAAGCTTTGCGCCAACTTCGTCGGCGATCTTGCGGAACTCGGCGAAGTCGAGGTGGCGGCTGTAGGCCGACCAACCGGCGATCAGGACCTGAGGCTTAACCTCGTGGGCGCGCTCACGAACGATGTCCATGTCGATTAGGAAGGTCTCCGGGTTCAGGCCGTAGGCGTGGGCCTCGTACATCTTGCCCGAGAAGTTGAGGCGCATGCCGTGGGTGAGGTGGCCGCCGTGAGCTAGCTCAAGGCCGAGGATTTTGTCGCCGGGGTTGGCGAGGGCCATTAGGACTGCGGCGTTCGCGCTTGCACCCGAGTGTGGCTGAACGTTTGCGTGCTCTGCGCCGAAGAGCTCCTTGGCGCGGTCGCGGGCTAGGTTTTCGGCAATGTCCACCGCTTCGCAACCGCCGTAGTAGCGCTTACCAGGGTAGCCTTCGGCGTATTTGTTGGTGAGCACCGAGCCCTGGGCTTCGAGGATGCCGCGGCTAACGAAGTTTTCGCTGGCGATCATCTCTAGGGTGTGGCGCTGGCGGTTGAGCTCTGCTTCTAGTACCGCGGCGATTTCTGGGTCTGTCTCACTCAGAGGCGAGTTGAAGGTTGAAGGCAACTTCGACATTTCGGGGCTCCTATTTTTGGGTTGTTATTTGGCCCAGGCGCACGACCAAAATACCTATCGCTCCCCGATGGAATCCCATCATTAGCGCCAGTTGCGATGCGTCAATTCTAACTCTCTCGCCGCCGACACGCCGTTTTCAGGGGTATTCCCGAAAACGAATGTTTGGCGTCGGAGGCGAAAGGTATTATTGCCTTACTTTCGCCTTAGCGAACATCAGGAGGAAACCTTGGAGCCACCAGTAATCATCGGATTCGCGATGATCGTCGCAGGGCTTGGCCTTGCCGGCTGGATTGCTTACACGGTTGCCCAGCAGCGCCGCGAGGAACGCAAGCGCTCTGAAGACTAGTTAAACTTGGGTGCATGAATGAGCACTGGGTTTTAACCATCATCTGTAAAGACCAACCCGGGATTGTTCACGCCGTGACCGGCGCAATTGTGGCGGCCGAAGGCAACATCACCGAATCTTCACAGTTCTCGTCAGACGACACCGGACGCTTCTTTATGCGTCTGCAAATTGAGTCGAACTCGCAGCGCGCACACCTCGAGGCAAACCTCGCCCCTGTGATTGAGCAGTACGACATGGAGGTTACCCTCGACGAAGTGGGCCGCAAGCTCAAGACCTTGGTCTTGGTTTCCAAGAGCGCTCACTGCCTAAACGACATCCTCTTCCGCCAGCGAGCCGGGCAGTTGCCGATCGAGGTTCCAGCGGTTTTCGGTAACCACGGCGACCTAGCCAGCATGGCCGAGTTCTACGGAGTCCCGTTTGAGGTTCACCCGTTCACCGACGCCGGTTCGAAAGCAGCTTTTGAGCACATGCTTCGCGACTACATCAAGGCTGCCGGCATCGAGCTAATCGTTTTAGCCCGCTTCATGCAGATCCTTTCGCCGGAGTTCGTCGAGGAGTTTGCCGGCCGAATCATTAACATTCACCACTCGTTCCTGCCTGGCTTCAAGGGCGCTAACCCTTATGCCCAGGCTCACGCTCGCGGTGTGAAGCTGATTGGCGCAACCGCACACTTTGTCACCGCCGACCTCGACGAGGGCCCGATCATCGAGCAAAACGTTGTTCGCGTTGACCACGGTGACTCGAAGCGCGAACTTGTTTCGATGGGCCAGGACGTTGAATCCAAGACCCTCACCCAAGCGATTCGCTGGTGCGCAGAACATCGCGTTTTGCTCGATGGTGAGCGAACCATCATCTTTAGCTAGCCCTCTTCCGATTAGCCACCCAAACCGCTGTCAGTAGGCACGCGCCAAACAGAGCGGCGAGCCCGACGGATTTATTGGGCGGAGTTCCTACCATTACGGGCGCCACCTCGGTTGTGATTGTTTCGACTTGCGGCTGGGTCACTCGTACCGGGGTTGAACGTTGAGGCACGGGTCGAGGAACAATCTTGGTTGGGGTTGCCGAAACAGCCTTCTTTACCGCCTTTGTCTTCTTGACCGCGGCAAAGTTGGTGACCGGCGAGACAGGTGTTTTGTCGATGGTGACTAGGTCACTGACCACCTGGTCGATTGGTCCGAGGTTGCCAGATGAGTCCACCACCACGCCCGGCAAGAGCTCGAGCCTCACATTGCCGGCCGAGCAACCACTCGCGGTGACTCGGTAACTACTGCCAGCGAGAATCGCGACGCTAGCGAACTTGCAGCCCGTCGAACTGCCCGAGTGCGAGAGAGAGTCAGCGCTGAAACCCGAAACCGGCTCGCTGAAGTTCAGCTCGAAAACCGGTTGGGAGGTCTGACTTGCTCGCGGAAGTTGATCCCACTGTGCCGTTGGGGCCGCGTCGTCCACCAGAACAATCGGCGAATCAATGTTGACCATTGGACCCAGGTTGCCTGCTGTGTCGCTTATGGAGTTTGCTAGCAAGGTGACCCCAGCCGAGACACCTTGAGCGCAGCCGGTCAGCCAGACCGTATAGGCGGCACCTTCACCACTGACTTTCGAGAGTTGGCAGCCCTGGCCCCTAACCGAAATCGCAGAGTCGGTGAATCCGGTCGCCGGCTCGTTGAGCGTGAAGTCGAAACCGATCAAGCCAGATCTGGTGTTCGGATTTGTCACCAAGGTTGTGGGGCCTGGCACCTCGAGGTCAACGGATACCGGGCTGCTTGCCACCGATGCCAGTGGCCCCGAGTTTCCGCCGGAGTCTGTCGCGCTGAGCACCTTGAGTGTGAGCGCAACCTGCGTACCGTGCTGGCACGAACCCACGCTGACGGTGAAGGTGGTTCCCGAAGCGACGACGGAGTCGACTCGGCAACCCGCCCCAGCAACCTCAAAGGAGGCTGTGGTTAGGCCGGTCACCGGTTCATCGGCCTTGAAAACAAAGGGGATGCTCGCCTGATTCGTTGGGGTGGCTGGAGCGGTCACTGTGAAGGTTGGGTTGCGGCGATCGAGCGAAATGCTCGCTGCGGTGGCAGGAGCTGATGGCCCGAGAGTAGCACCGGTGACCGAATCGGCAGCTAGCACCAATGACACCGTGCCGTCGGCGCAACCTGAGATAGTCACTTGGTAGCTCGAAGCCGAGCCGGTCAGGTTACTTACCGAACAACCGCTCGCCGACCCGCTGAAGCTGAAGTCGGATGCGTCCAACCCGCCAACCGACTGGCTGAAGCCTAGGTTGTATGTCACGGAAAGTTGGTTCCCGCTGTTGCTGACCGGAGCAAAGCTCAGAACGGTTGGCGAATAGGCGTAGGTGAGGATTACTTGGCCATTGCCCGCGCGGGCACCCGAGGTGTGAACCACCGATTTTGTGTAATTCGCACTAGCGAAAGACGAACCACCGCCTCCTCCTGCGCCATCGGTGCCTGACGGAACCCCGTCGCCACCGCCACCTCCGCCGCCGAAGTAACCGGCACCTCCACCGCCGCCACCACCGATCGAAGCTCCGCCACCAGAACCTCCCTGACCCTTTGAGCCAGCCGATCCAGGGTTACCCGATGACCCAGCTCCTCCTGCACCACCGGCCAACTGCGTGCCTCCGCCACCACCAGCAGGGCTAGAGCCCGAACCAGCTGACGCAATCAAACCACCGCCGGGAGCACCTGCGAGGCCCACCCAGCCACCCGCGCCACCCCCGCCGCCTGCGACGACGATTCGGTCGTCCAGTGTTGAAGCCAGCCTGATGTCGCTCGCTCCCCCGCCCGAGCCTTCGTCGCCGTGACCCGACCCAGCCTGACCACCGCCGTTGTAACCGCCAGTTGCGAGCGAGCCGGTTTTACCGGCGCCACCCACGAAGATGTTCATCGAGGTTGGAATTGTTGAGAAGGTGCCAACCACTTTGCCACCGAGACCGCCGGATCGGCCACCCTGAGCGCCGAACACTTCGAAACTCATCGAGCGGATCCCGCTCGGAGGCGTGTAAACGTAAAAGTCACCCGTGTAGTCGAAAGTAACTTTGCAGAGTCCGTTGGAGCAGACCGGGGCCGGCGTTGCGCTGGCTGCCTGCACCTGAGAGGTGAGGCCGATGGTTCCGAATGTCAGCGCTGCAGCAACGATTGCGTGCGGCCAACGACGTGAGGTATTTCTGTGTTTCATCCCAGAAATGTAAAACTCCCGCCGAAACTCGACGGGAGTTATACACAGATTTCTGGTTAGGCCAGACGTGCCTTCAGGTTCTCGGCAAGGGTTGCCATGAACTCGTCGGTGGTCTGGTAAGCCTGACCGTTGCCAACCAGTAGGGCTAGGTCCTTCGTCATGTGGCCGGATTCGACGGTCTTGATGATCACGTCTTCGAGAGTCTCGGCGAACTTCTGAACCTCAGGGGTGCCGTCTAGCTTGGCGCGGTGCATGAGCGCGCGGGTCCAGGCGTAGATCGATGCAATCGGGTTGGTCGAAGTCTTCTTGCCAGCCTGCCAGTCGCGGTAGTGGCGAGTCACGGTGCCGTGAGCTGCCTCGGCGAGCGCAGTCTTGCCGTCCGGCGTGGTTAGAACCGAGGTCATCAGACCAAGCGAACCGAAGCCCTGAGCAACGGTGTCGCTCTGGACGTCGCCGTCGTAGTTCTTGCAAGCCCAGACGTAGCCGCCCTCCCACTTGAGTGCCGCTGCGACCATGTCGTCGATCAAACGGTGCTCGTAAGTAAGACCAGCAGCCTTGAACTTGTCGGCGTACTCAGCGTCGAAGACCTCCTGGAAGGCGTCCTTGAATGCACCGTCGTAGGCCTTGAGAATGGTGTTCTTGGTCGAAAGGTAAACCGGGAAGTTGCGGGCTAGGCCGTAGTTGAAGCTCGCGCGGGCGAAGTCGCGGATCGAGTCCATGTAGTTGTACATACCCATCGCTACACCGCCGTGCTCTGGG
>JACCEC012660667.1_pt1 | contig 10994 bp, 10 predicted proteins | sample 7450121 | NCBI WGS metagenome assembly JACCEC01 (sample SAMN15323455, study PRJNA562643) | freshwater metagenome | isolation source: river surface water | place: USA:Blue River Watershed | collected 2017-08-18 | reverse complement strand
CGCACTCGCCCGCAGCAAGATCCAGCGAGAACGCGTTAACGGCCGGAACTTCGCCATCGGGCGTGGAAAACCGCACCGCAAGATCACGAATCGATAAAACGGCGCTCATCGCTCACGCGGATCGAGCGCATCGCGCAATCCGTCTCCGAGGAAGTTGAAGCAGGTCAACAATGTCACCAAAAATCCCGCCGGCACGAGCAGCATCCACACCGCCGACTCCATTTCCTGAGCACCCTCGTTGATGAGACTGCCGAGGCTCGCCTGCGGCTCTTGGACACCGAGCCCCAAGAACGAGAGGAAACTCTCGAACAAAATCATCTGCGGGATCGTGAGCGTCGCATAAATGATGACGGGGCCAATCACGTTCGGAACGATATGCCGTGCCAAAATTGAACCCGTCCCCACTCCCGAGGCGAGCGCCGCTTCAATGAATTCCTTGCGCTTGATCGATAGAGTTTGACCGCGCACGATGCGAGCCATCGTCAACCAGCCGACGGCACCGATGGCAAGAAACAGCACAAAAATATTTCCGCGATCGAACAGAGTCGACAGAATGATGACGATGAAGATGTACGGCAGCGAATACAGAATGTCGACGAATCGCATCATCAGATTGTCGATGCGCCCACCGAGATAACCTGCCGTCGCTCCGAAAGCCACACCAATGCACAGCGATACCAAGGTCGCGAGCAGTCCAATCTGCAGCGAGATTTGAACACCTGCCAAGGTGCGAACGTACAAGTCACGCCCGAGTCTGTCCGTACCTAGCCAATGATCGTTTGGCCCTCCGGGTGGCACCGCCATATGATCCCAATCGATCGCGTCGAACGAGTGTGGCGAGAACGACGGACCGATGAAAGCCAGCAGACTGATCACCACGATCAAACTCGCCGACACCATGGCCGCACGGTTGCGGCGCAATCGTCGCCAAGCGTCCGCCCAGAAGCCTCGCGCTGAAGGTTGCGCCAACTCAGTCATAACGCACCCGCGGATCCAACCAGCCGTAGAGAAGATCGGCCAGTAAATTGAGCGTCAAGGTCAGACCACCGTACACCACGATCATGCCCATCACGAGCGTGTAATCGCGATTGATCGCGCCTTGCACCAGATAGCGCCCGCTGCCCGGCAAACCAAAAACGGTCTCCACGACGAGCGAGCCGGTAATGACAAAGGCGGTCGCGGGACCTAAATAGCTCACCACCGGCAATAGCGCGGGACGTAACGCGTGACGCAAGATCACTTGTCGCTCGGGCAGGCCTTTGGCGCGCGCCGTGCGAACGAAGTTCGTTCGCAGCACCTCGAGCAGACTACCTCGCGTCAAACGCGCGATGTACGCGATCACGGGCAGCGACAACGTAATCACCGGTAGCACGAGATAGCGGTATTCGCCCGCCTCCCAGCCGGCGACGGGGAACCAGCGCAAATGCAGACCGAAAATCAGTGCGAACAAGGGTCCGGTGACGAAGCTCGGTAGCGCGATTCCGAGTACCGCCACCGCCATGATGCCGTAGTCGGTCGGGCTGTTCTGCCTAAGCGCCGCGAGCGTGCCGAGCGGGATACCGACCAGCAGCGCGAGCAGCACCGCCGACAAACCGAGCATCAGACTCACTGGCAGGCCTTGCGCGATCAGTTCAGTGACGGTGAAATCTTTGAACTTGTAAGAAGGACCGAAGTCACCTTGCGCGAGACCGCCCAAGTAGCGCACGAACTGCTCCGGGAGCGGCTTGTCGAGACCATACGCCGCCTCGAGGTTAGCCTTGACCTCCGGTGGCAGCGTTTGTTCTTCATCGAACGGACCACCCGGTGCCAGCCGAATGACGAAGAACGACAGCGCAATGATGATGAACAGCGTCGGAACGACGCCGAAAATCCGACGCAACGCGTAGCGCAGCACGACGAGTTACAGGTTTTCGGTGATGATGAACTGCGGCGAGTCGGCTAGCTCGCGAAACTCGGCCGCCACTTGCTGCATCTTCTCCGTTGCGACGTCTTGACCTAACTGCTCAAGACTCTTGAGGTCGATGATCTCGATGTACGCATAGGGTGAGTTGCCGCCGCCGAGCATCCCGCTTGCCTTCAACACTTCGAAACGATTGACGGACGGCAAAGCGTTGACGATCGGCAGATCGGTATTTCGCGCGAAACGTTCGTAGTCTTCGACGCTGACACCGGGCTTCAAATTAAACAGCACGACGATTTTCGTCATGGATCCCCCTTCCTTGAGACGAGGCGCAAGCGACTGCGCGAGCCGAGTCTAGGGGCCTCACGAGGCTCGCCGCAAGCGACGGCCAACCGCCGGTCAGCCGTTGGGCGTGAATCCCATCAAGCTGACCGGGATCCCGTCCGGGTCGAGCAGGATCAACTCATGAAAAGTTCCATCAGCGCGCGCATAAGCGGTGGGCCCCGCAACGATGGTGACCCCCTCGAGAGCCGCGAGCTGTGCCGTCATCTCGGCCACCCGAGATGTTTCGAAAACGAGCGTCGCCTGTCCGTACAAAGGAAACTCGCGAGGACTGCCCGTCTCCGCCATCGGCCTCGGTACGGTGTCACGAATTTCGTAAAGCCCGATCCAACCGTACTGCTCGCCAGCTCGACCCAGATGCACAATCCGCAAACTAGCCTCATCGAGACCCACCATCTTGGCGATGGCAGGTCCCTGCAGTTGCTTCTCTTCGAGGATTTCGAGTCCGAGCACATCCCGATACAGCGCCAATGAGCGCGCGAGATCGCGCACCCACAAAGTCACGCGCTTCAAGGGAGGCGCTGCGCTAGCCACACTCACAGTCCTAAGCAGCCTGGATTCATTCGGCCAGCCGGATCGAAGTGCTGCTTGAGCGATTTCAACAAAGCGGCCGTCGACGGATCGATGGACTCTTGATATCGATAGAACTTGCCGATTTGGAAGCTCACCGCGCCAGCCTGCATGAACGCTTCAGCCAGAGCGCTGCGCAACTCGGCGACAGCAGCTGCAGCCGCCGCGTTGGCTTCGAACTTAGGCAACTTCGCGAGATAGTCCGCATCCAACACGCGCTCGTGGAAACCGAGCCGAGCATCCGGCCAATACAGCACAGGCTCAATCAGCGTGGCCGAGCCTGCGATCGTCGCGCAGAGATAGCCGCGATCGATCTCGAACTTCTGCATCGTCTCGGCGTATTTCGCAAACACCGCTTCGCACTTTTCGTACATAGCAAGCGCCTGCGAAAACGGGATCGACCCGTGCACCGGCACCCAACGCTCACCGCCGGGTCCCAACATACTGTTGAGCTCAGCGAAGGGATTCGCCCGCATGACTTTGGGCACGGTATTTTCGACTTCGACTCCATCACGAGTCATGATTTCGCGAACGATCGCAGCCTTAGCGTCGGCATCCACTGCATCACGTCCGTCCACCGACAAGTGCACGGAGAAGGTCCCTTCCTCCAGGAAGTTTCGACCGGCCATCACGACCTTCGCACCCTCCTTCAAACCCTTGAGCAAGGAGCCTGAGCTCTGGACCACCTTACCGAGCGCTTTGACATCGGCCGCCAAACTACTGCGCTTCATACGCACCGCTTGCAGCCCCGGATCAAAACCGAACTGCTCCGATGCCACGTCCGCGCGCGCCACATCGGCCATCGCTTTGAACAGCGGACCCGCCTCTTTGAACGAGAACGACAAGTAGCGACTCTCAGGCAGCGGCTTGATGAGTCGGAACGTCGCTCGCGTCTTGATGCCAAGTGCACCGCAATCGGAGAGGAACATACCGAGGAGATCCGGACCAATCTGCCGGAAGAAGGGCTCGCCATTCTTGTTGGCATGGCTGCCGAGTTTGAGGACCGTGCCATCCACCAACACCACATCGAGACCGATGACGCTCTCGGCCACCGGACCGTAGCGACCCGACCCCAAAAACATACTGCCCTGCGAAAGCGCACCGCCCACCGACGAACGCAAGCCAGAGAGCGGACCATAGAACGGCGTGCGCACACCGTGCGGCTCGAGCGCGTCGAAGAGATCCTTCCAAGTGGATCCACACTCCACCGTCACATAACGGTCTTCCGCATCGATCGTCACCACGCGATTCATTGCGAGCAGATCGACCATGATGGAGTTAGCGCGCGCGGGTAGATAACCGTCGGTGTAAGACATACCGCCGCCGCGCGGCACGACCGGCAGACCCGTCGCCGCAATCGCACGCATCGCGGCCGCCAATTGCTCGGTGCTCTGCGGGCGAATCACCGCAGCAGGTAACTGACCACTTCGATACACGTCTTGCGAGTAGAACTCCAACTCCGCCTGCGCGGTGATCACCGCCGCATCACCCAATACTTGTCGCAGATTTGCTAGAGCAGTCGGCACGGCCGCATCGGCAGAGATCGGTACCACGGTTTGCATAGTCATCCATCCTCACGAAGTTCGAGTGGCTGACACCAGTCTAGCGGCGCCAGCCAAAGCCTAGACCAATGTTAAGATTAGGCGGCCATCAGGCAGGTTCCCATGAGCATTTTGCGCAATTCACCCTCCTCTCCTCTACCCGAGTTCGAATACTCCATCGATGTTGCCGTCATCGGCGCCGGCGCCTGTGGACTCACAGCCGCGCTAGCCGCCAGAGATGCCGGAGCCGACGTATTGGTATTCGAGCGCGACAAGCGCCCTTGGGGCAGTACCTCGATGTCCTTGGGTGCGGTGTGTGGCGTTGGCTCGAAAGAGCAGCGCAGTCACGGCATCGCCGATTCTGCTGATGCCTTCGTGGCCGATGTCATGGCGAAAACCGAGAATCGGGCCGATCCTCGACTCGCTCGCGTCATCGGGGAGCGCAGCGGCGGAGTGCTCGATTGGCTCAATGAGAAACATCAAGTTCCGCTGTTACTCGATGCCAAATGGACGGGCCTCGGGCACTCAGCGCGTCGCTTGCATATTCCACCGGGGCGTAATGGCGAGGAGCTGCTCGCACTATTACTCAATGCCTGCGCCCGTGCCGGTGCAGAGGTCGTTACCGAGGCGACAGTCACTGCGCTTTATGCCGATGAACATGATCGCGTCGTCGGCCTGAAGGTCGAGCGTCCCGGCGGCGTGATTGAAAACATCGGTTGCGGCGCGGTGGTGCTTGCCACCTGCGGTTTCGGCGGTAACGAGACCATGATTGCGGCGCACATTCCGGAGATGCGCCACGCGCGCTACTTCGGCCATGAAGGGAATCAAGGCGATGGCATTCTTTGGGGGCTCGCGCTCGGGGCCGCAGCGGCTGACATGACCGCCTACCAAGGCCTCGGCACTCTGGCCGATCCACAGCAAATCGTGGTGCCACATCCCCTAATGATCGAGGGGGGATTTTTGGTCAACATCGAAGGCAAGCGATTCACACACGAGCTCGCGAATATTTCGGGAATGTGCGTGCCCGTATTGCAGCAGCCGGAAGGTCGCGCCTGGGTGATCTTCGACGAGCAACGCCACCTCGCCTGTCTCGAACACTCGGTCGAACAGAGACAACTCGCCGAGGTGGGCGCCATCAAGCGAGCCAACGATTGGGCGACGCTCGAGAAACTCTGTGGCTTGCCTGCGGGCTCGCTGGCGGCGGAAAACGCGGCCATCGACGCGGCGCGATCAGCTGATAAAGAGGATCACCTTGGACGCTCATTCGCCGGACTTACGCCATTGCAAGCCCCGTTCTGCGCCGTGCGAGTCACCGGCGCCTTGTTTCACACGCAAGGGGGTCTGTGCATCAACGAGCAGGCACAGGTGGTCAGAGCGGATGACTCGCCATTACCCAACCTTTACGCCGGTGGTGGCGCCGCGCGTAGCATCTCAGGCCCTGCAGTCACGGGTTATCTGCCCGCAGTCGGCCTCAGCATGGCAATCACCTTAGGCGCGATTGCCGGCCAATCGGCAGCGACTCAGTCGATCGCGGGCAAATGATCGCCAACAACAAGCTCAGCGCGTAGCCTCCTTCAGCGCCAATACGATCTGCCGCCGATCTTCGGGATCGGTGATTGCTTTGTAGCGCATCCGATGCTGACCACCTAAAAAGCGCTCGGGATCCGCGATCAACTGCTCGATCGTGTCGTCATCCCAAACAAGGCCATCGCGCCCCGCCGAGACGAACGCTTCGCTGTAGTAAAAACCGGCGGCGCTCGCTGCGCGTCGCCCGAACACCCGGTGCAGGTTTGGGCCCACCGCATGCGGGCCACCCGATTCGAAGCTATGACAGAACCGGCACCACATGAAATCCTGTTGAGCTTGAGCGGATAGCACCACAGGATCCATTGCACCGGCATAAGGATCCACTGCGGGCGGTGGACCCGACTCCACCAGTTGCGCCGACGTCGTGAATGGCACCACGCCAAAAATTCGATACGGCGCGTAGGCCGCTATCGCCAGCATCGCCAGGATGACAAGAGAGTGCGCCCACTGCGTTGACCACCCGATCGATGTCGAACCGGAGGTGGCCAAGCGCGGACCGCTCTCGGACGTCCACGGCACACCGGCTAGCATGCGCCACAACGCGACGCGATAACGTAAGGTTTGCCAAAGTGCTGTCAGCACAGCCGCAGCAAACGCGACGATGATCAGAAATCCGGTTGCGCTATGAAGATATCCAAAGGTGACAGACAGTCGATAGCTACCGGGCACGATCGCAGGCAGCGTTAGCAATCCGTACCAACTGACCGCATGGTTTTCGCTCCATGCGAATAATGGTCCCGTGACGACAAAGGCAGAGAGCGTCCACCACAGAACGCCGACGATTCGACGAGCGAATAGATCGGCCGCCATGGGCATGCGACTCGAAAGTGGCTCTGGGCGTAATCGCAGAGCCAACCAAGTGCGAATCGACAGTAACAACAGAATCGTCAATCCATTCGAGATATGCAGGTGCTGCAAAGCCTCTCGCGCAGCGGTGCCGCGCGGTGTGACACCCACTTTGCTCGATTGGTACATCTGAAAAAGCACCAACAGCAAAATTGCGATCGAGAGCACTCTCAGCCAGAGCGCTTTTCGTTGATCCGAGCGCAGTTCCAACAGCGTCATGATGAAACCCCCTCATCAGCGGCGCGAATGATCGTGTTGATGAGAGGTGCATCGTCCCAATCGAGTTGCGAAACACCCGTGCGTACGACGATCAGCTCTCGCGATGGCACGATGTACACCCGCTGACCTCCGAAGCCATCGATGTAATAGATATCGTCTGCCAAAAATTTTTCAGAATGAAAGGCTTTGACCGAGTAGTCGTTGTACTTTCGCTCGGTCTGCGGCGGGGAGCCTAACCAAAGGTGCATACCGAAATTCGGATTGGTTGCACTCGGCGTCTTCATCGCACGCACCCATTCGCTCGAAATCAACTGGCGCTCTCCCACCTTACCGTCCGCCGCGAGCAACAAGCCGACGCGCAGCCAGTCGCGCGCGCTTGCGAACAAGCAGCAGAAGCCGCGCGGCACACCATCTTCGCGATCCATCCACAAGGCCGCCTCAGCCGCCCCTAAGGGCTGCCACAGGCGCCGAGAGAGATAACTTTCGTAGGGTTGACCCGTGGCACGCTCTAAGAGCAGCAACAACAGTTGCGAGTTGGCATTGCTGTACTCGAAGTACGTTTTCGGCGCACGCGCGTAGCTCAGCGACAAAACTGCACCGGGCAAATTGGAACCGAGCAAGAGCTTCGTCGCCTTCCACGTGCCAAAACGAGGCAGTTCGATGCCACTTTCCATCCGCAAAAGATCTTCGACCGTCACGTCTCGCCGCGCATCGTCCTGCCACTCAGTTAGCCAGCGTGATGCTTTGCTATCGAGCGATGGGATCACCCCATCGGTAACGGCCGCACCAATGGCGAGCGCCAGCACGGCCTTGTGCATCGAATTCGGATTCGTACGCGTCTTGGCATCAAACGGCGGCCAATATTTTTCGTAACGCAGCGCGCCGCGATGCCAAACCAGCAGCGCAATCGAGGCGCTCTTGCTTGCCAACTGCTCGGCGTCGGCCAACTGCTTGGGCGCTAAGGTCGTCGGCGAATCGCTCGCGATGTCGCTTAACACCGAAGCGCCCGCGACGGTCGCTTGTGGCTGCGCCAAATGCACACTCGCCGGCTCGTCGAGCGGTTGCCCGAAAGCCAGGTTGCGAAGCACCGTGGGGTCAGCGATCCAAATCGTCGTAGGCACGATGATCGCGATCAGCAGTATGAGCACGAGCAAAGATTTCAATAGACGCCAGACCCAACGCATCATGCGGCCCTCCTAGCCTGACGTTGTTCATCCAATTGCTGACGTATCGCCGCGTGACGCACGGCATCGATCGGATAGCGCCACATGATGGCAATCGGTATCAACAGCAACGCGGCTGGCAACCACGCGGCACCGAGCCGCACCCCACGCTCAACCTCGTTCGTCAGCACTTGACTCATATCGTGGTAGCCAAACCAAGAGACGAATCCGAGACCGGCGAAGAGACCCAAGCCCATACCAAATTTGAAAGTGGAAGCGAGAAACGCCATGTGCCCGCCCATCTTGGCCGTCCCGGTCGCCAACTCATCGGCATCGACCGCATCGGCGGTCATCGCAGGCGGCGTGATCATCGTGCCGCCATTACCAAAGGCCATCACGATGTTCGAGAGCAGCACCGGCAACACCACGCCTGCCGGCACAAAGAACAGCGACACATACGCGGCTGCGGTGATCAGATTTGCGAGGCAATAGGCTCGGTGCTTCCCAAGCCGCCCGGCGATAGGCACCCATAAGGGCGCAAGCAACACGGCAGCCACCGTATTGACGATCGCAACGGTGAGCACGTGTTGTTGCAAGCCGAGCGCCTGAGAAATCAGGATCGGCTGCACCCCAAAATAAATACCCATGGTGAAGCGATCGATCGCATACGCGAGCGCTAGACGTCGAAATGGCGCGTTCGTAGCCAGGATGCCGAGCAACTCACCCCAGCCAGGCGTACGCTCATCGTGCGCCTGCTGAATCGGCACCTTGGCAAAACACCAAAGCACCGCGATCGGCAAGAACACGACGAAGAACACACCGACGGACGCCACGATCTGGGCGTAACTTGGGAAAGCGACGCCTTTGAACCAAATCCAATAAAAGATCCCTACGGCCGTCGCGCAGAGAAATCCGACGAACGCGCCACTCTCTCGATAGCCTGCGATACGCGTGCGTTCCGCATAATCACCCGACAACTCACCGCCCCAACTTTGATGCGGGACATAGATCATGGTCCAGCCAGCGTAGAAAACCATGAGCCAGATCAAGAGATAGTACGGCGATGCGCCCGAGGGTGGCTGCAACAGAAACCATGCCGCCACGATCGACACCGGCATACCGATGAGCATCCAGATTCGACGGCGACCGAATCGAGATTGCGTTCGGTCGGACAATGCGCCGATCACCGGATCGATGAAGGCTTCCCAAAATCGCCCCACGGCAAAGATGGTGGCCACGGTCAGCGCCACCATTCCCACCTCCGGCGAGTAATAAACGGGCGGCAGAAAGTTGTAGAGCGGGACAAGCATGGCCTGCAGCGCCACCGTCGGTGCCGCATAGGCCAGTAACTGGCTACGGTTCAATGACACGAGACCCCCCTCATATCGACAGGGGCGAAACTAAACGCTGGCGGGAACTTCGACCGACAACGGCACGCTCTGACCTCCACCAGATGATCACGCTACGGACAGAGCGCGAGATTTGACGACCCAACCAGCCCTCGGGCAGCGTCCGCCCGTTGGACATCCTCGGCGCCTCCAGCCTAGACTCGACTCGAGCTGGGGTTTTCAACGGGGGTTGATATGGAATCCACGCGACCGATCCGCGCACTCATTCGCGGACTAGATGCATTGACTGTGCTTAACCTGCGCAACGGAGCGACGGTCTCCGAAGTCGCTCAGGAAATTCGCTTACCGCGGACCACCACCTACCGCATCCTAGAGACGCTAAGCCACGCCGGCTTCGTGTATCGCGATGCGACCGACGATCGTTATCGCTTGACGATCATGGTGCGCGGCTTGTCCGATGGATACGACGACGAAGCCTGGGTGACGCAGATCGCTCGCCCGTTCATCCACGAGCTTGGCAAGGACATCGTGTGGCCCGTGGCGATCGCATCGCTCTCGGGTACCACCATGATGGTTCGCGAGTCGACCGACCATCGCAGCCCACTCGCCGTCGAGCGCTACTCCGCCGGCTTCCGTGTGCCGTTGTTGCTGTCGTCCTCTGGTCGGGTCTATCTCGCCTTCTCACCGCCCACGCAGCGAGAGTCCTTGCTCGACATCCTCGGGCGATCGAATAAAGAAGAAGATGCTCTTGCGCGTAATCGGCCAGAGCTCATGAAATTGCTCAACGATGTGCGCATGCAGGGCTACGCCTCGGCGGTGCGACCACGCCGCGTCTCGGACGAGATCAGCATGGCGGTACCGATCTTGATCGACGATCGAGTGCTCGCGGCGGTGAGCATTCGCTTCAGCGGCACGGCCGTACCCTTGAAGCTTGGTGTCGAGCGCTTCTTGCCGAAATTGCGTGAGACGGCCAACAAGATCCGTCAAAGCTTTGTCGAACAACAGCGCGAAGCGCCGCCGCAATTGCGCGCGGTTGGCGGCAATCGGGGTTGACCGTGAACGCGAACCCTGCGATCGAATCCGCGCGCTCGGGCTTGGTGGGACAACTGCAATCACTGCTCGGCCGTGATCATGTCGTGACGGACCCTGCCGAGTGCCACTTCTACTCGACCGACATCTATCACAGTGGCGAAACGGCGCTCGCAGTGGTGCGACCCGGTAGCGCGGCCGACGTTGCACAGATCGTGCAGTTATCGGCAGCAGCCGGCGTCGCGGTAGTGCCTCGTGGCGGCGGCGCGTCCTATACGGATGGCTATGCGCCCGCAGAACCGGAGTCGATCCTCATCGACACGTCGCGGATGAATCGCATCCTCGAGCTCAACGAGCGCGATGGATATGTCGTCGTCGAGGTGGGTGTGACCTGGGCCAAGCTCAACGAGACCCTCGCCGCGATGGGACTTCGAACGCCATTCTTTGG
>JACCEC012721876.1_pt1 | contig 10997 bp, 9 predicted proteins | sample 7450121 | NCBI WGS metagenome assembly JACCEC01 (sample SAMN15323455, study PRJNA562643) | freshwater metagenome | isolation source: river surface water | place: USA:Blue River Watershed | collected 2017-08-18 | reverse complement strand
GGTCGAGGGCGCGGTACTAGGGCTGCTCGGTTCGGCGCTCGGCATCATGCTGGGCCATGCGCTCGCCACGGCGGTGCTGTCCTTGTTTGGTGGCGACCTGGGCGGCGGCTATTTCCCCGGCGCGGCGCCGCGCTTGCAATGGAGCGGGCTGGCGGCGGCCGGCTACGGCGCCCTGGGTTTGGCTGCGGCCGCCGCGGGCGGCTGGTTCCCCGCAATGCAGGCCCGGGGCCTGCCTCTGGCGGCGGCCCTCAAGGGCCTGGGCAGCGGCGCGGGTGGCCGCCGCCAGGGCCTGCCCGGGCTGCTGCTGATCGCCGCCGCGGTGGCCCTGGCCTTTGCGCCGCCGCTGGGCGGCATCCCGGTGGCCGCCTACGTGGCCATCGCCCTGCTCCTGGTCGGTGGCATTACGGTCTTGCCCTGGGCGGTGGCCGCCGTCTACGACCGGCTGGCGCCGCGCGCTGCCGACCACGCGCTGGCGCTGCTGGCCATTGAGCGCGCGCGACGGGTGCGCGAGACCGCGGCAGTGGCCGTCAGCGGCGTGGTGGCGGCGCTGGCGCTGGCGGTGGCGCTCACGGTCATGGTGGCCAGCTTCCGAAGCTCGGTGATGCAGTGGCTGGACACCGTGCTGCCAGCCGACCTGTACCTGCGTACCGCCGAGGGTGGCGCCACCGGCGACACTGCCTTTCTGGACCCTTCCCTGGTGGCGGCAGCAGCTCGGGTGCCTGGCGTGGCTGCCGTCTCCACCCAGCGGGTGCGCTCGCTGACCCTGGACCCTGCCCGACCGGCCCTGGCCCTGATCGCCCGGCCGCTGCAGGACGCCAGCCGCCAGCTGCCGCTGGTCGGGGACCCGGTACCGCCGCCACCGCTTCCGACGACGAGCAAGACACCGGCCTCATCGCCCTGGATCCCGATCTATGTGAGTGAGGCCGTGGTCGACCTGTACGGCGCCCGACCCGGCCAGGCCTTTGCGCCCCTGGCCCAGGCCCTCGGGCTGGCGGGCGGCGAGGGTGCAGCTGGCCCGGGTGCCGTCCGGGGTGGCGACCCGGGTGCCACCCAGGGCCCCTTCTACGTCGCCGGTGTATGGCGCGACTACGCGCGCCAGAGCGGCTCCATCATCATCGAGGCCGCGGCATACCGGGCTCTCACCGGCGACAACCGGGTCAACGACCTGCTGTTGTGGCTGGCGCCCGAGGCGCAAGCGAGTCAAGTACAAGCGGCCCTGCGCGCCCTGCCCCAGGCCGGAGAAGGGGGCCAGCTGCTGGAGTTCGCCTCCACCCAGGACATCCGCGCGACCTCGATGCGCATCTTCGACCGCAGCTTCGCAGTCACCTACTGGCTGCAGGCGGTCGCCATCGGCATTGGTCTGTTCGGCGTGGCCGCCAGCTTCAGCGCGCAGGTGCTGGCACGGCGCAAGGAGTTCGGCCTGCTGATGCACCTGGGCCTGACCCGCGCGCAGGTGCTGCGGGTGGTGGCTGGCGAGGGCCTGGCGTGGACCGCCATCGGTGCCGCCGCCGGCCTGGCGCTGGGTCTGGCGGTGGCGGTGGTGCTGGTGCATGTGGTCAACCCTCAGAGCTTCCACTGGACCATGGACCTGTGGGTGCCGTGGTGGCGCCTGATCGCACTGGCCCTGGCGGTGATGGTCGCGGGCACGCTGACCGCCTGGGCCTCGGGTCGGGCGGTGGCCGGACGCGACATGGTGCTGGCGGTGAAGGAGGATTGGTGATGCCCGACCGCCGGCCACTGCTACGGGGCCTGCTGGGGGCCGGTGCGCTGATGGGCCTGGGGGCCTGGGGCCGCTTGGCGCAGGCGAAGTCGGAAGCGCAGGCGACAGTGCCAGGCCCAGCAGCAGCGCAAGCCCCGACGGCCTCTCCCGCCCAGGCGCCGCCCCTCGTCCTGGCGCCGCGCACCCTGCGCTTTCCACGCGACCACGGCGCCCACCCCGAGCTGCGCACCGAGTGGTGGTACCTCACCGGCCAGGCCGCATCCGGCGAACGACGCTGGGGCTTTCAGGTGACCTTCTTTCGCAGCCGGGTCGACGCCACCCGAGGCATGACCTCGGCCTTCGCCGCGCGCGAGCTGCTGTTTGCCCATGCGGCGGTCACCGATCTGGCCACCGGCCGGCTGCACCATGACCAGCGCATCGCCCGGGCCGGATTTGGCGTGGCACAGGCCGGGCTGGCCGATACCGACCTGCGCATTCGCGACTGGACACTGGTTCGTCAACCCGACGGCCGCTACCTGGCCCGGGTCGAAGGCGGCGACTTCGCCCTCGAGCTGGACGCCACACCGACCCAGCCGCTGCTGCTACAAGGGCAGGACGGCCTCTCGCGCAAGGGTCCCGAGCCCACGCAGGCCAGCTATTACTACAGCCAGCCGCAGTTGCAGGTGCAGGGACGCCTGCGCCTGGGCAAGCAGGCGTCGGGGGTGACGGGGCGGGCCTGGCTGGACCACGAGTGGAGCGAGGCGCTCCTGCACCCCCAGGCCGTGGGCTGGGACTGGGTGGGCATGAACCTGGCCGATGGCAGCGCGCTCACCGTTTTTCAGCTTCGGCGGGCCGACGGCAGCGCGCTGTGGGCAGGGGGCTCCTGGCGCGCCGCAGGCAGCGCCGTGCAGGCCTTTGGGCCGCAGGCGGTCAGGATGGTCCCCACGCGCCACTGGAGCAGCCCCCTGACCGGCACGCGTTACCCGGTGGCCTGGATGGTAGACACCCCGCAGGGTCGCTTTCAGGTGGAGGCGCTGGCGGATGCGCAAGAACTCGACAGCCGCCGCTCCACGGGGACTGTGTACTGGGAGGGTCTGTCCGAGTTGCGCGATGCGGCGGGCCGCGTGCTGGGCCAGGGCTACCTGGAGCTCACCGGCTACGGAGACCCCCTGCGGATCTAGGCCTCAAGCGCCTTCGCGAAGGTCCAGCGAGCCGGCATCGGGTGACAGTCCCGCCGCCAGACGCAGACGCAGCGACAGGTCGGTGCGGGAGTCGGCATGCTCGAGCGCCTGCTGCGGCGTAATCTGGCCCGCCTGGACCAGGTCATAGAGCGACTGGTCGAAGGTCTGCATGCCCACCACGCTCGATTTGGCGATGGCAGCGCGCAACTGGTCGAGATCGCCCCGCTGGATCAGGTCAGAGACAAAGGCGGTGAGCAGCATGACCTCGACCGCCGGAATGCGTGGGCCCTGTCGGCGCTCGATCAGGCGCTGGCCGATGACACCCTTGAGATTGAGTGACAGGTCCATCAGCACCTGCCGCCGCGCGGACTCCGGATAGAAGTGCAAGATGCGCTCGACCGCCTGCGCTGCGTTGTTGGCGTGCAGGGTAGACACGCACAGGTGGCCGGTTTCCGCGTAGCGCAGCGCGTGACGCATGGTTTCTTCGTCACGGATCTCGCCGATCATGATGACGTCGGGGGCCTCGCGCAGTGCGTGGCGCAGCGCGTCGTGAAAGCTCAGCGTGTCCAGACCCACCTCGCGCTGGTCGACGATGCAGCGACGGTGGCTATGGAGAAATTCAATCGGGTCCTCGACGGTCAGGATGTGACCGGGCGAGGTGAGGTTGCGGTGCTCGAGCATCCCCGCCAGCGTGGTCGACTTGCCCGAGCCAGCCGAGCCCACGACCAGCACCAAGCCCTGGCGCAGCAGGGCCAGCTTGGCCACCACCGGCGGCAGGTTGAGGGATTCGAGCCGGGGCACGTCGTACTTGACCAGGCGCGCCACCACGCTCACCTCGCTGCGTTGCAGGAACACATTGAAGCGGAAGCGCCCCAGGCCGCTGACGCTGACCGCCAGGTCGCACTCGAGCGTCATCTCGAACTGGCGAATCTGCGACTCGGTCATGACCGAATAGGCCATGCCGCGCACCGAGCCAGGTCGCAGTGGCTCGGCGCCAACGGCCACCATGCGGCCCTCGACCTTGATGGTGGGCAGCGCGCCCACCGAGAGAAACAGGTCGGACGCGCCGACCTTGACCATGTGCTGCAAAAAGGCGCTCAGATCGACCCTCTCCGCAGGACTGATGTCGTCGGGCTCGTGCAAGGGGCGGGTCATCGGGTCAACTCCGGGAGGCGATAACCGATTCTACTGACAGCTTGTCAGCGGTCAGGCTCGATCTTCGATCGGGTAGGTCGCGCGTATCGCGATCCCAATTCAGACGTTTGGGGGGCAGGCAATAATTTCCTCAGCTGGGGCCCCTGCACCGCCAAGGAGCACGTGCCGCAGGGACAATCACCCATGGCTCGAAAAGAACTACCCGACGCGCCCAAAGGCGCGCCCCGCTCGCTCGGGGGGCTGCTGCCCTTCCTGCGCCCCTACCGCTGGCAGATCGCCCTGGCCGGCCTGTTTCTGCTGCTGGCGGCTGCCGCCACCCTGCTCTTTCCAGTCGCACTGCGGCATCTGGTCGATGCCGGCATGGCCACGGGGCCCGGCGCCTCGGGTGGCACCCCAGACCCGGTGGCCAGCGGTGAGCGCCTCGTTGCCCTTCGGGGCTACTTCCTCTGGTTGTTCGCGGTCGCAGTCGCTTTGGGCCTGTTCTCGGCGGCGCGCTTCTACACCGTCACTTGGCTGGGCGAGCGGGTCACCGCCGACCTGCGCACTGCCATCTACCGGCACGTGCTACGCCAGAGCCCTGAGTTTTTTGAGACCACCCAGACCGGCGAGGTGCTCTCGCGCCTGACCACCGACACCACCCTGGTGCAGACGGTGGTGGGCTCGTCCCTGTCGCTGGGTCTGCGCAATGCAGTCATGGGCCTGGGTGCGGTGGCCATGCTGGTGTGGTCGCACCCGCAGGTCATGGGCCTGGTGCTGGGGGTGGTGGTCGGGGTGGTGTTGCCTGCCCGCTGGTTCGGCGGCCGGGTCAGGCGGCTCTCGCGCGCCAGCCAGGACCGGGTGGCCGACTCCAGCGCCATCGCCGCCGAAGTGCTGAACGCGATCCCGGTGGTGCAAAGCCATGCCGCCGAGGGCCGCGAAGGCAGCCGCTTTGCCCAGGCCACCGAGAACGCCTTCGCCACCGGCGTACGCCGCACCCGGGCGCGGGCGGCGCTGGTGGCCTTCATCATCATCACCAGCGCGGCGCTGATGCTCTGGGGCATGTACCAAGGCACGCTGGCGGTGATGGCCGGCAGCCTGTCGCCGGGCCAGCTGGGCCAGGCCGTGGTCTATGTCATCTTGCTGGCCGGCTCGGTGGCTGCGCTCGGCGAGGTCTATGGCGACCTGCTGCGGGCCGCGGGCGCCACTGAGCGGCTGATGGAGCTGCTGCATGCGCAATCGCCGGTGGCCGAGCCGGCCGAGCCACTCTCGTCACCGGTACCCGCCAAGGGCAGCCGTGTGCAACTGGAGGCCCTGACCTTCCACTACCCTTCGCGGCCGCAGACGGCGGCCCTGGACCATGTGGATCTGGCGGTGGCGCCGGGCGAGACGGTGGCGCTGGTGGGCGCCAGCGGCGCCGGCAAGACCACGGTCTTCCAGCTGCTGCTGCGGTTCTATGACCCGCAGGCCGGCCGCATTCTGATGGACGGTGTGTCCATCGACCGCCTGTCGCTGGCCAAGCTGCGCGGACGCATCGCCATCGTGCCGCAAGAGCCGGTGATTTTTTCCAGCAGCGCGATGGACAACATCCGCTACGGGCGCCCCGAGGCCAGCGACGACGAGGTGCGCACCGCGGCCCGTGCGGCCTACGCCGAGGAGTTCATCACCCGCCTGCCCGAGGGCTACAACACTTTTCTGGGCGAGCGCGGCGTTCGCCTCTCGGGCGGCCAGCGCCAGCGCATCGCGATTGCGCGTGCCATCCTGAAGAACCCGCCCCTGCTACTGCTCGACGAGGCCACCAGCGCGCTCGACGCCGAGAGCGAGCGCATGGTGCAGGCGGCGCTCGAGACCGCCATGCGCGGACGCACGACGCTGGTCATCGCCCACCGGCTGGCCACGGTGCAGCGGGCAGATCGCATCGTGGTGCTGGACCAGGGCCGCCTGGTGGAGTCGGGCACCCACGCCGAGCTGCTGGCACTGGGCGGGACCTACGCGAGACTGGCGCAGCTGCAGTTTCTGGAATAAGCGGCCGTGGCCGTGGCAAATCCATAGCCGCGCTGCTGGCGTCAGCCGGTAGGCAAACAGGAGGGCCACGGGCAGGCCCTTCGCAGTAATCATGGGCGACTGTCCCCGCTCACACCAAGGCGGGCTCTGACAGAAATCGGCAGCTGCAAGCTGTCCCACCAATCTCAATTTGAGATAGGATGCCCATGCGGATCATCAGCCACCGCGCGCTGCGGGAATTCATCGGGTTTCATCCCCAGGCAGAGCTTGCCTTGCAGGGCTGGCGGCGGGTGATCGAGAAGAACCACTTTGCCCACTGGGCTGCACTGAAGTCCGTGTTCAACACGGTGGACAAGGTGGGGGAACTGGCCGTTTTCGATATCGGGGGCAACAAGTACCGCTTGATCGCCCATCTCCGTTTCGAGGCACAGATCGTTTACATCAAGGCGGTGTTGACCCACCGCGACTACGACAAGGGCGATTGGAGGTCATGAAGTCATGAACGCACCCATCGATATGTGCCGGCTTCTGCCGGCCTGGGAAAAGTTCAGCGCCGAGAGCGGCATCGCGCCGATTCGCGATGAAGCCCACGCGGTACAGATGTCGCAATTGCTCGAGGCCTTGCTTTCGGAGGCGAAGGGCGACGAGCGCCACCCGGCCATGGCCCTGGCCGATATCGTCGGAGACCTGATCGCCGACTACGAAGCCGAGCACCATCCCTTGCGCGAGGCCAGCGGCCTGGAGGCGCTGGCCTTCCTGATGGCGCAGCATGGCCTCCGGCAAGGCGACTTGCCCGAGATCGGCAGCCAAGGCGTGGTGTCTGAAATTCTGGCTGGCAAGCGAGAGCTCAACATCCGACAGGTACGAGCGCTCAGCGAGCGCTTCGGGGTGTCGGCGGCGACCTTCGTTTGAGACCGGGCTTTGCGTTGGCCTATGCGTTGGCGTGGCACGCGCCGTGTGTGCGGCAGGGGCCCGGCGGCTTCGATGCGCCCGTACCGCCTACCCACTGCGTCACAGGCTAACGACAAAAGGCAGCGCAAACCACTTCACACGCGGCAGAACAAGAAACGCCGCCTACTGCAGCGGCCCCTTCATCCCTTTGGGCACCGGCAGCGGCAGCACGCCAATGCCCTCCTCCAGCAGCTCCCGGGTCTCCTCCGGAGAGGCCTGGCCGCGGATGCCCCGCTCCTCGGATTCGCCGTAGTGGATGCGCCGGGCTTCCTGGGCAAAACGCTCGCCCACGTCCTCGGTATTGGCCATCACATGGCGTACCGCCTTCATCCAGGCTGCCTGCAGGGCGACGGGCATGCCCTCGGCAGGGGCAGGTGCAGCGGCTGGTGGGGCAGCAGGTCCGGATGCCGCGCCAGAGGTTGCGCCGGTCTGGGCGGCCCCCTCCTCCTGCGGGCGGCTTGCGCCCAGGTTCAGGCGCGCCGCGGTGAGTTTTTTGCTGACCTGCTTGTCGCCGCAGACCGGGCACTCGACGAGTCCGCGCGCAAGCTGGCCCTGGAAGTCGTCTTCCGAGCCGAACCAGCCCTCGAACACATGGCTGGCGGGACACTGCAGGTCCAGCACTTTCATGAAGGGGATATTACTCGCCAGTCCAGGACCGTCCGACCATTGAGGACGTTTTGCAGCCACAGCGCACAGGAAATGGTCTTGCCATCGGTCACCGTCCCGTCCAGACACCACTCAAGCAACTGCTCAGGCCGGGCAAGGAACACGTCGAGGAACTCCTCGGCATCAAGGCGGCGCTCGCCGGCGGTGAGGCCGCGGGCAAACCAGACCTCAATGAACTCGTCGGAGTAGCCGATGCAGGGGTGAAGACGGCCCGCGAGGGCCCACTCGCGGGCGGTATAGCCCGTCTCCTCCAGCAGCTCGCGCTGGGCGCAGGCCAGCTGGTCCTCGCCGGCGTCGAGCTTGCCTGCGGGTAGCTCGATCATGACCCGGCCCACCGGGTGGCGCCACTGACGCTCGAGCACCACCTGCCCGTCATCGGTGAGGCCAACGATCGCGACCGCGCCCGGATGGCGAACGTACTCACGGGTGCCACTGCCGCCGTCGGGCAAGCGCACGGTGTCACGCACCACTTTGAGAAAGTTGCCTGCGAGGAGTTCCTCGCGCCTGACGGTGTGCTCGACCAGGTGGCTGTCGTCGGCCGGCTGCGTCATCGACCGCGCTGCACCAGGTAGCGCCACACAAAGCCCGGGAAGGCCAGGGTCACAAAGAGCGCGCCGGTCACAGCGTAGAACTCCCAGCCCTGGGGGGCGATCTGTCCGGCGCGATCCTCGAGCAGCAAGCCCAGGCCACCGACCAGAAAGTACATCAGTACGAGCTCGGCCAGGCGCAGGGCCAGCGACTTGGGCGCCTTCAAGCTCACAAGGCCCAGCAGGCGGTCGGTGACAAAAGGCAAGTTCGCCCCGGCCAGGGCCAGGACGATCACAAACCAGATGGAGGCGGAAAGAGACACGGCGCGGGTTCCGGTGGGTGTTGGCGCGCGTGTCCGAGGGCGGCGATCAGCCGGCCAGGGTTCTGATGATGGCCTCGGAGCACAGGGTCATGAGGCCGCCGGGGACGATGCCCAGAATCAACACCAGTGCGCCGTTGATCGACAAGACCACCCGCACATCCGCCGGGGCCGCCACGGTGGTGGCGGTGATCGGCGCGTCGAAATACATCACCTTGACCACCCGCAGGTAGTAGAACGCGCCAATCAGGGAGGCGAGCACCGCAAAGATGGCCAGGCCAATGTGGAAGCCCGCGCCCGAGGCAACCAGGGACTGCAGCACCGAGAGCTTGGCGTAAAAACCCACCAGCGGGGGTACGCCGGCGAGCGAGAACATGCAAATCGCCATGATGCCGGCGTACAGCGGGCTGCGCTGGTTGAGGCCGGCGAGGTCGGCGATTTCTTCGCTCTCGAAGCCTTCGCGGGCCAGCAGCAAGATGATGCCGAAGGTGGCCAGCGTGGTCAGCACATAGGTCACGATGTAGAACATCGAGGCGCTGTAGGCGGTGGCGGCATTGGTGCTCACACCGCCCACGACGCCAGCGGCCAGGCCGAGAACGACAAAACCCATCTGGGCGATCGTCGAATACGCCAGCATGCGCTTGAGGTTGGTCTGCGCAATGGCCGCCAGGTTGCCAACCAGCAAAGAGGCCACGCCCAGAACGACCAGCATCTGCTGCCAGTCGATGGCCAGCGGCATCATGCCCTCGACCAGCAGGCGGATGACGATGCCAAAGGCCGCCAGTTCCGGTGCCGCACCGATCATCAGCGTGATGGCGGTGGGAGCCCCCTGATAGACGTCCGGGATCCACATGTGGAACGGCACCGCGCCTAGCTTGAAGGCCAAACCCGCCACGACGAACACGAGACCGAACACCAGCACCTCGTGCTTGATACGGCCAGCGGAGATGGCCTTGAACACCTCATTGATGTCCAGGGAGCCAGTGGCACCGTAGATCATCGACAGGCCATAGAGCAGGAAGCCGGAAGCCATGGCCCCCAGCACGAAGTACTTCATCGCAGCCTCGGTGGCCTTCGCGTTGTCGCGGCGCAGCGCCACCAGTGCATAGCTCGAGAGCGTGAGCAGTTCCAGACCCAGGTACACCAGCAGCAGGTTGCTGCCCGAGACCATGATGAAAATGCCCAGAAGCGAAAAGAGCGCCAGTGTGAACAGCTCGCCACCGCGCAGCATGTCGCGGTCGGCGGCGTAGGGACGGCCATAGACCAGGGTCACGGCCATGGCAATGGCGGAAAACGCCTTCAGCCAGTTACCCATCGGGTCGCTCACAAACATGCGGCCGAAGGCGTAGTGGGTCTCGCCGGAGAGTGCCGCCTGCGCACACAGCCAGGCGGTGACCGCCAGGGTACACAGGGACAACAGATGGGTCAGGCCGCGCAGGCGGCTCGTCACACCCAGGTCCACCAGCAGGATGACGCAAGTCATCACCAGCAGAAAGATTTCGGGAGCGACGACGATCAGGCTCAGGGAGTCCAGCATGGAGGTGGCCTTGGGTGGTCAGTTCAGTTTGGAAGTCGCCACGTGCTTCAGGAACTCGGCGACAGAGACGTCCATGACGTCGGTAAACGGCTTGGGATGGATGCCCATGTACAGGACCATGATGGCCAGCAGGGACAGCATGAGGAACTCGCGGCCGTTGATATCGGTGAGGCCTCGCACGTCCTCATTGGCTACCGGTCCCAGGTAGACGCGCTTGAACATCCACAAGGTGTAGGCGGCGCCAAAAATCAGCGCGGTGGAGGCCGCCAGGCCGAGCCAGAAGTTGGCACGGACCGCACCGAGGATCACCATCCACTCGCCCACGAAGCCGGCGGTGGCGGGCAGGCCGCAGTTGGCCATGGCAAACAGCAGCGCGAAGGCGGTGAACTTGGGCATGGTGTTGATCACGCCGCCATAGGAGGCTATTTCGCGCGAGTGCACCCGGTCATAGAGGACGCCGATCGACAGGAACATGGCGCCTGAGACAAAGCCGTGGGCAATCATCTGCACCAGGCCGCCGGAGACGCCCAGGTCATTGAAGATGAAAAAGCCCAAGGTCACGAAACCCATGTGGGCCACCGACGAATAGGCCACCAGTTTCTTCATGTCCTGCTGCACGATGGCCACCAGGCCGACATAGATGACGGCCACGACGGACAGGGCGATCATCAGCCAGGCCCACTGGTGCGAAGCGTCGGGCGCGATCGGCATGGAAAAGCGCAGGAAGCCGTAGGCGCCGAGCTTGAGCATGATCGCCGCCAGCACCGCCGAACCGCCGGTGGGTGCTTCCACGTGAACATCAGGCAACCAGGTGTGCACCGGCCACATCGGCACCTTCACCGCGAAGGCGGCGAAGAAGGCGAAGAACAGCAGGGTCTGAACGTTGCCCGCCAGCGGCAGCTTGTGCCAAGCCTGGATATCGAAGCTGCCACCGGCCTTGTTGTACAGGTAGATCAGGGCGATCAGCATCAGCAGAGAGCC
>JACCEC012334714.1_pt1 | contig 10998 bp, 9 predicted proteins | sample 7450121 | NCBI WGS metagenome assembly JACCEC01 (sample SAMN15323455, study PRJNA562643) | freshwater metagenome | isolation source: river surface water | place: USA:Blue River Watershed | collected 2017-08-18 | reverse complement strand
CAGGGTGCCGGCAGCCGAAGCGCACACGACTGGATCGTCGAATTCGACGAGGCCGCGCAGGCCCGCTATGAGCGGCTCAAGACCTGGCGCACCGCCCAGTCCCGCGCGCAGGGGCGTGCACCGTACGTGATCTTCCACGACAGCACCTTGGCGGAAATGGCCGCGCGCCAGCCGCGCACGGCCGACGAGCTGTCGACGATCAGCGGAGTGGGTGCTCACAAGCTGGAGGCCTATGGGGCCGATCTACTGTCCCTGATGTAGTCGTCACCGGCGCGTGCCAAGCCAACGATGCTTGGCCAGGCGACAAGCCACATGCGATTTCGGATAATGGCCGGTTGCCCGCAAACCGAGCCAGCATGCCCGCCGACACCCACCTTCGCATCCGCGGCGCCCGCACGCACAACCTCAAGAACATCGACCTCGACATCCCGAAGAACGCACTCGTGGTGATCACCGGGCTGTCGGGTTCGGGGAAGTCGAGCCTGGCCTTCGATACGCTGTATGCCGAGGGCCAACGGCGTTACGTGGAAAGCCTCTCGGCCTACGCGCGCCAGTTCCTGCAGCAGACCGACAAGCCCGATGTCGACGTGATCGAAGGCCTAAGCCCGGCGATTGCCATCGAGCAGAAGGCCACCAGCCACAACCCGCGCTCGACGGTGGGCACGATCACCGAGATCCACGACTACCTGCGCCTGCTGTACGCCCGGGCAGGTACACCCTATTGCCCCGACCATGACGAGCCCCTGGCCGCTACCCCGGTGGCGCAGATGGTCGACGCGGTGCTGGGCCTGCCCGAGGGCACCAAGCTGATGATCCTGGCGCCGGTGGTGCGAGACCGGAAGGGCAGCTTCCACGACCTGCTGGAAGATCTGCAGTCGCGCGGCTATGTGCGCTTTCGTATCCGCGCGGGTCAGGCCAGCGCGCGCGTGTTCGAGGTCAGTGAGCTGCCCGAACTCGACCCCCACGAAAAGCACGACATCGACGTGGTGGTGGATCGACTCAAGACCCGTGCCGAAGAGGCCACCGCGCAACGGCAGCGCCTGGCCGAGAGCATCGAGAACGCGCTGCGCATGGCCAGTGGCCGCGTGGTGGCGTTTGAGATCGACAGCGGCCGTGAGCATTGGTTTTCCAGTACCTACGCCTGCCCGATCTGTGCCTATTCGCTGCCCGAGCTCGAGCCACGCCTGTTCTCATTCAACTCGCCCATGGGCGCCTGCACGGGCTGCGACGGCCTGGGGCACATCACCGCCTTCGATGCCCAGCGTGTGGTGGGCTTTCCGGAACTCAGCCTGGCCAGCGGCGCGATCAAGGGATGGGACCGCCGAAACCGCTACACCTTCAGCCTGTTGGAGTCGGTGGCTGCGCATTACCAATTCGACTTGGAAGCGCCCTTTGAGTCACTGCCCAAGACCATCCAGCACACCCTGCTGCAGGGTTCGGGCGAGGAGGCCATCGAGTTCGAGTACGCGGTCGAAGGCGGGCGCGGCAAGTCGCGCGCTGTGCGCCGGCGCCATCCCTTCGAGGGCATCATCCCCTCGCTGGAACGTCGCCTGCGCGAAACCGATTCGGCCATCGTGCGCGAAGAACTCAGCCGCTTGCAGTCGCCCAAGCCATGCCCTTTGTGCCGCGGCCATCGCCTGCGTCGTGAGGCCATGCACGTGTTCCTGCGCCACCACGATGGGCAGCGCGGCAGGCCCATCTACGAGGTGGAGGCCACCACGCTGCAGGAGTGCCAGTCCTACTTCGACACCTTGCAGTTGCAGGGCAGCAAGGCGGGCATCGCCGACAAGGTGGTGCGCGAGATCCGTTCGCGCCTGCGTTTTCTCAACGATGTGGGCCTGAATTACCTGAGCCTGGAGCGCAGCGCCGACACGCTCTCGGGCGGCGAGGCCCAGCGCATTCGTCTGGCCAGCCAGATCGGATCGGGCCTGACGGGCGTGATGTATGTGCTGGACGAGCCCAGCATCGGCCTTCACCAGCGGGACAACGAACGCCTGATCGCCACCTTGCATCACTTGCGTGACCTGGGCAACAGCGTCATCGTGGTGGAGCACGACGAGGACATGATCCGCGCGGCCGACCATGTGGTGGACATCGGCCCAGGCGCCGGTGTGCATGGGGGCCGTGTGATGGCGCAGGGCACGCCGGCCGAGGTGGCCGCTGACGAAGACAGCCTCACCGGCCGCTACCTGGGTCAGGTGCTGCGCATCGAGGTGCCCGCCCAGCGTCGCACGCCGGCCGCAGGTGCCTGGGGCCTGGCTGGGCCTTCGCATCTGCGCATCGTCAACGCGCGCGGCCACAACCTGCGTGGCGTCACGGTGCAGATTCCGCTGGGCGTGATGACCTGCGTGACAGGGGTGTCGGGGTCGGGCAAGAGCACCCTGATCAACGACACGCTGTACGCGGCCATGGCCAAGCGTCTGAATCACGCAGGCACCGAGCCTGCACCCCACGATGAGATCGACGGCGCGGAGGCTCTGGACAAGGTCATCAACGTCGACCAAAGCCCCATCGGACGCACGCCGCGCAGCAATCCGGCCACCTACACCGGCCTGTTCACGCCCATTCGCGAGCTGTTCGCCGATGTGCCCACCGCGCGCGAGCGCGGCTACGGGCCGGGCCGCTTCTCCTTCAATGTGGCCGCGGCACAGGGGGGTGGGCGCTGCGAAAGCTGCCAGGGCGACGGCGTCATCAAGGTGGAAATGCACTTCCTACCCGATGTGTACGTGCCCTGCGATGTCTGCCATGGCAAGCGCTACAACCGCGAAACGCTGGAGATTCTCTACAAGGGCAAGAACATCCACGAGGTGCTGGGCATGACGGTGGAGGATGCATACGCCTTCTTCAGTGCCGTGCCCACCCTCGCGCGCAAGCTGCAGACCCTGTTGGATGTGGGCTTGGGCTACATCACCCTGGGCCAGAGCGCCACTACGCTCTCAGGCGGCGAGGCCCAGCGGGTGAAGCTGGCGCTGGAGCTGTCCAAGCGAGACACCGGCCGCACCCTGTACATACTGGATGAGCCCACCACCGGTCTGCACTTCCACGATATCGAGCTGCTGCTGAAGGTGCTGGCTCAGCTGCGCGATGCCGGCAACACCATCGTCGTCATTGAGCACAACCTGGATGTGATCAAGACGGCCGATTGGGTGGTGGACCTTGGGCCCGAAGGTGGCAGCGGTGGCGGTCGCGTGCTGGTGGCCGGTACGCCCGAAGACGTGGCGGCCTGCGCTGAAAGCCACACGGGCCGCTTTCTGAAAGCCCTCTTGCCGGCGGTGTCCGCACCAGCGGGGTAAGAATCGGCAACAGGCCGGGCTTGCAGCGCTCGGCCCTTTCCGATTCCGTTCTTCTTGAAAGGAGCAAGGCCCATGGGTCAGACGATTGAACTCACCGCTGCCGATGGACGATCGCTGTCCGCCTACCTGGCCGAGCCTGTCGGTACGCCGCGAGGCGCGGTGGTGGTGGTGCAGGAGATCTTCGGGGTGAACTCTCACATCCGCTCGGTGGCCGACCGCTGGGCTGCCGTGGGTTACCTGGCCTTGTCGCCGGCCCTGTTCGACCGCCAGGAGCCGAGCATCGAGCTGGGCTACACCGAGGCCGACATGCAGCGCGGCTTCGGCCTGATGCAGGCAGCCGGGCTGGACACCCCGCTGCTGGACATTGACGCGGCACGTGCCGAACTGCAGCGGCGCCTGGGATCAGGCGGCAAGGTGGGTGTGCTGGGCTTTTGTTGGGGCGGGCTCTTGAGTTGGCTCTCGGCCTGCAGGCTCAAGGGCTTCTCAGCAGCCGTGCCCTACTATGGTGGCGGCATTCCCAACCACGCGCAGCTCGCGCCGCAGTGCCCGGTGCTGGCCCATTTCGGTGAGCGTGACCACTGGATTCCCACCGACAGCGTCAAGGCTTTCGCTGCAGCGCAGCCAGGTGTGGAGGTGCATGTCTACGCTGCTGACCACGGTTTCAACTGCGACCAGCGCGGGTCGTTCGATGCGGAGGCCGCGCGGCTCGCACGCGAGCGCAGCGAGGCTTTCCTGAAACAGCACCTGGGCTGAAGCCAAGGCGCAAAAAGAAAAGCCGGCCCGAGGGCCGGCTTTTTCATGGCGCTGAAGACCTGCCGCAGGGGCAGGCCCCGCACGCAATCACTTCAGATGGCCGTTGATCAGCTTGGTCATCTCGAACATCGAAACCTGGGCCTTCTTGAAGATGGCCTTGAGCTTGTCGTCCGCGTTGATCATGCGCTTGTTGACGGCGTCTTGCAGCTTGTGCTTCTTGATGTATTCCCAGACCTTCTTGGTCACTTCGGTGCGGGGATACGGGCCCTTGCCGATCACGGCTGCCAGCGAGTCGCTGACGGCCATGGCCTTCATGAAGGCGGCATTGGGCGTGCGCTTCTTCGCCGGAGCGGCTGCCTTCTTGGCCGGAGCGGCCTTCTTGGCGGGCGCCGCCTTCTTGGCCGGAGCGGCCTTCTTCGCGGGTGCAGCCTTCTTGGCTGGTGCCGCCTTCTTGGCCGGAGCGGCCTTCTTCGCAGTTGCCATGTTCAATCTCTCCATCAAGGTCGTTGTTGATGTGCCGGGCGGAGATGAGCGTTCTAAAAGCGGCTCGGTTGTTCTCGGGCACCCTGCGGCGGCAATGGTAATGCGAGTTCTCCTCGCAGAGAAGGGGATTTCCCTCTGAAAGCCAACGTTGATGCCCTTGCCGATCGGTTTTTGTCGCGTGGTCACAACCGATGTGCGCGTTTTCCCATGCAGGCCACGCACCGGTGTGCGCTAGATCGGCACGTTGGGCGGCAAGACCGGGGGCAAGTCCTCTTCGCGGATACCGCGGATTTCGGCGAAGGCGCGGCGACGTTCACGCTCAAGATCGCGCAGACGCGAGTCGATGACCGAGGCCTCTACATGGTCCGGTGTGCGGCTGGTTCGCACCAGTCGTTGCCCAGCCTTGAAGCGATCCAGCGCGCCGTTGAGGTCGCCGAGCGCCCAACGCGCTTCAGCGTCGGCACGGACCGCGCGCAGCGGCTGGTCAAGCGCCTGCTGGCAGGTGGACAGCACCGACCAGGCCAGCGCGTCGCGCTTGTGGTTGATGACCCAGGTGGCCAGGTTGTCGGTGTGCAACTGCAGGGCCTGGCGCGCGGCGGCCCGCTCGCGGATGTCGCCCGCCTGCTGCAACCACTTCAGGGCGGTTTCGGCACGCGCCATGCGAACGGTCCGCTCTCGGCCATCGAGCGTTTCCAGCAGGGCCAGGCCGCGCTGAGCTTGACCCTGCAAGACGGCCACTTCGGCCGAAAGCAATTCCACCACCGCGCGGCTGGCCATCTGTAGCGGACGGGCCATCAGGTCCTGCAGGTGCCGCTGCGCGACCCGTGACTCACCCAACATCACACTGGCCAGGGTGGCCGAGTACAGCGCCCCCAGCTTTTCCTCGGGCACCACATCCTGCGACGCCAGCGCTTGCCATCGTCGCAGCGCGGGCACATGGGTTTCCATCAACACCCGCGCGCGAGCGCGCATCAGTTGGTGCATTTCTGGAGACGGCAGGTCCTGCGCCAAGCGTTGCTCGGTGATGCGAACCGTCTGGCCAACGGGCCCCCCAGGGGTACCCAGGCTGGCCGATTGGGCCTGTGCCTGCGCTTGCTGCAGGCGGGACTGCGCTTCACCGATGCGCTCCACCGTCAAGGGGTGGCTGCGCAGGTAGGGGAAATTGCCGCTGTCGTTGAGCCGATTGGCCCGCTGCAGCCTTTCGAAGATGGCCGCCACCCCGGCGCCGCTGTAGCCTGCCTCGGTCATGATGGTGAAGCCGATGCGGTCGGCCTCGCGCTCCATGTCGCGCGAGAAATTCAGTTGCCCCTGGGCCATGGCAGCTTGCGAGCCCATGATGGTGGCCTGCGCCAGATCGGGGCTTCCGCTGCGCGCGGCGGCCAGAAGGCCTAGCAGCATGCCCGCCATGCCCAGCGCGGATTGTCGACGTGCGCTGCTGTTAGAGCGCGCGATATGGCGCTGCGTGACGTGCGCCAACTCATGCGCCAGCACCGCGGCCAGTTCGTCCATGGTGGTGGACTGGGCGATGAGGCCCAGGTGGATGCCCACGAATCCGCCCGGCAATGCGAAGGCGTTGATCGACTTGTCGCGAATGAGGAAAGTCTCGAAGGCAAAAGCTTGGTCGGTCTCCGGCACGATCTCACCGCGCGCGCGCGCCACACGCACCAGCGGGTTCCACATCGACTGGGAGTAGGCCAGCAGCAGCGGATCGTCCAGGTAGGAGGGGTCGCGCCGGACCTGGCGCATGATGTATTCGCCGATCCGGCGCTCGGTGCCCTCGGTGATGTCGCCGGAGTCGGGCTCACCCAGAGATGGAAGCCGCTGCGGTTCAGCCCCGTCGTTGGCAGCCAGGCCCGTTGGCACGTGGGCGGCACCCACGGCCAGGGCCAGCGCGGCTGCCAAACGCGCCAACCGGCGCTTTTGTCTGGGGGTGCCGCGGCGGTCTGGTGTGCGGCCAGGGGGCTCGTGCATGTCGCCTATCATCGCATCGGTTTGTTGCTCGTGCATGTCCCCACAGGTTTTCAAGATGACTTCAGAGTCCAACGCCGCATCCACGTCTCCGTTGACCCATTTCGACGCCCAGGGCCAAGCCCATATGGTCGACGTCGGCGCCAAGGCCCACACCCACCGCGTGGCCGTGGCTGAGGGCCGCATCCATATGCAGCGAAGCACCTTCGACCTGATCCGCCAAGGGCAGGCGAAAAAGGGAGACGTGATCGGCATCGCCCGCATCGCGGCCATCATGGCTGCCAAGAAGACGCCGGACTTGATTCCCCTGTGCCACCCGCTGCCGCTCACACGGGTGGCAGTGGATTTCGAGCTTGTCGAGGAGATGCCTGCGGTGCGCTGCGTGGTCACCGCTGAAACCGTGGGCAATACCGGTGTGGAGATGGAGGCCCTCACCGCTGTACAGGTGGGCCTGCTCACCATTTACGATATGTGTAAGGCGGCGGACCGCGGCATGGAGATGACCGGCGTGCGCCTGCTGGAAAAGCAGGGCGGCAAGAGCGGGCATTGGGTGGCGCCCACGGCGGCGTGATGGCTGCGGCTGAAGGGCCGCTGGTCGACAAGGACCGACAGCGAGCACAGCAGCAAGGCCGCGCCGCCACTGACCATTAGCACGGCCTGCCATCGCGCCGCGCGTTGCCAGGGCCGGTCCCAGCCCCGCCACACGACAAGGGCCAGCGCCGCGGGCAACAGCGCATAGGGATTGCCAAGTGGGTACTCGACGAGGCTGTGCAGGACCCAAATGCCGAGTATCACCAGAGCGCTGCGACGGTAGGACGCGTCACTGGCAGAGTCGGTGCCTGCTCGCGCGGTGGTCTTTCCCATGCGCCATTGGGTTCGCAGCACGACCGCTGCTACCGCCCCACACAGCAGCACGGTGGTCAGGTGCCATGATTGATGCGAATGACGGGCGGCCTGGCTTTCGACGAGAACTACCGTGGTCTGCAGGCCCCAGATCCACGCCGAGGCGTCGGGTGCCATCACTTGGACCAGGCTGATGACGGCGCTGAGCAGGCCGGCGATGGCCGCCGTGTGGATCAGCAGTTGCGGCAAGTGGGAACGTCTCGTGTCTGCCGTTTCGAATGCGGCCACCTGCAGGGGCGCGTCTGACCAGCTTCGGACCCCGCATGCCAAGACCAGCAGGCCGACGAGCACGCCGGTCCACCACCCGAGGGAGACTACCCAGGGCGCAGCGGTGGCCGATAGCACCATGGGCGTGGCCGCCAATGCGGACAGTGCCACCATCAGCTTCATTGGAGGCTGCGTGGCACCAGGGTGACGGGTCAAGGCGTGGTCGACCTGGCCTTCAGGGCGAGAGCTTGTCGCAGCTGTCGGTCTGGTAACCGGCCACGGCCGATTTGGCCACCTTGCACTCCCAGGTCAGCGGCGATGCGGTGGTGTCCTTGAGTTCAAGGGTGATCACGGTTGAGGCCTCGGCGTCGGCGTTGGCTGTGGCCGGGTAGCGTCCGGTGAGCTTGACGCCTGTGGCACTGGCCGAGCAGACCGCTGGGTTCAAGCCGGCGCATAGGTCCTGCCCTGCTGCGCCCGCATTGACTGCCTCGGCTACCTTCACCTTCTCACCGGCCACGTTAGACAGGGCGGTGCCGACCTCAGCCTTGGCCACGTAGTTGCGGTACTGCGGCAGGGCGATGGCGGCCAACACCGAGATGATGGCCACCACGATCATCAGTTCGATGAGCGTGAAGCCAAGATGGTTCGTGCCGTGTCGGCCGTCAGGCCGATGCCACTGTGATCGGTTCATTGCGTTACTCCCTCGAGTCTTGGTTGGAATCTTCTGTGGCCAAGCACTATAGCCACTTGCCCGGGGCGTCGGCAGCGTCCGAAGGGGGTCTGCGCGGATGCCCCCGGTGGCGGGATCACCCACAGCGGGGGAGCGAAGCGGCAAGGAGGGAGGGCTCCGCCGGGTCGTCAACAAGCGCTATCGGGCCGGCGCGGCGCGCGGCCCGACTGCTGCCCGGCATTTGACCGATATCAGTGGGCGGCCGTGTCCACCTTGGCCGCGCTTGATCGGGCGGCCAACAAACGGCCGATCGCCAGAACCGCCAGAGCACCCGCAATGCCAGCACCGTAGCGCACCATGTCGGTCTGGGGCAGCTTGGGGAACCAGGTCCATTCCTGGACGTTGGCCACCACCGGGTCGGTCACCAGCATCGTGCCGGCGATCCAGCCCAACAGCATGCCCCCAACCGTGATGATCATGGGGAAGCGATCCATCAGCTTGATCACGAACTGGCTGCCCCACACGATGATGGGGATGCTCACCACCAGACCGAAGATCACGAGGAACATCTTGTGCTCGCCGCCGGCGCCTTCGGCCGCGCCTGCGATGGCAATGACGTTGTCGACACTCATCACCAGGTCGGCGATGATGACTGTCTTGACGGCGGCCCACAGACGGTCCGACCCTTCAATGTTGCCATGCTCATCGTCATCACCGGGGGCCAGCAGCTTCACGCCGATCCACACCAAGAGCAAGGCACCCACGATCTTCAGGAAGGGGATGGCCAGAAGCGTGAGCGCGAAGAAGATCAGGATCACCCTCAGGCCGATGGCGCCCGCGGTGCCGTAGATGATGCCCAGGCGACGCTGAGCTTCCGGAAGCTTGCGGCAGGCCAGTGCGATCACCACGGCGTTGTCGCCACCCAGCAGGATGTCGATCATGATGATCTGACCGACGGCGATCCAGAATTCAGGGGAGGTCAGGGCGTCCATGGGGGTTCTGCACCAAACAAAGGAGTCAATCCTCCAGTGTAGGGTGGGCCGATCGACCGATTCCTGTGGTCATTACGCATGCCCCCGTCGCACCCCATGAAAAAGGGGCCACCTTGCGATGGCCCCTGCCAAACGGGAAAGGGGAAAGGGGGAAGAGCGAAGCTCGCCCGCGCGCCGCGGTCAGAGCATCGCCTTGAGGAGCTTGGCCATTTCCGAAGGGTTGCGCGTGACCTTGAAGCCGCACTCTTCCATGATCGCCAGCTTGGCGTCGGCTGTGTCGGCTCCGCCGCTGATGAGCGCACCGGCGTGGCCCATGCGCTTGCCCGGGGGGGCGGTGACGCCGGCGATGAAGCCCACGATCGGCTTCTTCATATTGGCCTTGCACCACTGTGCGGCCTCGGCTTCGTCGGGGCCTCCGATCTCACCGATCATGATCACGGCGTCGGTGTCGGGGTCGTCGTTGAAGGCCCTCATCACGTCGATGTGCTTCAGGCCGTTGATCGGGTCGCCACCGATGCCCACGGCGCTGGACTGGCCCAGGCCGATCTCGGTGAGCTGCGCCACGGCTTCATAGGTCAACGTGCCAGAGCGGGAGACCACGCCGATGCGGCCCTTGCGGTGGATGTGGCCCGGCATGATGCCGATCTTGATTTCCTCGGGCGTGATCAGACCCGGGCAGTTGGGGCCCAGCAGCAGCGTCTTCTTGCCACCGGCTGCCTCCTTGGCCTTCATCTTGTTGCGCACCATCAGCATGTCGCGCACAGGGATGCCTTCGGTGATGCACACCACCAGGTCGAGGTCGGCTTGCACCGCTTCCCAAATGGCGTCCGCTGCGCCGGCGGGCGGCACGTAGATCACACTGACCGTGGCGCCGGTCTGGCCCGCGGCTTCCTTGACGCTGGCGTAGATGGGAATGTCGGAGAACTTCTCACCGGCCTTCTTGGGGTTCACGCCTGCGACGAAGCAGTTCTTGCCGTTGGCATAGGCCTGGCAGCCCAGGGTGTGGAACTGACCCGTCTTGCCGGTGATGCCCTGGGTGATGACGCGTGTGTCTTTGTTGATCAGAATGCTCATTTCAGGCTCCTCAGGCGACAGCCGCCACAATCTTCGTGGCCGCCTCGGCCATCGTGTCGGCGCTGATGATGGGCAGGCCCGAGTCGGCCAGCATCTTCTTGCCGATGTCCTCGTTGGTGCCCTTCATGCGCACGACCAGGGGCACCTTGAGGTTCACGGCCTTGCACGCGGCGATCACGCCTTCGGCGATGGTGTCGCACTTCATGATGCCTCCGAAGATGTTGACCAGGATGCCCTTGACCTCAGGGTTCTTCAGCATGATCTTGAAGGCCTCGGTCACCTTCTCGGCGGTGGCGCCACCGCCCACGTCCAGGAAGTTGGCCGGCTCGCCGCCGAAGAGCTTGATGGTGTCCATGGTGGCCATGGCCAACCCAGCGCCGTTCACCAAGCAACCAATGTTGCCGTCCAAGCTGATGTAAGCCAGGTCAAACTTAGAAGCTTCCACTTCGGCAGGATCTTCTTCGTCCAGATCGCGGTAGGCCACGATTTCAGGGTGACGGAACAGGGCGTTGGAGTCGAAGTTGAACTTCGCGTCCAGGGCCTTGACGTTGCCGTTGCCTTCGAGGATCAGCGGGTTGATCTCGGCCAGGCTGGCGTCGGTGACCATGTAGCAGGCATAGAGCTTCTTGAAGACGTCGCGGGCCTGGGCCTGGCT
>JACCEC010552162.1_pt1 | contig 10998 bp, 12 predicted proteins | sample 7450121 | NCBI WGS metagenome assembly JACCEC01 (sample SAMN15323455, study PRJNA562643) | freshwater metagenome | isolation source: river surface water | place: USA:Blue River Watershed | collected 2017-08-18 | reverse complement strand
TGTGCGGCGATCGCCCGCAAAACCGCCGGATCGGCCGACGGATGGCCCTGTTGCCGCTGGAAACGTTCCAGCAGCCCCGCGACCACGTCCTCGAATTCCACGCCGCGTTCCCGCACGCGGGCGAGACCGGGGCCGCCCCGCCCGGCTGTCAAGGCCGGGCCCGCCGCATCCGGCGACGCCCGCGGAACGAACCAACGTTGTGCTCTACCGCCTTCAGCGCCGCCAATTCATTCCCGGTTCGCCGGCCGCCATCTGGGACTTCTTCTCCACCCCGCGCAATCTCGACCGCCTCACGTCGCCGGAACTGCGCTTCCGCATCGTCGGCAACGTTGCGCCGCGGATGTACGCCGGCCAGCTGATCGAGTACCGCGTCGGCATCGTCCCGGGCATCGAGACCCGCTGGCTGACCGAGATCACGCACGTGCGCGAGGGCGAGTACTTCGTCGACGAGCAGCGCTGCGGACCGTACCGCCTGTGGCACCACCAGCACCGGTTCACCCCCGTGGCGGGCGGCGTGGAGATGGCGGATCTAGTCACCTACGACCCCGGCTGGGGCTGGCTGGGCGGGCTGGGGCACGCGGTGTGGATCGGCGGGAAGCTGCGCACGATCTTCGCCCTCCGGGCGCAGAAGGTGCGGGAGGCCTTCCCGGGCGCGGGCGAGGCGGAAATTCTCTGATCCCAGCCGGACGCCGCGGTTTTTTTGCTGCGGCCCCGCGCGGCTTCGGGCACCGAACGGGGATGGCGTTCAAGCACTGGCCCCTCGTCCGCGACCTGCGCTTTGCCCAGAAATGCGGGCGTTACCTCCGCGGCGCGCGCCGGCGCCGGCCCGACCTCGACTGGGACGAGTTCCGCCGCGTCGCGCGGCACTTCACCCGGGACGACATGGGCAGCTTCCCGGAACGAGGCTACCTCTACCAGTTGGCCGCGGATGCCCCGGCCGACGCCCAGGTCGTGGAGGTCGGCTCCTGGATGGGCGCCTCGACCTGTTTCCTCGCGGCGGGCCTGCGGGGGCCGGGCGCGAGGATCCTCGCGGTGGACAACTTCCAGGGACTCTCCACCTGCGGGGAGGACGCCGCCTGGTACCAGCGCCACTTCCGCCGCCTCGGGGCCAACAGCACCCTCGAGATCTTTCGCGCCAACGCCGCCGACCTGGGTTTCACCGCGCGGATGGAGCCGGTCGTGAGCGACTCGCTCGCCGCGGCCCGGACCCTCGCGGGGCGCCGCGGCGCGATCGACCTCATCTTCATCGACGGGGATCACTCCCATGCCGCCTGCGCGGCGGACATCGCGGCGTGGACGCCGTTTGTGAAGCCGGGGGGCGTGATCGCGTTCCACGATTTCGGGAGCCGGGCGGATGGGGTGACGCGCGCGATCTTCGAGGCGACGCGCGACGGTCTCTTCCGGGAGATCGTCGGCGTGGCGGGCACCATCATCGCGTTCCGCGTGTAGCGGCCGCTTGCGCCGCCGGGCGGGCCGGCTTGCGTGCGCGATGCCCAAGATGCGCCGCAAATCCGACCTGCCGAAGAAGGACTGCGCCGTCTGCGGCCGGCCGTTCGTGTGGCGGCGCAAGTGGGCGAAGGTGTGGGAAGAGGTGCGCTACTGCTCCGACGCCTGCCGCGCCCGGCGTTCGACCGCGCCGCGCGCGACGGCGGCCTAGGCCCCCTGCCCGTCCGCGGCTCAGTCGAGGTGCGGCCGGTACTCGGGCACGAGGCGCTTGAGCTCGCCCTTCAGCTGGTTCGAATCCAGTTGGAACAACCGCCCCTCCAGGGCCCGAACTTCGTCCAGGACCACCGCGGCGCGGCTGGTGAACCGCATGATCCGCGGGTGGGAAGTGGGCGTGTAGGCCTCGGAGTGGTGCTGCAGTTCCTCGAAGAGCTTCTCGCCCGGCTTGAGCCCCGAGAACACGATCTCGATGTCCTCCCCGACCCGGAACCCGCTCAGCTCGATCATCTGCCGCGCGAGGTCCACGATCTTCACCGGCTGGCCCATATCGAGGACGAAGATCTCGCCCCCGCGGCCGAGGACGAACGATTGCAGCACGAGCCCGACCGCCTCGGGGATCGTCATGAAGTAGCGGGTGACCTCGGGATGCGTGACCGTCACCGGGCCGCCGTTGGCGATCTGACGCTTGAAGATGGGGATGACGCTGCCCGAGGAGCCGAGGACGTTACCGAAGCGGACCGCCATGAACTTGGTCGGGCCCTGGTGCTCGCGCGGCCGGCGGTCGAAGGGCGCCCGGCTGGGCGAGCTCGCAGCCGCCGCGGCGGGAGCAGCCGGTGGATCCGCCAGGACGGGTTCCACCGTGGCCGCGAGCGCCATCAGCTGGAGCTCCGCGAGCCGCTTGGTCGCGCCCATCACGTTGGTCGGATTGATCGCCTTGTCGGTGGAGATCAGCACGAAGCCCTCGACCCCGTGCTCGGCGGCCAGCTCGGCGAGCCGGCGGGTGCCCACCGCGTTGTTGCGGATCGCCTCGGCCGGCTGGCGTTCCATCAGGTAGACGTGCTTGTGCGCCGCCGCGTGGAAGATCACCTGGGGCCGGTAGCGCTCGAAGATGTAGTGCATCCGCTCCCGGTCGAGAATGTCGGCGACGAGCGGCACGATCACCCCGCCGAGGCCCGCTTCGTTCAACTCCTGTTCGATGAGGAAGAGCGCCGCCTCGGACTGCTCCACCAACAGCAGCCGGGCGGGATTGACCGCCGCAATCTGCCGGCAGAGCTCGCTCCCAATGCTGCCGCCCGCCCCGGTCACCATCACCACCCGCTTGGCGATCGACAGGCGGATGCCCGCGGAATCGAGCTCGACCGCCTCGCGGCCGAGCAGGTCCTGCACCTCCACGGGACGGATGCGGCTGGTCAACACGCGGCCGGAGGCCAGTTCCTCGATCGAGGGCAGCGTTTCCACCTTGAGCCCCTGTTGGGCGAAGAGCTTCACGACCTCCTGCACGCGACGGGCAGGGGCGGAGGGCATCGCGATGATCGCCTTCGCGAGGGTCGCCGCGTCGTTGATGCGCCCGATGTCCTCGGGCCGGCCAACCACCGGCACGCCGTGCACCAGCTTGCCGTGCTTGGTGCGATCGTCATCAAAGAACATCACCGGCTCAAAGCCGCGCTGCGGCGCCCCGATGAACTCCTTCGCCAGGGAGGCCCCGGCGTCCCCGGCCCCGACGATCGCGATCCGCTGGATCTGCGGCTGGAGGCCGCGGGCGGCGCGGGCGGCCCCGCTGGTGCGCTCCCGGAAGAGCCGGGCCGCCAACCGCCCCGCGCAGAGCGCCCCAAAGCAGAGCAGGAAATCAATCAGTAGGACCCCGCGGGGCACCGCCAGGGGCTTGTAGACCAGCAAGCGCGGCAGGAGCAGCACCAGGCTCGCCCCACCCATCGCCCACGCCAGCCGGAACAGGTCCGGCAGGCTGAAATACGTCATCAGCGTGCCAAACTGACGGGCCAGATACAGCGCGAACAGCTTCACCAGCAGGATCATCCCGATCAGCCGCAGGCGCTCCCGCTCCAGTTCGTCGGCCACCTGGAAATCGAAGCGAATCTCGTACGCCAAGTAGAAGCTGGCCGCGATGCTCCCGGCGTAGATCAGCACCAGCTGGGAGGTGCGCTGCCACTGGCTCACCTCGCGCAGCGCCGCCGGGTCAGGCTTTGCCGCCGCAGGGGCCGGGAGCGGGGGCGGACTCATCGCGCGCACGGGGAACTCACCCCGCGATCACGAGCCCGTTGCGCAAGACTGCCACCGAAATGCATCACTCCCATTTGCGTAGGGGGAACCGCGGCTGTGGCAAGCCTCGGATGGACAGAAACTAGCGACGCCGCCGGGCCGGCCGCCATTCGGCGGTGATCACCGAGGAGAAGCCGCCCCGCGCCTTCCAGTCGGCGACGATCGTCAGGGAACGCGGCCGCAGCCGGGCGCCCAGGTCGTCACAGATCCGGTTCGTCGCGGCATCAAAGAAGATGCCCTCGTTGCGATAGGCGTGGAAGTAGAGCTTGAGGGACTTCAGTTCGACGCAGGTCCGGTCCGGCACGTAACGGACCGTGATCGCAGCGAAGTCGGGATGGCCCGTCATCGGGCACACCGAGGTGAACTCGTGGTGGGTGTGCTCGATCAGGTAATCGCGCCCCGGCGCGGGATTCGGGAAGGTTTCGAGGATCTTCGGGTCGGCCATGCTGCCCCTGACGCAACAGAGGGGACGCCGAGAGGCAAAGACGAAGTGAGATCGGGGGCGGCGCCGCTTTTCCCTTCGACAACCCCCGGACGGACGGCTGAGCGTTCCCGGACCCCGATGCGTGCCCTCCAGATCATGCTCCTCGCGCTGCTTGCCGCCGGCCTCGCCGGGGCGGGCGCCGGGTGCCGGGGACGCGAGTCGGGCCGCGTGATCAAGCTGGCGCACGGCCTCGACGTCACCCACAGCGTCCACCGGGGGATGGTCCGCCTGGGCGAGCTCCTGGCGGCAAAGTCCGGCGGCCGCCTCCGGGTGGAGGTGTATGCCAACGGGCAACTGGGCAGCGAGCGGGAGTGCCTCGAACTCGTGCAACTCGGCGGTCTCGGGATGACCAAGGTGTCGTCCAGCGTGCTCGAGGGCTTTGCGCCGGAGTTCAAGGTCTTCGGCCTCCCCTACCTGTTCCGCGACGCCGCCCACCGTCAGGCGGTGTTCGACGGCCCGCTCGGCCGGGAGATCCTCGCGGCGCCCGAGCGCAAGTTCCTGCGCGGCGTGTGTTACTACGACGCGGGGAGCCGCAGCTTTTACACCAAGAAGCCGATCCGGACGCCGGCCGACCTGCGCGGCCTGAAGATCCGCGTCCAGGAAAGCCCGATGGCCTTCGCGCTCATCCGGGCCTTCGGCGCCTCGGCGACGCCGATCGCGTTCGGCGAGTTGTACACCGCCCTCCAGCAGGGGGTCGTCGACGGGGCGGAGAACAATCCCCCGTCGTTCCACCTCGCCCGCCACTACGAGGTCTGCCGCTTCTACACGCTCAACGAACACACCTCGGTGCCGGATGTGCTGGTCGTCGGGACCGACCTCTGGAACCGGCTGACGCCGGAGGAGCGCCGCTGGCTGCAGGAGGCCGCGGAGGAGTCCGCCGTATACCAGCGGAGCCTGTGGGCGGAGTCGGAGGCGGCCTCGCTGGCCGCGGTGCGGGCCGCCGGGGTCGAGGTGATCCGGCCGGACCGGGCGGCATTCTACGCCGCGGCCGCCGGGCTGCGGGATTCCGTGCGAGACGATCCCGTGATCGGACCCCTCGCGCGGCGGATCGGGGAGGTGCGGCCGTGAAGGCGGTCCGCGGCGCCCTCGACCGCGTGCTGGGCACGCTCCTCGCCGGGCTGATGGCGGCGATGGTCCTCAACGTGCTCTGGCAGGTCGGCACGCGCTTCATCCTGCGCACGCCGTCGAGCTTCACCGAGGAGGTCGCCCGCTACCTGATGATCTGGGTGGGGATGCTCGGCGCCGCCTACGCCACCGGCCGCAAGGCGCACCTCGCGCTCGACCTGCTCACCGGCCGGCTCCAGGGCGGCGCGCGGCGGGCCTCGGAAGGCTTCATCCACGCCGTGGTGCTGGCCTTCGCGGCGCTGGTGATGGTCGGCGGCGGCGGGCGCCTCGTCTGGGTGCAGCTCACGCTCGGCCAGAAGTCGGCGGCCCTGCAGCTCAACGTCGGCCTCGTCTACCTCGCGGTGCCCCTGGCCGGCGCGGCGATCGTCCTCTACAGCCTCGCGTCGCTCCTCGAACTCCGCCGCGGGGCGGACGCGGCCGCGGGCCCCACCTCCTCCGGCCTCAACTGAAATGTCCGCCGCGCTCGTCCTCGCCCTCGTCTTCGCGGTCCTGCTCCTTGCGGGCGTGCCGATCTCGTTTGCCATCGGCTCGGCGGCGGTCGCCGCGCTGGCGCTCGCCCTCGACCCGTCACCGGCGGCGACCGTGGTGGCGCAGCGATTGGCCACCGGGCTCGACAGCTTCGCGCTGCTGGCAATCCCGTTCTTCATCCTTTCGGGCCAGCTGATGAACCGCGGCGGCATCGCCCGGCGGCTCGTGGACCTGGCGAAGCTCGTCGTCGGCCGCCTGCCGGGCGGCCTCGCCTACGTGAACATCCTCGGCAGCACCCTCTTCGGCGCGATCTCCGGCTCCGCCGTCGCCGCCGCGGCGGCGATCGGGGGCACGATGACCCCGCTGATGCGCCGCGAGGGCTACGACCGCGACTTCGCGGCGGCGGTGAACATCTCCGCCGCGCCCATCGGCCTGCTGATCCCCCCGAGCAACATCATGGTGGTGTACTCCCTCGCGAGCGGCGGCGTCTCGATCGCCGCCCTGTTCCTCGCCGGGTACGTGCCGGGGATCCTCCTCGCCCTCGCGTTGATGGGGACGGTGGCGCTCCTGGCCCGCGGCCGGAACTACCCGGCCGGCGAGAGAGTCGCGGCCAGCGAGGCCGGCGGAATCCTGTTCCGCGCCCTCCCCAGCCTGCTGCTGATCGTGCTGGTGATGGGTGGCATCATCCTCGGCTGGTTCACCCCCACCGAGGCCAGCGCCATCGCGGTCGCCTACACCTTCGTCCTCTCCGTGCTGGTCTACCGCGAGGTCCCGTGGCGCGAACTGCCCGCCATCCTGACCGACTCCGCCCTCACCACCGCCGTGGTGCTGCTGCTGATCGGCACCTCGATGGGCATGTCGTGGGTGATGTCCCTCGCCAACATCCCGCAGGCGGTCACCGCCGGCCTGCTCGCGATCACCGAGGACAAGGTGCTGCTGCTGCTGATCCTCAACCTGCTCCTCCTGGTCGTCGGCACCTTCATGGACATGACCCCGGCGGTGCTGATCTTCACCCCGATCCTGCTGCCGGTGGTGCAGAAGCTCGGGATGTCGCCCCTGCACTTCGGGCTGATGCTGATCTTCAACCTCTGCATCGGCCTGTGCACGCCGCCCGTGGGCAACTGCCTCTTCGTCGGCTGCGGCGTCGCCCAGACCACCATCGCCCGCGTCTGGCGCCCGCTCCTCCCCTTCTTCGCGGCGATGCTGGTCGTGCTGATGCTGGTGACGTTCTGGCCCGCGCTGTCGCTCGCCCTGCCGCGCGCCCTTGGGTTCTGACCCGCGGACGACCCGCGGCCGGCTCAGCCTTGGACCTCGCCCATCCGCTCCGCCTCGAGCTCGTAGAGGCCGGTCATGTAGCCGTTTTCAAACATCGCGCCGACCTTCAGCTGGCCGAAGAAGGAGACCGGAACGTCCATCAGCGGGGCCACGCCCTGCTTCATCTTCACGATCACCCACTCGTTCATGTTGGGGACCGTGCCGAAGCAGCAGGCCAGGGTGTTGCGCATCAGGAGGAATTCCACCACCAGGCCCTTCTCCATCTTCACCGGCACCATGTAGCCGGTGACGACCGCCTTCTTCCCGTGCCAGGACTTCACGATGGGCGGAATCTGCTCCTCGCCGGTCGGCGGCTTGACGTTCGGGTCCGCCGCCGGGTCGAACGCCGGCGGGGTGAAGACGTAGGACGAGAGCTGGTCGAACCCGAGCTTCAGGTAGCCGTTCTCCGCGGGCGGCTGGGCGGTGACCGGCGGGGCGGGGTACGGAGCGGGCAGGTTCGGGTTCGCAAAGGCGTCCGGACCGGCCGGCTCCGCCGCCAGCGCGACGGCGGTCAGCGCCAGGGCGGCGAGCAGGGGGCGGAGGAGGCGCGACGGGGTATTCATCGGAGTTGGGCGGAAGATGCGGGCCAAGGCGGGATTCGTCAAAGGGCTTTGCCTCAGGAAACCGGGGCGATCGTCTCGGCCACCGGGGTGCGGTAGGCCTTCACCGCGGGCACGATCCCGCCGAGGGCGCAGAGGGCGGTCATCGCGAGCGGACACAGGACGAGCACGGCGTGGAACGCCCACGGGGTGAGGACCACGCCCGTCTGGGCGCGGATGAGGCTGGCGACACCGGCGTAGAGCGCAAAGTGGGCGGCAAGGCCGGCCAGCGCGCCGAGGGCGCCGATCACGGTGGCTTCCGCCAGCACCGCCCCGAAGACCGTCCGGCGCCGCGCCCCGAGGGCCCGCAGGATCGCGAGGTCCCGCTGCCGCGCGCTCATCGAGTTGTAGATACTCGCCAGCACGGATCCGGCCGCCACCAGCGCCACGAGGTAAGCCACCAGCTCCAGCACGCGGTCGAACCAGGAGATCTTGCTGAACAGCTCCGCCATGATCGCGCCGACCGGGAACGCGAAGGTGAGCCGGTTGCCCTGCTTGTTGTAGAGCATGTCCAGCATGAACCCGGCGGTCGGGGTCCGCAGCTGGAGCAGCACGGCGCTGACGTCCGTCGCCGCCTTCGGATCATGCCCGGCCATCGTCTGAATGCCCCGCAGCGGCAGCCAGATCACGCGGTCCGCCGGCGTGTTGGTGGGCGCGAGGATGCCGGTGACGGTGAACTCCTCCGCGTGCTCGGCCTTCGGGTCAAAATTGAGGCCATGGAAGGGGCGGAAGACAGAGCCCACGCGCAGCCCCAGTTGCTGCGCCGCGAAGCTGCCCGCGACCGCCTCCCGCTGGTCCGCCGCGAAGAGCCGGCCGCCGGACTCGATCACGTACTTGCGCCCCGGCGCGTACTCCACGCCCGTGAACAGTTCCGGCACGGTGCCCACCAGCCGGAACCCGCGCAGGTTGTCGCCCACCGCGATCGGGATGGCCGCCTTCACCAGCGGATGCCGCCGGATCGCCTCGGCGTCGGCCGCCGCCACGTTGCCCGGGGAAGCCTCGAGGTGAAAGATGGCGTTCAACACCAGCTGCAGCTTCGACCCCCGGGCGCCGAGGACGGCGTCGAAGCCCGCCGAGGTCTGGGTGAACGCCGCCTGCGACTCGACCTTGACCCGCCAGACGGTCATCAGGAGCCCCGCCGCGAGGGCGATGCCGCCGGCGGTGATCAGCGTCGAGAGCGCGTGCTGGCGCAGCGACCGGTAGACGATGAGGGGCAGCGTCATCGCCGGGCCTCCCGCACCACCGAGTTGAGCTCCGCGAAATCCCGGCGCAGCTGGAACTGACCGAGGACCCCCTCGTCGTGGCTGACCAGCAGCAGCGCCGCGCCCTGCTCGCGGCAGACCTCGCGGATCAGCGCCAGGGCCTCGCCGGCGTGACGGGCGTCCAGGTTGCCGGTAGGCTCGTCGGCAAGGACCAGCCGCGGGCGGTTGGCGAGCGCGCGCGCCACCGCGACCCGCTGCTGCTGCCCGGTGGAGAGTTGCCGCGGAAAATGCCCGAGCCGGTGGCCCAGGCCCACCCGCTCCAACACGGCCCGCGCGTGCGCCCGGTCGGCGCCCCGGGGACCGAAGGACATCCCGAGCAGGACATTTTCCAGCACGGTGAAGCCCTGGAGCAGATTGAAGGTCTGGAAGATGTACCCGAGCTTCTCGGCGCGGAGGCGGTCACGTGCCCGCTCACCCAGCGCGGTCATCTCGACGCCATCGAGGCGCACCTCGCCCGCGTCCGCCGCCAGGATGCCGGCGATCAGGTGCAGGAAGGTGGTCTTGCCCGAACCGCTCTCGCCCCGGAGCGCCAGCTGTTCCCCCGCGGCCAGGTCGAACTCCGCCACCGCCACGACCGGAACCCGCGCCCCGTCGGGACCGGCGAACGATTTGCTGAGCTGCCGCACCGCAAGCATCGGCCCGACTGAAGACACCCGCGCCCGGACCGCAAGCGAATCGAAACCGGCCGCCCGCATTCCAGTCGTGCCTTTGCCCGCGCGCGCGGCTGGACTCCCGCCTCCGCCGATGTGCCACCTTTGCGGCCTGCCCCAGCACGACGCCTTCCCGCTGTCCAACGCGGCGCGGGCGGAGCGCGCCGCCCTCCGGCGTCGGGCGCAACGCGTCCGGCCGGCTACCCCGGATCCGGTCACAGGCCCAGCCAGCGCCGGACGTTCGCGGAAGTCACCGCGCCCAGCTCCTCGAGGCTGACCCCGAAGACCTCGGCCGCCGCGTACGCCGCGGTATGGCGCAGGAAGGCGGGCTCGTTGGGCTGGCCGCGCAGGGGGACCGGGGTCAGGTAGGGCGCATCAGTCTCCAGCATCAGCCGGGCGAGGCCCTGCGCCCGGGCCGCGGCCCGCACCTCGGCCGCGCTCTTGTAGGTGAGGATGCCCGTGAACGAACCCCGCCCGCCGCGCCGCGTGAGTTCCGCCATCTCCGCGGCGCCCTCGGTGAAGCAATGGAAGACCACCCGGGACCAATCCACCCCGCTGGCGTCGACCTGCGCGACGCATTCGCGAAAGGCACCCCGCGAATGGACGACAACCGGGCAACCCAGCCGGCGCGCGAGGCCCAGCTGCGCGGCGAACGCGGCCTCCTGGAGGGCGAAGAGGCGGGCCGCCGCGTCCGCCTCGGGCGGCAGGTGGAAGCGGTCGAGTCCGCACTCCCCCAGCGCCACCGGGACCGGGCCGCGGCGCCAGCGTTCCTCCAGCCGCCCCACCTGGTCCGCCCAGCGCTCGTCGACGGAACAAGGATGCAGGCCCGCGGTGTGGCGGACGAAGCCGTCCGGCGCCGCCGCCTCGAGCCCCGCATAAAGATCCCAGTCGTCCAACGAAGTCCCGACGGTCACGAGCAATTCCACCCCCGCGGAGCGGGCGCGCGCGAGGACCGGCGCCAGGTCCCCGCGGCGCGCGAACGATTCGAGGTGCGTGTGGGAATCGATCAGCACGCCGCGCCCTCGAGATAAAGGGCCCCATAGCGCCCGCGGAGATAGGCGACGAGGTGCCGCGGCGAAAGCTCCTCGCCGGTGACGGCCCGGACCAGCTCCAACGCGGAGTGGCGACGGCCGGCGGCGTGGATGTGCTCGCGGAGCCAGCCGAGCAGCCAGCTGAAGTCGCCGCGCGCGAATTCCTCCTCCAGCCCCGGCCGCAGCGTCCGCACCCGGCTCCAGAGCTGCGCCGCGATCATGTTGCCAAGGCAGTAACTCGGGAAATACCCGAAGAGCCCGGCGCCCCAATGGACGTCCTGCAATACCCCTTCCCCGGGGTGGGCCGGCGCGAGTCCCAGCAGCTCCTCCGACAGCGCGCGCCAG
>JACCEC012350179.1_pt1 | contig 11003 bp, 8 predicted proteins | sample 7450121 | NCBI WGS metagenome assembly JACCEC01 (sample SAMN15323455, study PRJNA562643) | freshwater metagenome | isolation source: river surface water | place: USA:Blue River Watershed | collected 2017-08-18 | reverse complement strand
CAAGATAAAAAAAAAGGGAACCTAGGGTTCCCTTTGACCCTCCTATTTTCATGAAACTGGTTAATAACCAGTTCAATAAAACTTAAAAACCCCAGTTTTAATCCCCAAAATAGGAGGTTCGAAAGGAACCCTAGGTTCCTTTCTTTGAAGAATTAATAAAAATTGATTTTTATTTTTCATTTCAAAATTAATTTAAATAGATAAAAATAGATAATTATAATCGAAAATAAAATTATAAAATGGTCAAAGTTGTATCAGTTGAAGGAAATATTGGTTCTGGTAAATCAACACTTGTTGAAATGCTTAAAGAAGTATTAGGAAAAGAAAAAGATATCATTTTTCTCCAAGAACCAGTCGAAGAATGGAACAAAATCAGAGACAAGAATGGTCAAACTATTCTTGAAAAATTTTATGGTGACCAACAAAAATATTCATTTGCTTTTCAAATGATGGCATATATTACACGCCTAGCATTGTTAAGAAAAACTGTAAAGGAGAATCCAAATGCAGTGATTGTTACTGAAAGATGTTTATACACAGATAAATTCGTTTTTGCACAAATGTTGTATGATGCTGGAAAAATAGAAGATGTTGAATTTAGTATTTATTTGAATTGGTTTGACGAATTTATTGAAGACTTACCAATTTCAAAAATGGTTTATATCAAAACCTGTCCAAATGTTTGTTATGAAAGAATGATTAAGAGAAATAGAAATGGTGAAGCAGGTATTGAAATTGATTATTTAGAAAAATGCCACGATTATCATCAAAAAATGGTTGAACAAATGAAAGTTCCCGTTTTGAATATTGATGGAAATAAAGATAATACGGAAGAAAATGTTTGTGATAATTGGATTCATGAAATAAAGCAATTTATCCAACCAGAACACAATTTACAACCAGAAGAATCTGTTTTTGAAATTAGTTCATAAATATAAAATAAAGTTTGAAAAAAAATATTTTTTGTCTTGAATTGGAACGGTTTATATAGCCATTCCAATAAATTTATAAATAACGTGCCAATAGCCTCTTATTCTAAACCATTAAGGTCTAGAATAAGGGGCTATTGGCACGTGATAGGAACTTTATCATCATTAATTATCGAAGATAAAAAAGATAATAAAAGGACCTGTCATAAGAAGGCAAACAATAAAATCGACTGGATCTCTGAAAGCGCTAAACATTTTTAGGTTATCTTTGTTGTTGGTTATAGTTGTTTTAAATTATTGTAATTTGTTATTTGTTAATGATTATAATGTTATCATCTAGGCTAATTTAGGTTTCAGTTTTTCGTGAATACGAAAAACTATTATTCATGTAAGGAATATCAGTTTTTTTATATGTAAAAAAACATATTGTTATTCTAAAATAATAGTTTTTTTGCTCTGCAAAAAAACTGAAACCTAAATTAGCCTAAATTAGTTAATAAATAGTAAATATAAAAAAACATAAAGATATTAAAACAATACTTTTAAATTTAAGCAATATGCAAACCCCTACTAACCAAAGAATTAAAATTACTACTCCAACTGCACCAATGCGTGTTCAAAAAACAAGAACAATAAGTCCTTCTGTTGTCAGAAGGGTAATTCTGTTCCCAGAAACACCAACAAACCAACCTAGTGTAAAAGACACTAGGTGTTGGGCTCCTATAAAGAATGTAGGTTCTCGTACATCAATAATTAGTTCTCCTATCTCAGTTAGACTTTTTGATGATGAAGAGCCTCCATCTAGACCCAAAAAAAGAAAAATACAAATTAATTTTGATAGATCATCAAGAACTAATTTGTCAACATTCTTTGACTAAATAATTGGTCCCTTAAGACAGGAAAGTCTTCGTGTAAAGTAGAAATTTTAACAAATTATACTTAAGACGTTATAAATTTATTTTTTCAGATTGAATTATTTGATTGTATAGTATATCAAATGATTCATACAATCCCATTAACTTATTATGACCTCTATATAAACCATTTTCTTCAGGGTCTTGTAAATCGAGTTTTCGAATAGAATATATTGGTGAAATAGTTGATAAACAAATCTCTATTTTACCAATAATATTTTTTTTTGATTTTCCATGTATTATTATAGTTATTGATGCAGGAAATAATATATCATCAATAAAAACTACCTTATCAGCCTTTATATTAGGATATAAATAGGTATTTTTAGTTTTCTTTTTTTTCAAACTATTCATAATTTTACCTAAGAGTAGTTGAATGTTTTTTTTGTTGTAAATTTTCATATTAAACAACGTTAAAATGATTTAATCAAGTAAATATTATAATAAAGAGAAAATAAATTATAAAATTTTTTAATAATATTCTATATTATATAAATCAATATTACTTTATATAATATGTAAGTCTATATCCTAATATTTAGATGTAAATAATTGTGTGTATTTTTTTTTATTTTTGTTATTTTGTTATTTTTTGTTATTTTTTGTGTGTTATTTTATTTTTTGTGTATTATGGTCTGAAATGAAAGAATCTATTTTTTGTAATGTCTCATTTGAAAGTTTTACTAACAAATTATAAAGTTCTCTTGGTATAGTTACCATATCATTATTCATATTATATGCTTCTAAATTTGTTTTTGATTCTCCCCTATTAATGATTTTTGAACTAGTGTTATCTTTCACTATTTCAAATGAATTTGCTCTAACTAATATTGCTGATGACTGAACTGGAGTGAATGAAAACGGTCTTTCTGTGAAAAAATGAATAGGAGAACCTTGAATTGAAATGGGAGTCAATGATGGTTCATCCAAAAAACAACTAACTTTTTTAGGAGAATTAATGGGTTTTAAAACCGGGCTTGTATTGACTGGAGGTAAATTTAATTCCACTAGTTCAGGTTCTTTTGTTTCTTCCTCAATCTCTGTTTCAACCTTTTCAAATTGATTTATTTCATTGAAATCTGAATTTGGAATAATCTGGAATCGAATGTAATCTCTAACAATATTTTCCAAAATATTTTCAACACACTCAATATGTTTTAAATATTTTTTTGAATGAACGAATGACATTGGAATATCTTGAGACCAATTCATAGAAATTTTTTTCCCATCCAACTCATTTGTTGTACAAGTCCATTTTCTACGATAATCTATGAAAACCAACCCATCAAATTTTTCATTTTCATCGTCATACTTAAATGAAAAAATACATTGTAATGATACAGTACATTTTTCATTTTTTTCTAAAATATGTTTTACACCGTTGCTATATAAAACAATCTTTGTATTTTCAGAAATGTCTTTTGATTGTTTATTATCAACAGGAACTGCATATTTTACTTTCCAGTCTGGTTTAACAAAAATATGCTTATTTTTCTTTTTTATCGATTCACACGCTTTGATATAAAAGTTTTCAATGCGCTCATAAAATGTAAGGTTTGTCGTTCTATCAATTTTGTGATTCATTATGGGAATGTAATAAAGATAAGTAATATTTGAAGTGTATATGTGATTTATAATGTTTTTATTTATTTTATATTTTAAAAAATTAAATGAATTTAGGTTTTTTAAAAATCAATTTTTTAAAATTTTTTGAAAAAAATAATTGTTAAAAAACATTTTTTTTAGTTGTGGAATTATAAGGCACCGAAGTACCTTAGGCGCAATTATGCAGCCATTTGGTTAAATCATGCAGATAATATTAGTTTAGAAGATATTTCGTCAAAATCAAATTCATCATCTTCAAGAGATATAAAATTTTGAAATATGTTAGAACTTTTTGGGGTATTATTTGATTGAGGAGGGAGAACAAATTTATTTTTTTCTTCACCGAAAAAAATCTTTTTGTTAGATACTCTAAATTTGATTTTTTGATTTTTCAAAAAATCGTTTTTGAAATCCTCTTCATGACGCATAATATAACCCTTAAATATTTTGTCAATACGACTTTTAATTTCATTAATATAATAACGATAGTGTTCTGAAAAAATAACATTTTCAGGAATGTTCTCAGACCAATTAGCAGCATAGTTAAATCCTTCATAACGAAGTGTTTCAGAATTTACGTTTCGTCGATAATACATATAACCAATTCCAGAAAAGGGTTTAGAACCTTCTTGAATACCATCAGACTCAATAGTGAAAATAAGTTGCATTGAAACAACATTTTTTTTCGATTCTTCATCATAAAAATGTGTTGCTCCATCATCATAAATCATTATTTTTGTTGATTGATAAGGCTCTGGTAGGTCTAGTCGTACAGAGTATTTGACTTGATAATTTTTTTTTATGTAAATGTATTTATGTTTGTTTATTAATTTAAGTACAGATTTAAAATAAAACTTATCAAGAACCTCATAAAATTCGGTGTTAATAGAACGATCGAATCGTTCAATTTTGTTAAGCGGACAAGCGTTTTTAGTAGTGAAATTAGTCATTTTTAAGTTAATAGTTAATTTATCAAACAAAATTAAAGGTTAGAGGGTTTTTGGTATCAGTTTTTTAATAAATTAAAAAACTAATATCACACACAGGTGTTGTATCAGTTTTTTAATAAATTAAAAAACTAATATCACACAGGTGTTGTATCAGTTTTTTGATAAACCAAAAACCATATTCGTAACCATAATAAAGACATCTAAAATATATATTTTATAAGAATTTAATATTTAAACAATTATAAAAATGAGTGATTTTTCATCCAATCCAAATGGTTCTCAAAACGATTCATCGAATGATGAATATTCAGGTACAGTAAAAACCCCTAAACTTATTATAAAAACTGATTTTGAGCAGATTCCTAGTATTGAAAATCAAGTTTTAAATAATGATTCAGTTATTATATCTTTTCACGACACGGAATTGGAAAAAAAAATGAGTGATAAGACAAATGCACCTCTCATAATCAACCCTGTATCAAGTCATTTCGAAATGAAACCAAACGAATCAGGAATTAAGGATATTGAAAATCAAAAAATTGATGATTATATTGAAAAAAACGAGGTACCAGGAGATAAAAAAAAGCATTTATTCACAAAATCTAAACATCGTGGAAACATAAATGTAAAAACGACTCGTAAAAGGATTAAATCAGTTAAAGCACTAAAGGATATTGAAAAATTGTCAGATTGCTCTAAAAAAAGTTTTCAAAGAGAACTTAGCGACTCGGGTAGGTCTGATGAATTTGAAGAAAACAGTTTCGACAGTTTAAGTGAAAAGTCTGGTATGCAAGCAGATGATACATCTCTTGATTCAAACGAACAACCAGTTCATGTTCCAAGAATAAGTAGTTTAAGAAACCCTCCAAAAACACCTAGGAGTACTGAAATGAGAGTAAATAGGGACACATATCCTCAATCAGAAATAAAACCAAGAAGTTCTATTGCAAGGCATATTCAAAAAACATTACAAAGAACTCTTAACACTGTTATTGATATATCGAAAATAGACAATATTATTCCAACTTTTCTGAAAAAAAAGAAATTAAACTATACTGCTCATCCACATCACCGATTGAATAGAAGTTATTCTTTTGACAAAAAAAGAACTTCAAGTATTGAAAGTAATTCTTTAGAAAACGAATATGAAATAAATAATCATTCAAATAAAAAACATTTATTGAATAACCAGTTATCAAATGAATCAATTAATAAAAAATTATTGGTTCATTTTAATAAAGTATCTTATACTGATGTAGAACATCATCTTGATAAATACTATTATGATTTCAATCATCAATGTTCCTCATCACTTGATATTTTGGCAACTTATTTAAAAGGTCAAAAAATCATTTATATGGAATCAAAACATTTTTGCGATATCAGACTAAATATGTTAATGATGCCTTCTATTATTCTTTCATCAACTGCAACTGTTTTTTCAGGATTTGCTGACCAGTATGTATGGGGAAATTTAGTTATTGCGACAATAAATGCAGTAATTGCTTTTTTGTTGAATGTTGTCAATTATTTAAAGTTAGATGCATCATCAGAAGCCCATAAAATATCTGCTCATCAATATGATAAATTACAGTCTTCAATGGAATTTACATCTGGATCTGTATTATTGTTTAAAAGTACGAAAAGAGATGAAAAAGAAAAAGAGACTGAGGCAAAAAACGCATTAGAAAATGAAATGTCGCAAAAATTGTTAGATGTTGAAAAGAAGATTGGTGAAATTAAAGAAACAAACCAATTTATTATTCCGCGCGAAATAAGATACAGATATCCAGTAATTTACAATACGAATGTTTTTTCTTTGATAAAAAAAATTGATGGATATAGAAAAAAGACAATAACTGCTTTGAAAAATATCAAAAATGAAATAAGATATATCAATGCGGTTAGAAAAACGGATATAACAGATTCAGAAGAAGCCGATTATTGTGTTCGACTTGACCAACTTTATTATGAAAAGAAACAATGTATTAATGGATTTCTATTGTTAAAATCTGCTTTTTCTATTATTGATCAAATTTTTCGTCAAGAAATGGAGAATGCTGAATTGGAGAAACGCTATTGGTTTTGTAGTTCATTATTTTTATATATATTCCATGGAAAAGGACATTTCAATAAAAACAATAAAGAATATAGAAACCCTGAGAAACTTAATTCTTTTATTGATGAATTAATTGACCCTTTTTCTGGGAAATATGAATAATTGCCTTATTTAGTTATTTTACAAAAATCTTTTTATAAATCACGTTTATAAAAATTACAAATGAACATTATTATTCCATTAGGAGGAAAGGGTGAAAGATTCAAAAACAATGGATATGAAGACCCAAAACCTTTAATAAAAATTCTTGGAAAAGAGATGATTTTTTATGTATTAGACAATCTTCAACTTGAAAAGGACGACAAAGTATTTATTATTTATTATAACTTAGATGAATATAAGTTTAAAGAACGAATAAATTCAGTTTATCCATTTGTAGAATTTGTTCCTCTCGAATTCCAAACCAAAGGCGCTGCAGAAACAATTTTTATTGGATTATCAAAAATTATTTCAAGAACGGACAATAAAAAATGTATTTTACTTGATTGTGATACGTTTTATACTGAAAATGTTCTAGATAAGTTTAGAAAAATACCTGATTCGAATGCAGTTTATTATACGATGAATTATGAAGAGAAGCCTATATACTCTTACATTCTGATGGATGATTATGATAAATCTATAAAAAGGATTATTGAAAAGGTAAAAATAAGTGATTGTGCAAATACTGGGATTTATTGTTTTAACGACATTCAAGAACTTTATGAATATTCTAAATTTATCGTAGAAAATGACATTCGATTCAATAATGAGTGCTATACATCTTGCATAATTGATAAAATGATTTCTGATTTAAAACCTTTTGTAGGGATTGAATTAAATCCAGAATTTGTGTTTAATCTAGGTACACCAGAACAAGTAAATAGATTTATTATAAATAAATAATTTTGTAATGTAATGAAAAAAAATTTTATGAACTTTAATTTTTATTATTTTTTATTGTATTATAACATTTTTTATTTTTTGTAAAACGATGAAATAACTTTTTATTTAATAAACTTCATTCCAATCAATCTCTGCATAACATGTACTTGCTGAACTTGGTTGAATTGTTATCAATAAAATATCAGATTTGTTTAAAATATTGCTTGTAATTTGTGTAATAAGATTACTAAAAATATTTTCTAAACTTTGTGATAATGCAATATTATTTTTACCAGAAAAATAGGATTCTGATAAAATTATTGAGTTATTTGTTGTAAATGTTCCAGAACCAACTATACTAGTACCTGCAGAGTACTCAACAATACTATAAGAAGCATTCACTTGAGTCCATGATGTTGATGTATTTGAACTAGGTGAGTCTGGTGCTAAATATAATCTTAGTCTCAACAAATCAACATTAGTATTGCTTTGATCAAAACCACTAAGACTTGTTGGTATAATACTTTGATGTTTATAATTAGTACCAACTGCTCCACTTGCTCTAATTGCTAAAATTGGTGTTTCTGTATTTGCTGATGCTGTTATACCACCAGATGATGCTGAGAAAGGTCTTCCTACCGGATTATAACCCCCTTCAGAAATGACAGTAGAACAAATTTGAGTAAAATTACCAGTACCAGAACCAGTTAAACCTTGCATTGTAAAACAAACTGGTAAATTTATATTATTTGTGTATGGAGCCGTTAAAGTATTTATATTAGTTATTTGATGGCAATAAACGATTTGACCGAATGCATAAAAACCATATCTAACACGACCAACACCTAACCATTCCATATCGATTACAAATAATTGTGTTTTTGAAAAATCTAAATTTATTTTTGATGTACCTGTTCCATCCATTTTGTCAATATTCCAACTACTTTGTGGAACAAGAGTTTCAGTATCATTTTTTAGACCAACAAAACAAGTAGTTCCATTATGTTCGAAAAACAATCCATTCTTTACACTAATTGGAGTTGTTATTGGACCTCCTGTAGGAATATCATTATCATAATAACCAAGTTTATTTGTAAAACCTGTATCTCCTGGATTAATAACAGCGGACGACATAAATAACAAAGATTTACCAGGTTGGTATACACAATAGTTTCTACTTTGACTTATATAATAACTTCCTGGTGTAGCAGCAGCACCAGACATAACAAGTTTAGAATTTCCATATGTTCCAGTAATTCCACTAAACTGTTTGTCTATCTGTAAATTATTGCTATAAAAGTCATAGTTTCCAGATGTTTGACCTGGAAAACGAAGGTCTAACAATGTGTTTGGATTGGAAACTCTTAGTTTTCCAAAAGCATCATACATATGTTCAGTAGAATTGTCGAAAACATTTACAGATATAGCATTCGGATCAGGTGTTTCATTACTTAAACGGGAGATTAGAGAAAAATTTGTTTGCGCAGTTCCGTCATTTGTGTAAATAATTCTGTAATATTTATTTTTTATTGAATATTTTTTATCAAACAATGCAGGAGAGAAATATGTTTCATAATAAAAAGTTGTCCAAGTAGAATTGTCAGGAGAAAATTGAATTTGTAAACCAAGTGGTCCAGAGTCAGCATTGCTTGTTATACTGATTTGTATAGTATTGTAGCCAGTAGTGTTTGTTGATATTCCAGTGAAGACAGCACTGGTAGTAAGCGTTGTTGAGGTTGTATTGTTCGTATCAACCTCAGAGAGAACATTTGGAATAAATGTCATGTTTATGTATTTACTTAATATTTTTTTGGTATATACCTAAAAAATAAAATTTCTATTTTTCTAAAAAAATATACTAACCATCACTAAATTAAATACCAGCCTGTAACTCCATTTGAAATAACTGTTGCGGAAGAATTACTTGTAGTGAATAAAGCCCCTGTTGTACCACCCAAATAATCTCCTGATTGGGTAAGAATTCTAAAATTGTTAGTAGTGAAAGTTGATGCATAATCAACAAAATAGAAAGTTCTTAAACCATTTGTATCTGTCATACTAGAAATTTGAGGTAAAGTTACATTAACTACATTAGAAGTTGTATTTATTTGATATAAATTATAAAATGGTGATGACAATGTTGAATCAGAAGAAATAATATTTGAAACTGAATAATTTGTGAATAAATTTGGACCAGTAGGACCAGTATAACCTGTGGTACCAGTGTAGCCGGTATAACCTGTTGCACCTGTAGGACCGCTTGATAAATAACCATATGAAATATTTGTCACAGACAAATTTGAATCATCCATTGCAAAAAAAGCATATAAACTATTTGTTCCTGATGCTGTAGATAATGTATTATTATAAACTAAAGCACCATTTCTGTACCAATAAGCACCAGTTGTTGTGACTGCTATACTGAAAACATCATTTGCATTGTAAGGGCCTAAACTAGTTGGTGAACCTGTTTCATTATACCAATAATAATAATTTGTAGGACTAAAATCAAAACCATATGCATAGTTTGTCAAGTCTCTTGTTAATGAACAAGTTATTTGTTTTCCAACTGCAGGTTTTGTTGGAATTTTAAATGTTAAAACAGTTGCATTATATGGAAATAATTCAACTGTATTAGCATTTTTAGAAGTAGTTGTTGTATTGGCAACTGAATTAGGTGTAAGAATAATTTCAGGAGAACTTGTTGTTAATGTGAATAAAGCAGGACCAGTATAACCAGTATAACCTGTATAACCAGTAGCACCAGTATAACCGGTATAGCCAGTATAGCCAGTATAACCAGTATAACCGGTATAACCTGTAGCTCCAGTAGCACCAGTTGAACCAATTAAATTTGTTGCAATTGTTGTTACAATATTTGAAAGTGTTGTGTCTCTCATCTCAATTTGCATTGTATTATTTACTGATGTTGATTGTGCAAATATTTCTACTTTAACTCTACTTGTTAAAGATTGGAAAGTATAAACTGGTACATATAACTGATAAATATAAACACCTTGTGCTGCGCCAATTGCAATTGCACTTCCTGTTGTACCTGCTGCAATAGTTCCAACTAGTGTTGTTCCATCATTTTGATATTCGTAAAAACTTGTATAATAACTTAATGTTCCACCTCCACTAACTTGTCTTGAATATAATAAAGTTGCCCATAAACCAGGAACAACTGCAGTTGTTTGTAATAAGTTTTGAGGTGTGATAAAAGATGCAACAAGGACTGTTGTATTACCTATACTTGATGCAGTTATAGATGTTTGAGCACCAGTATTTGGTGTAACTAACAAATTATCTACAACAGCAGAAGGATAAGTTGATTCAGTACGAGTTGCACCATCAAAATATAATACCAACCCACTTGAAATACCATTTACACCAGGAGAACCGGTATAACCAGTGTAACCAGTATAACCAGTTACACCTGTATAACCGGTATAACCTGTATACCCTGTATAACCAGTATAACCAGTATAACCAGTATAACCAGTGTAACCAGTGTAACCAGTTACTCCAGTGTAACCTGTATAACCTGTAACACCAGTATAACCAGTGTAACCAGTATAACCAGTATAACCAGTGTAACCGGTGTAACCAGTTTCACCAGTGT
>JACCEC010662605.1_pt1 | contig 11006 bp, 6 predicted proteins | sample 7450121 | NCBI WGS metagenome assembly JACCEC01 (sample SAMN15323455, study PRJNA562643) | freshwater metagenome | isolation source: river surface water | place: USA:Blue River Watershed | collected 2017-08-18 | reverse complement strand
TGGCTGGATTTATCTTTGGATTTGACACTGTGGTTATTTCAGGTGCGAATATCCCAATTAAAAATCTTTGGAACACCACCCCATTATTTCATGGTTTTTTTATCATGTCCATGGCATTATGGGGTACATTGTTTGGATCTATTTTTGGAGGCATCCCAACAGATAGATATGGTAGAAAAAAAGTACTAATAGTATTAGGTATCTTATTTGCAATTTCAGCTATCGGTTCAGCTTTGGCAAATGGACCCTATGTTTTTTCATTTTTTAGATTTATTGGCGGAATTGGAATTGGTGTTTCATCAGTTGTCGCACCAACCTATATTTCGGAAATATCTACACCTAAAACAAGAGGAAAGCTTGGTGCTTTGTACCAATTTAATATCGTTTTCGGGATCTTAGTTGCTTTTCTTTCTAATTACATCTTTCAAGGGGTTGGTGGTGAAAATGATTGGAGATGGATGCTCGGAATTTTACTCGTACCATCAGTCATTTTTACAATAATGGTTTTAGGAATTCCCGAAAGTCCAAGGTGGTTAATTACGCAAAAGAATAATATTCCTGCTGCAAGCAACATTTTTAAAGAAATGGGGGTTGAAGATGTTCAAAAGGAAGTGGACTTTATTATAAATGGGAATGCAACAAATAATGTAAACTCCAAGGCTGATTCATTTTTTGTAGTAAAACATAAAAAAATAATTTGGCTGGCTTTTTTAATTGCATTTTTTAATCAATTGTCAGGTATCAACTTTATTTTATATTATGCGCCAGAGATACTTTCTCGAATTGGATTAGGGGCTAAAGATTCTCTTTTAAATTCAATCGCAATAGGAGGTATTAATTTGATATTCACTTTTGTAGGTCTTTACTTAATTGACATCATAGGCAGAAAAAAACTTTTATTAATTGGCTCAATTGGCTATATCATAAGCTTGTCATTGGTAGCAGGTTGTTTTATTTCACATGCTAGTCCTTTTGTTTTGATGTCTTTTTTACTACTATTCATTGCTGCCCATGCTATCGGACAAGGGGCAGTTATATGGGTTTTTATCTCAGAAATTTTTCCAAATAGGCTAAGAGCAACTGGACAAGCTTTTGGTGCGAGTGTTCACTGGGTTTTTGCAGCGATCATTACTTTAATCACGCCCTTATTCTTAGATGAAAATGAAGGAATTTTTAAAGAAAATCCATGGCCCATTTTTGTCTTTTTTGCTTTAATGATGGTTGTCCAGCTAATATGGGTCTTATTTAAAATGCCTGAGACTAAAGGCGTTTCACTGGAAGAGATCGAAAATAAATTAATTAAATAAATCATTTATAAAACTACTCAACGATTGCTTAACGATTTCTTAAAATTCCAAATTAAAAATTTAACTATGAAAAAAACCTTTCTTGTTTTGTTTGTTATGCTCATAGCATTTCAAAACGCATTTGCACAGAGACAGTTGACTGGTTCTGTCAAAGATGCAGCGACAAATTCGCCCTTAATTGGAGCTAGTATCATTATCCAAGGCACTAATAATGGTGTAACAACTAGTGCTGATGGTAAATTTAGCATCCTGCTTACTAAAGATGCTAAAAACATCATTGTTAGTTATGTCGGTTTTGATTCTAAAACACTTTCAGTGAATGGATTAAGCCAGATTGACGTTCTTTTAACTTCATCCAATGAATTAGAGGAAACAGTGGTAATTGGTTACACATCTCAACGAAAAAAAGACTTAACAGGTGCTGTATCAGTAGTTGAACTTTCTCCTGTTAAAAATAATAGCTCAGGAAATATCATGCAATCTTTACAAGGTAGAGTTGCAGGTTTATATATTGAGCGAGATGGTTCACCAAATGGTTCAAACGGTAGAATCTTAATCAGAGGAGCCAATACATTAGGGAATAACGACCCTCTTTATGTTATTGATGGTATTCCGACTACTAGACCAGAAGTGTTTCAGAATTTAAATCCAACAAACATTTCTTCTGTACAAATTTTAAAAGATGCGTCAGCTGTTTCTATTTATGGTGCTAGAGCATCTAATGGTGTAATTATAGTTACAACAAAAAATGGCGGAAATACAAATAATAAAGTAGAATTTCAATTTAACAGTAGCACTTCATTTCAGTCTGAAAAAGGCACGAGATTGAACATGTTAAATACCGTGGATAGGGGTAAGGCATTATGGCAGGCTTCTGTTAACGATAAACAAGATCCAGCTGCTGGATATGGTGAAATTTACAATTTTGATTGGAACAATGATTTTAATAATCCGATTTTAAAAAGTGTAACACCTAAAGCATTTGTTGGAGGTGATCCAAATACACCAGTGGGGAATACAGATTGGCAAAATGTCATGTATAAAACGGGAATTGTTACAAATAATACTTTAACAGCATCTGTTGGGAATAAAAATTCTTCCATAGAATTTAGTTTAGGACATCTAAAAAATACAGGAATGTTAAAATTCACTGGTTATGAAAGAACCAGTGCTAGCGTAAATGCAATAACACGTTCTTTTAATAATAAAGCAATTTTTGGATTCAACTTTAATATGGCTAATTCAAATGAAACTTTAACAGCAAGAGATTTAGGTGGAGCATCTACTACTTTTTTGGCTGTTACATTAGCGCCGACTATTCCTGTATTTCAAAAAGATGGTAAAACTTATGCTGGCCCTTTAGGAGCTGGTTATTCTGATCGTAATAATCCACTGCATATGCAAGACCTTGCTAAATGGAATAATGCAAACAGATTAAATGCTTTTGGTAATATTTATCTCGAGATCCAACCACTTAAAAATCTATTTTTTAAATCGACTATCGGTGCTGATAATTCCTTTTTTAGCAATAAAGTAATTACACCTACTTTTAGTGAAGGCGCATTGAATAGAACAACAAACAGTTTGTCATTTGATAAAAATCATTACCTAAGTACCACTTTTTCAAATACACTCAGATATAATTTTAATTTAAAAAGTGATCACAGTTTTAAAGTGTTATTAGGGACTGAATTAATCAAAACAAATTTAGATTACAGTTTTAGCAAAAAAGAAGGTTATGCACTTCAAAACAAAGACTATTTTACATTAAGTGCAGGAACTGGTAATACTACTTTAACAGGAGGAAGCACCGGGCATTCTTTATTTTCTCAATTTGGTAGAATAGACTATGGATTTTCAGATAAATATTTAGCAGCTGTAACTGTTCGAAGAGATGGTTCATCTAGATTTGGTTCAGATAATAGGTATGGAATTTTTCCAGCTGTTTCTTTAGGCTGGAGGATTGACAGAGAATCTTTTTTGAGTTCTAGTAATACCGTATCAGAATTAAAATTAAGAGTTGGTGCAGGTAGAGTGGGTAATCAACAGATTGGCGATCTAGCTCGTTTTGGATTATTTGATACTAGGTATGGTACGACAATGGCACAATTGGTTGGTGGTTTTTGGGAACAATATATGAATATTGGTACTGCTTATTCTTTATCTGGTGCTAATACTGGCACATTGCCTTCGGGGTTTGTTCAGACACAAGCTTCAAATTCAGCTTTAAAGTGGGAGACTACAGATGAAATCAATACTGGTATTGATTTTGCATTTTTGAAAAATTCTATTTTTGGATCTTTTGACTATTTCTCAAGAAAAACAACCGGTATTTTAATTACACCACCTGTTGCATCTGCATTAGGCGAGGGGCAATCTAAAGCAGTAAATGGTGCTTCAAAATCAAATGCTGGCTGGGAATTTGTGATCGGATATCAAAGCCAAAAGAAGGGTGACTTTAAATATAATGTAAGATTAAACTTCGCACAATTTAGAGATAAGATTACAGAATTACCTGAAAGTGTACGTCCAGCTTATCCTGGTAACTTAGTAAGTACTATTTTAGGACATTCACAATTCGATATTTTTGGATATAAATCAAATGGTTTATTTCAATCTCAGGCAGAAGTAGACGCAGCTCCAAAACAAATTGGTGCTGGACCTGGTCGTATTAGATATGTTGACATTAATAAAGATGGAAAAATTGACGATTTAGATAGAACATGGATTGGTAGTTCTTTACCAAAACTTGAGTATGGTTTAAGAGTTGATTTAAATTATAAAAAGTTTGATCTATCCATTTTTGGTTCAGGTGTTGCTGGCAAAACAGGGTTTGATGTATATACGTTGTTCAATAGTTTAATGCGAAGCAGAGAGAATGTTGGACCAGGTGTTTTCAATGCATGGACAAGTACTAATAAAAATACAACTGTACCTGCTTTAACGCTAAATGATAATAATAATGAAGGTAGAGGTTCAGATTATTTCTTTGTAAATGCATCTTATTTTAAACTAAGAAATATGCAGTTGGGCTATACTTTGAATGGTAATAAAATATTTAATAAGGTGAGAGTCTTTGGTATGGCTGAAAATATTTTTTGGTTAAAAAGTAAAAAATATACAAGCCCTGATCCTGAGAGAATTGATTTAGATCCAGTACCTATTCCTAGAACCTTTACATTAGGTATTAATGCATCATTTTAAATACTTATAAAAATTACAAAATGAAAAATAAAATATTATATACTACATCATTTATTATGCTTTTAATGATAAGTGCTTGTTCAAAAGTATTGGATTATAGTCCAAAAGGAGTTTTATCATCAGCGGACCTTACCTCAACCACAGCAATTGACGGCTTAGTGACATCTGCTTATGCTGCTATTGGAAATGGGGATATGATTGGACCTATTTATAGTAATTGGGCTTATGGAAGTGTTAGATCCGACGATGCCTATAAAGGTGGTGGAGGTACTGGTGATGTGTGGGAAATTGATGCAATGGAAAAATATAATTTAGTCACACCAAGCATGGGAGCTTTTGTTTCCAGAAGCTGGCAAAATTTATATAAATCAATTTCGAGAGCCAATGTGGCATTAAGAGCAGTTAATTCATTATCTGATGCTCAATATGCAAATAAAAAAGTCAGAATTGCCGAATTAAGATTTTTAAGAGCGCATAGTTACTTCACATTGAAAAGATTATATAAAAATATTCCAATTTTTGACGAAACAGTTGCTGACACGGCTATTTTAAAAACATCTAACACTTTAAGTAATGATGAATCATGGAATAAAATTGCAGCTGATTTTCAATATGCAATAGAAAATTTACCAACTAGTCAATCTGAAATTGGCAGGGCAAATAAATATGCTGCACAAGCTTATCTTGCTAAATTAAGATTATACCAAGCATATGAACAAGGTCCAAATCATCAAGTTACATCAATAAATAAACAAAGATTACAAGAAGTAGTTGATTTAGCTCAAGCAGTAATTGCTTCTGGTAAGTATGCTTTAAGTAATGACATTGCAAATAATTTTCTTCCTGAAACAGAAAATGGACCAGAATCTATTTTTGCTATTCAGTTTACAATAAATGATGGAACAACATCTGGTCGTTTAAGTTTTGAAGATGGATTAAATTATCCTCATGGTGCTCCTCAATATGGTTGTTGTGGATTTAACGCTGCTAGCCAAAATATGGTGAATGCGTTTACGACTGATGCGAATGGTTTGCCAAATTTTGATACTTTTAATAATAGTATAGCAAACTTAAACACTGCTACTGTGGATGTTAGAATTGATCACACAGTTGGTATTGACGGACATCCTTATAAGTATGATAATACAAGACCTTTTAGCAATAGTTGGGTTAGAGATGCAGGAGTTTATGGTAATTTTCATACGATGCGCAACCAACAATTAGCGAATAGTGCTTCTTATTTTAAGCTTGGGCCATTTATGGGTACGGCAAAAAATTATGATATTTTACGTTATGACGATTTATTACTGATTCAAGCAGAAGCTTATATTCAGTTAGGTCAGCATGAAAAAGCACTTCCAATCATTAATCAAATTAGAACTAGAGCTGCCAATAGTACGAATAGATTAAAGAAATTAGATGGAAGTTTTCCTTCTAATTATAACCTAAAAAATTATCCAAGTACTAATTGGACTGCAGCATATGCGCTAAAGGCCCTACAATGGGAACGTAGACTTGAATTTGCTACTGAAGGAGAAAGATTTTTTGATTTAGTAAGATGGGGTATTGCGGAAAAAGTATTAAATGATTATTTAAATATAGAAAAAGTTAGAAGAACATTTTTGTCTACCGCTAAATTTACAGCAGGTAGAGATGAATATTTACCTATTCCACAATCAGAAATTACTTTTACAAACGGACTTTACAAACAAAATCCAGGCTATTAGGTAGTTAATTGATTTAATAAGCACAAATCATTTGTAATAGGTAAAATAAGGGGAGGTAAAACTCTCCTTATTTTTTCATATAAAATTTATTATTATGACGTTTTATAAATATATTTTACTAATAATTATTTTCTTTAGTCAAAAATCAATTGGGCAACAGAAAGACATTTTAAATAAAGAGAAGTTTAGACCCCAAATCCATTTTACCCCTGAAAAAAATTGGGTGAATGATCCAAATGGGATGGTATATTATAAAGGCACTTATCATTTATTTTTTCAACATAGTCCAAATGCAACAGTATGGAGTGACATCAGCTGGGGACATGCAACTAGTAAAGACTTAGTACATTGGGAAAGAAAACCAATTGCTTTGTTCCCAGATAGTTTAGGATTAATTTTTTCTGGAAGCGCAGTTGTAGATAAAAATAATACTTCAGGATTGGGGAAAAATGGCATTATTCCATTAGTGGCCATGTATACCAGCCATGATATGGTTAAAGAAAAAGCTGGCGCAATAGATGTTGAGAATCAAAGTGTTGCTTACAGTTTGGATGAAGGTAAAACCTGGGTAAAATATCAATTGAATCCAGTATTAAAAAATCCCGGAGTGAGAGATTTCAGAGATCCTAAAATATTTTGGCACGAAGAATCAAATAAATGGATTGTAGCCATTGCTGCACAAGATCAAATTTCATTTTATGCGTCTTCTAATTTACTGAATTGGGTTAAATTAAGTGATTTCGGTAAAACGCTTGGTTCGCATGGTGGAGTTTGGGAATGTCCTGATTTGTTTCCAATTGAATTTGATAATAAAATCTATTGGGTATTATTAGTCAATATTAATCCAGGTGGACCAAATGGGGGATCAGCAACTCAATATTTTGTGGGTGATTTTGATGGAATAAATTTCAATTGTAATTATAAAGAAACGAAGTGGGTTGACTATGGTCCAGATGAATATGCGGGTGTTACATGGAGTAATACTGGCAAGAGAAAAGTATTTATTGGATGGATGAGTAATTGGTCATATGCTAATATTGTTCCAACTGAAAAATTTAGAAATGGATTTACTTTGCCTAGAGAATTAGGATTGACTAAAATTGAAAATGATTTCTATTTAAATAGTTTACCTATTAAAGAATTAAAATCATTAGAAAAACAATCAAAAAAATTCAATCAAATTAAAATAGATAAAAATAAAGATTTATCAAAATTGATTGGTAAGATAAATACACCTAGTAAATTCAATTTTGTTTTTTCAAAACATAATAATTTCATTGTTGAATTTTATAACAATTTAAACGAAAAAGTTATTATTGGATTTGATAAGGAAAAAAATGTTTTCTACTTAGATAGAAAAAAGTCAGGAAATACTGAATTTGAAAAAGATTTTGCTAGAGTTAATTATGCTCCAAGATTCTCAAATAATGAAGACATTTCAATTACATTATATCTTGACAAAGCATCTATTGAATTATTTGCAGATAATGGTTTGTCAAATTTAACAAGCGTCATTTTCCCTAATGAAGATTTTACAAAAATAAACTTACTTTCCACAAAAGGAGCAGTACTCAAGGTTTTTACTTACACACCATTGCATTCAATTTGGAATTAGCAAAACGTTAGGTAAATTTTCGCAAAAATGCCTCTCGAGAAATCGGGGGGCTTATTTATTTTTTGTATTTAATTCTGGTAAACTATAAATTTTGTAATAGTTTTAAATATTTAATTTTTATTAATCTGCAAGTGTACAATGAAATTCAATGTTTCTATAAATTTATATAGAATTTTGCGTGAGGAAACTATCATTCGAAATGTCCTGTTTTGATGAAATAACAGCATAACTGAACATTTTAGATATTGATTATCAATGATATAGGATTTCAAAATTCTATTCATAACCCTGAGGTCTCGGGTTCAAATCCCGATCTCGCTACAAAGCCTCTCAACAAAGTTGAGAGGCTTTTTTAATGCGAACAGCGTCAAGAGCTCGCTCTTGTAAACATGTGAGCATTAAAAAAGCCAAACAGCAAACGAAGTTTGTTGTTTGGAAGGCTTTGGGTAAACCGACCCACGAGGATGACAATGCGCAGCATTGGCAATTCCGATTATTCGTATGTGGTTTTTTATTTTAGATATTTTTTATAATTCTTTTACTTAGCAAGTCCCTAGTTTTTATCTGCAGGATGCATTTTTTCTTTTATGTTAGGCTTAATCCCTTTTTGTGGGTTATTAACGGAGTTGACCATTTTTTGGATTAATTCATCAAATTTTGGCTTTTGTTCTTCTGTGCATAATGCCCTTACTTTTTTAAAATGTTCGAAAGTCAGCATATCTAATGCTTGTAATGATAAGCTTATTTTTAATGCAGCATTATTCTTTACACTATCAACTATTTGGTCGGTTTTTAATAATTGAAAAAGGTTCTCCTTATCAATTTTAATTTGTTCTCTAATTTTATTAGCGTTTTCATTATGATTTTTTGCTAATTCAAAATAGGCGTTTTTTTGACTTTCGCTAAAGTGTAAACTCTTTGCTAAGAAATTTTTTGGAGAATTATCTCTTTGGTTTTTCAAATGCCCTATCCAAAAAAATGTCAGTGTGGCTATATTGGCTAGTATTAATAGACCTATAAGCCAGGCTGCGATTTTGTTATTTAATATATTTTTCATAATAAACAGTTTAATTTGAAATTGTTTGATCATAGGATGCTGCAAAAGCCTCCATTTCTTGACTCGAATTTGTGTTAACTAGATTTGAATCACTTTTTAAGAGTAAGCTATTAATAAATAAAAACAAGGTTAAAGCGCAGATAACTAATATTGGCTTCAATGGGCTTGCTAATTCATTAGACAAGTTTTCCTTATCCATCCTGGCTTTTAATCTTGTATAAAAAAAGTTGGGAGCGACTACTTCTTTTAAGTTTGAGATGACAATCATTTCTTGTTCAAATTGCTCGTTAGACATATTTTTCATAATTATTTATTTATGAATTATAGTAGTTTGTTAATTTATTTTTTAAATTTTCTTTAGCCCTACTTAATAGTGATTCAATTGCTTTTATACTTAATTGCATTATTTCGCTGACTTCCTCATGCTTCATACCCTGAACTCTTATTAACGTAAAAGCAACTCTTTGATTATGGGGGAGTTCGCTTATAGCTTTAAATATCAGAGTTGCTTTTTCTTTATTTTCATTATTTATACCAGGGTTCAAATAAGCAGCATCTATACTTTTTTCTTCAGAAGGCATCCACCAAGGAACGATTGAATGTAATCGTTGTCTATTTTTTCGTTTCCTAATTTTTTCTAAAGCTTTTCTTATCGCAATACGGTAAATCCATGTAGCTAAACTTGACTGTTCTTTAAAACCATTAATGGATTCATATACTTGAATAAATGTCTCCTGTGCTGCGTCCTCAGCTTCATCTGCATTTTGTAGTATATTCAGGACACTATAATATATTCTGTCCTGATAATTCTCTACCAGTTCCTTAAAGGCAGGTTCTTCACCAAGCCTTAACCTTAATATGAGCTCTTTTTCATTCAAACTATACTTATATTAGATGTTTGTGCTTTTGAATTCCTTTGGTTGGTCTATTAAATAAGTTATTTCATCTATTCTTCACTTCATCATAGCCCATGTCATAGTCGTCTCTTAAAGTACCCATTATTCTATCCCAAAAAATTAAATACAAGCCGTAATTTCCTTTAAAATACTTGTGATGCTGATTATGGCAAACAGATGTATTTATCCATTTCCCTATGATGGATTTATTGAAACCCTTTGGGTACAATTCCCAACCTAAATGCCCATAAATATTATATATGACGGAAAAAAGGAAAAATATGGGTGTGTGAGATTCATGTAGCGGAAATGAAAAGGCAAATACGATAAATATACCATTTTCAACAACTGCTTCTAAAGGATGAAATGCATATGCCGCCCAAGGAGAAGGGTTGGTTGATTTGTGATGAACTAAATGAAAAGAGTTAAATAGCAACTTATGATGCATAATGCGATGTGTCCAATAAAAGTAAGTATCATGCATGATAAGCATAATAGGGAAGGCTGTAAAATAGTATAACCACCCACGCTCCTGTATGTCTTCGTAAATTTTTGTATATGGTCTTATATTAGGATTGCCCATAATGGTAACTATTATAATTCCAAAAATCATAATAGTTATTATTGAGTAAGTGAATTCTCTTATATAATCACTATTTTTTGGAATTGCTTTTTGTATTTTTCTATACAATATTTTTCTTTTAAATAGTACATAAAAGAATATAAAGGATGCGCCAGCAATTAGTATGTATCTAATACCAATTCTAAAAACAATATCAATGTATTTATTAAAGTTGAAAATACTTGATGTATGCATATCCTTATTTTTTAATTGCGGATAATTGAATCCATTATCACTATTTAATATGTAACTTATTTCATTTTCTTTATTTGGTACTATTTTTAATAAAGTAAAATGGTTTATCAGTTTACTAAAAGCGCTAAAGCTAACTACATATGGGCTAAAATTGGGTTTATTTGTCTGAATGTCAAAGTATAATGTAGTTTCATGAGCTAATTGAATTTTATCATTAATTAATTTGATAGTATTGTCGCCGTTTATAACAAAACCGGATTTAACCAAATTCAAAATTAACTTTTGCGTTTCAAATGCATTAAGGGTATCTATTTTTAAGCTTGGATAATTTTCATGAATGGCTGACTGACAAGTATACAATGGAGCTGTAATAAATACAGACC
>JACCEC010521818.1_pt1 | contig 11008 bp, 7 predicted proteins | sample 7450121 | NCBI WGS metagenome assembly JACCEC01 (sample SAMN15323455, study PRJNA562643) | freshwater metagenome | isolation source: river surface water | place: USA:Blue River Watershed | collected 2017-08-18 | reverse complement strand
CCTGCGCGCGGAGGCGGGCGTGCTCGTCCGCGGTCGGGGCGCGCCCCTCCCGCGCGGTGAAGGCGTCGACCTGCTGGTCGATGGCCGTGTTGAAGAACATGGCCAGGAGGATGGGTGCGGGCCCGTTGATCGTCATGCTGACCGAGGTGCTCGGGTGGCAGAGATCGAAGCCGCCGTAGAGGATCTTCATGTCGTCGAGCGTAGGCACGCTCACGCCGCTCTCGCCGATCTTCCCGAAGATGTCCGGACGCGGGGCCGGGTCCTCGCCGTAGAGGGTGACGCTGTCGAAGGCCGTGGAGAGGCGCTTCGCGGGCTCTCCCGCGCAGAGGTAGTGGAAGCGCGCGTTCGTCCGCGCGGGGCCACCCTCGCCGGCGAACATGCGCTTGGGGTCCTCGCCCTGACGCTTCAGCGGGAAGACGCCCGCCGTGTAGGGAAAGTGCCCGGGGAAGTTCTCGAGCATGCTCCAGCGCACGACCTCGCCGTGGTCCTCGAAGCGGGGGACCGCCACGCGGGAGAGGGGCAGACGCGAGAGGCTCTCGGTCTTGAGCGGCTGGCGAATGGCCTTCCCGCGGACCTCATAGACGTACTCCTGACCCGAGAACTGCTCCCGCAGGCGCGGGTAGGTCTCGAGGATGCGCGCGGTCTCGGGCGCCAGCGGCACGGTGGCGGCCCTGGCGCGGATCGCACCCTTCACACCCTCGTCGGGGATGGCCTCGGCGGCGGCTTCGAGTTGCCAGCGCAGGCGCGCGGCCGCACCCTCGCGCTCGGCCTGCGCCCGCCACGTGCGGGCGGTCCCCGCGATGTCGCCGAGGTAGCGCACCCGACCGGGCGGGACGATGCGACGCTGCGGGGGGCTGGCCTTCGTGCCGGGGTCGGGGATCGTGGCGTCCCAGGCACGGCCGGTCTTGCTGGCGAGGAGCCCGCAGAGGTGACGGAAGGCCGCGTTCACGCCGGGGTCCGCGAACTGGCTCGCGATGGTCCCGAAGACGGGGAGGGCGTCGTCGGCGAGGTCGAAGATCTCGCGGTTGCGCTTGACCTGGCGACGCACGTCCCGGAGGGCGTCCTCCGCGCCGCGGCGCTCGAACTTGTTGAGGACGACCATGTCGGCCGCGTCGAGCATGTCGATCTTCTCGAGCTGGCTGGCCGCGCCGTACTCGGGGGTCATCACGTAGAGGCTCAGGTCGGCGAGCTCGACGATGTCCATGTCGCCCTGCCCGATCCCGCTCGTCTCGACGATCACGAGGTCGAAGCCGGCGGCGCGGCAGAGCTGCACGGCCCCGCGCGTCGCGGCGCTCAGCTCGCCCTTCTCCTCCCGCGTAGCGAGGGAGCGCATGAAGACGCCCGCGTCGATGGCGTTCATGCGGATGCGGTCGCCCAGGAGGGCCCCGCCGGTGCGGCGGCGGGTGGGGTCGATGGAGATGACGGCGACCTTCCGCTCGGGGAAGTCGACGCGGAAACGGCGGACGATCTCGTCGGTGAAGCTCGACTTGCCGGCGCCGCCCGTGCCGGTGATCCCCACGACGGGCGCGCTCCGACCGGGTGCCGCGACGAGGGCCGCGAGCTCCGCGCGCACGGCGCCCTTCCCGGCGCGCTCGTGCTCGAGCTCCGTGATGGCCCGCGCCAGCGCGAGGATGTCGCCCCCGCGGAGGGCCTCGAGGTCGGCGACCCCCAGCCCCACGGTGTCGTAGTCGGCGCGCTGCATCAGGTCGTCGATCATCCCCTGGAGGCCCAGTCGGCGGCCATCTTCAGGGGCGTAGATGCGCTCGACGCCGTTGGCCTGGAGGTGGCGGATCTCGTCGGGGACGATGACCCCGCCGCCGCCCCCGAAGAGCTTCACGTGGGGGGCGCCCGCGTCGTCGAGGAGCTTCCGCATGTAGAGGAAGTAGTCGACGTGCCCGCCCTGGTAGGACGACACGGCGATGGCCTGGGCGTCCTCGTGGAGGGCGGCGGTCACGACGTCCCCGGCGGAGCGGTTGTGCCCGAGATGGATGACCTCCGCGCCGGTGGCCTGGAGGACCCGCCGCATCACGTTGATGGCGGCGTCGTGGCCGTCGAAGAGCGCGGCGGCGGTGACGATGCGGACCTTGTTCGTGGGCTGGTAGCGCGGCACGGGGACCTCCGATGGGGCGGGCGGAGGTCTAACGCGCGGGGGAGGGGGTGGGCGGTCGGGTCACGCGGGCCCACGCGCGCACCGCGCGAGGACGGCGTCCGCGTCGGTCATGTCGTAGGGCGCCGGAGCGCGCGCGCTCAGGGGCAGGACGGGGACTCGATCGTCACCACCGAGGCCGCGACCTCGAAGGTTCGGTACACCCCGGAATCGAGGCAACCCAGCGCGCGGTTGTCCGCGACGATGAGCTCCGTCCCGACGCGCGTGAGCGCCCCGAAGCCGTAGACACCGCTCAGGTCCGGATTGCTCCGGATGACGAGGGAGGTTCCGACGGCGTCCAAGCCGTCGAAGCCGGAGAGCCGACGCACGCCGACGTTGCGCTCGATGGTGAGCGCCCCGCCGACGCGCCGCAGGGACGGGAAGAGCACGAGGTCGACGACGGCCGTGTCGTCCACCGTGATGTCGCCCCCCACCTCGGTGAGGCGGTCCATACCCGAGAGTGTGGTCAGGCGGCTGTTGCCCTCGAAGCTGAGCGAACCCGCCACGGAGGAGATGGAGTCGAGCCCCACGAAGGTCTCGAGCGCGCCGTTCCCGGAGATCTCCACGGAGTCCACGGTCGTGAGCGCGCTCAGGCCCGTGAGGCGCACGAGGGAGTCGTTGTCGCTCACGCTGACGCGCCCGTAGACGGCCACGAGCGCGTCGAAGGTGGGGACGCTCGTGAGGACCGGGTTGCTCGAGATCTCGACGTCGCCGCGGACGTCGCGGAGGGCGGGCGCCTCGAGGCGCTCGAAGCGAGGGTTCGACGAGAGGCGGACGTCCACGCCGACGCTCGTGAGCGCCGGGAAGCTGAGGCCCGTGAGCCCGCTCGCGCCCGACACCGACACGCTCCCGCCCACCACCGAGAGGTCGGTGAGCTCGAGAGGGCCGGCGACCGCGCCGCCGATCACGAGGTCGCCCGTGATCTCCGTCACCCCCGCGAGCGCCGCGAGGCTCGCGGAGTCGGACACCGTGTAGTCTCCCGTGACGACGGGACCCGTGACGGTCGACGCGTCCTCTCCGTTGCAGACGAGCGCGTCCGCGTCGACCTCGACCTCGTCGAGGGTTCCGTCGCCGTCGTCGTCGACGCCGCTCCGCACGCGGATTCCGCCCGCGGCGCACTCGCTCCCGGCGGGGACGCTGGTCACGTCGAGGAGCACGCTGCTCCCATCCGCCCCCGCCGCGCCGTCCGTGCCATCCGCGCCGTCGGTGCCGTTGCAGACCCGCTCCTCGGCCTCGACCTCGTCGCTGTCGAGGACACCGTCGCCGTCCTCGTCGTGACCGCTCCGGACCTCGACGCCGCCGCCCGGGCAGGTCGCGTCGGCGGGAACGGCCTCCACCTCGAGGAGCACCGCCGCGGCGGCCTGTCCGGGCTCGCCCGCGGCACCCTCCGCGCCCGGCGCCCCGTTGCAGACGTCGGCGGTCGAGGACACCTCGTCGTCCTGGAGGACCCCGTCGTCGTTGGCGTCGGCGCCGCTCTCCACGCGAACCCCTCCGTTCGCGCAGGCCTCGCCCGCCTCGAGGGACGAGGTCCGGAGGAGGCTCGCGGGGGCGGGCGCACACCCGGCAGCGAGGGCGAGGACGGAGACGGTGGCGGCGTACGGGATCTTCACGGGGGCTCCGACAGGAACGCGGGCCGTATCGCTCGCGCCCCGGTGTGGCGAGCCGACGGCCTGCTGACCCGCCGCGCGTGCGGCCGTTCCCACGACGGAGCGGGGGCGTTGCGGGGGCTACAGCCCCCGCCCCCCGAAGCAGAGATAGGCTCCCACCGTGCCCCTGCTCCCCCTCCTCGTGCTCCTTGCCTGCAGCGACCCGTCGGGGGCTCCCGAGTCTGCGTCGCCCCACGCGCACGACAGCGCGGACACCGACGCCTCCGCGGTTCCCTTCCCCGTGCGCGTGCGCGTGACCCTCGACGGGGCGCCCGCCCCCGGCACCCTCGTCCTCCAGGGCGGCGGCACGGAGCGCTGGACGACCGACGCCGAGGGCCGCGCCACCGTGCGCTTCGACCCCACCGTCGTGGGCGACGCCATGATCGTCGCGGCCCACCCCGACGCGCGGGTGGACGGTGTCGAGGTCGACGGTCCGGCGGACGAGGAGCTCGTCATCGCCCTCGTGCGCTTCGACCCGCGCGACAACCCCCTCTACACCTTCGCCAGCCCCGGCGCGGGGGACCTCTCCACGACGACGACCGCGGAGTGCGGGCACTGTCACCCCACGCTCCACGGCGACTGGTGGGACTCCCCGCACCGCACCAGCGCCAGCAACCCCGTCGTGCAGGACGTCTACGCCGGGACCGCCCGCGCCTGGGCGGATGCGGAGACCTGCGCGACCGCGGGAGGCGGTGTCTGGGGCCCTGCGCGCACCCCCGGCACGGGTGCGGCGGACGAGGCCTGCCGCGTCGGACCCTCCGTCCAGGAGGCGACGGGCACGAACGGCGGCTGCGCGGATTGCCACGCCCCCGGCATCGACGGCGAGCTCGGGGGGCGCGATCTCCTCGACGCCACGGGCACCGCCTACGAGGCGGGCGTCCACTGCGACGTCTGTCACCACGTCGCGGAGGTCGACATGGACGCGGCCCCCGGCGTAGCGGGGCGCCTCCACGTGGTGCGTCCGAGCGAGCCCGGGAGCCCCTCCCTCGGGCTCTGGCAACCCCTGAGCTTCGGGCCCCTCCCCGACGTCGTGAACCCCCGCATGGGGGCGGTCCACCGCGAGGCGACCTTCCACGACGCCGACCTCTGCGGCGCTTGCCACGAGCTCCGGGCCCCCGCCGCAGACACGACGCGCTGGCCCGGCGGCGAGATCCCCGTCCACACGACCTACGACGAGTGGCGCGCGAGCCCCTTCGGCACGCCGGGGAGCGAGGTGCCCTGCCAGTCCTGCCACATGCCGCCCCACCCCGAGGTGGGGAACGCCGCCGACCTCTACAACGTCTACGACGACGTGCGGGTGGGGATCACCGGCGGGTGGGAGCGCCTCCCCGGCGCGGTGCGCGGTCACAACTGGTTCGGGCCCCGCCAGCGCGCCTCGGGGATGCTCGAGCTCGCGGCCCTCCTGCAGGTGCGCCCCCGCCGCGACGGGGACACCGTCGACGTGGACGTCGACGTGTCGAACATCGGTCCTGGGCACGCCCTCCCGACGGGGGAGCCCCTCCGCCAGGTGATCCTGCGCGTAGAGGCCACCTGTGACGGTCGCGCGCTCGCCGCCACCGGGGGGGACGCCCTCGCGGACGTGGCGGGAGCCCGCGCCCTGCGCACCGCGGGCGAGGACTGGACGCGCTGGCCCGAGGCCCGCCCCGGGGACGTGATCCGCGTCGTACGTCGGACGGGCCTCTGGCGCGACGACCCGGGTTGGGGTCCCTTCGGGGACGGCACCTTCACCGGTGCCGCCAAGGGTCTCCCCGACGAGCAGGTCGTCGGGAGCGCGGTCGTGCGCGCGGTGGCGGAGGACGGGGCCGTGACCCTCGACGGGGTGCTCCCCGACGGCGACGCGGCCTGGCTCGGCGAGGCGGCGGCGCTCCCCGACGACGGCGCGACCTCCCCCGCCGTGGCGGGCGCTCCCGGGCGCGTCTTCGCGCGCGTCACCGTCGGCGCCGACGGGACGCGTCAGGGGCCGAGCTTCCTCGCGGTCGATGTCGCCAGCGACAACCGCCTCCCGCCGGGGGCCGTCAACCGGTCGAGCTACCGCTTCGACGCGGGGCGCTGCGCGGGGCCGGTCGAGACCCGCGCCGTCCTCGTCCATCGCGCCTACCCCTGGAGCCTCGCCCGCGCGCGGGGATGGACCCTCACGGAGAGCGTGATGGCCGACGTCCGCGCCGCGGCGCCCTGAGCAAGCGACCGGTCACGACGCCGCCCCCTGTCTCTACCGCTCGAACACCCCGTCCCAGCGCAGCCCCAGCCCCTCGAGGCGCGCGCGCAGGGCGGGGACGTCCTCGTGGGGGACGAGGCTCTCGGTCTCGTTGACCGCCCGCCGCAGGAGCGGCCCGGCGACGCGGTCGCGACGCAGCGCGGCGGCGAGCGCCTCCGGGAGGCGAACGAGCAGCGCGGGGACCCCCGTGACGGGCGATGGGCGCGCTCCCGCACGGACGAGGGTCTCCATCTCGCCGGGGAGGTCGCCCCCGAACGCCGCGCGCAAGGCGACGAGGAGGGGCTCGGGATCCGCGTGGGCCCGCAACTCCGGGACATAGACGCGGTCGGTGCCTTCCATCCCGACCTCCCGCGCCACCCGCGCGAGGAGCGCGCGCAGGGTGAGCGGGTCCCAGCCCTCGGGCACCCGGAGGCGCGCCATCGGCGTCGGGCCGTCCCCGGAAGGTGCCGTGTCAGCCAGGAACCGGGCCCGCGGGGGGAGGGCGTAGTCGATGCTCCGCGTCCCCGCCGGCGCCGCGCCACGGGCCACGACACGGAAGGCGCCGGTGTCGTCCTCGAGCACGTCCACGCCCGTGCGGACGACGAGTTGCGTCGCGGCGCGCTGCCACTCGCGCAGGGAATCCGCCACGGTGTGGGGCACCCCCGTCCGGGAGATCCGCGCGAGGAACCCCTCCGGGTCCGGGTGCCCCGCCGAGATGTCCGCCGACACGCCCTCGCGGGAGAGGCGGTGCCGGTGCATCCGGACGCCCTCGACGTAGGGGGCCATCCGCGCGAGGCGCCCGTAGTCCTCGGGGTCGATCTCCCCGCAGGGGACGAGGACCTCGTTGTCGGGGAGGACGAGGACGCCGCCCGGTCGCTCCGGCTGCGGGACGGGCGCACGCACGGCGCGGAGGGTGCCGTCGGGGGCGCGCACCGCGTCGAGGAAGCCCGCACGGTGGAGGACATCGGCCGCGAGGCGCGCGGCGGGGGCCTCGACGCTGGCCCAGCCCGCGTCGTCGAAGGGGGTGACCACGCCCGGATAGGTGCCGGCCTGGGGGGTGCAGACGATCGGGCGGGCGTGGACGCGCAGCTGCTGGAGCCAGGCCTCGAGGTCGATCCACGAGGAGCTTGGGGCGGAGGGGGCTCCCGCCGCATCCTTCCGCGCTTCCGCGGCCACCACACGCACGAGGAGCCCCGCGAAGGCCCCCGCGTAGGGGTCGGTCAAGAGCGCGCTGACCTCGCTGATCCGCCGGGTCGGCGTGTCGGGGAACCCCACGAGGCGCCCCCCCACCGGACGCACGAGCCCCCCGAGGCGCGCGACCTCCAGCGCGAGGCGCCAGCGCCCCTCGTCGTTCCCGAGGCGCTGCCAGAGGCGCCGCTCGGCGTCCCGTCGCATGCCCCCGTCGACCGTGAGCTGCACGGGCCGGGCCTCGAGGGTGGCGGCCATGACGATGGCGTCCCAGCGGGCGTCCGAGGGAGGGTAGGACGCCGCGTCCTCGGTGCGCCAGCGCGGTGCCGACGGGAGGGGCACCCCCGAGAGGGCCGGGTTGAGGCGGCACGCGCCCGCGTAGCGCGTGGGGTTGACCGTGGCGCCGAGCATCGCGGGGGGACGCGTGAGGAGCGCGGTCATCCGCCAGAGGTCATCGCCACCCGCCTCGACGAGGGGGCGCAGACGGTCGGGGAGCGGGTCGCCTGGGCGCGCGACGAGGAGGAGCAGACCGAGGAGGTCCCGCGCGGGCTCGGGGAGGCGCTCGGCCGCGCGCGCGAGGGCCCGCGGGTCGTCCGCCTCCTCCGCGCGCACGAGGAGGGTCTCCCGGAAGGCGGGGTCCCAGGACGCGACGACACGCTGGGCGCTGTCGGGGCGGGGCGGTGGGGCCATGCTCAACCGCTCTTGAAGGCGGTCCAACTTCCGCGCGCGCTGCAGTCGATGTCGCCGTCGTCGTCGGCGTCGAGGCCGAGGAAGGCGGAGCCCCGGATCGTCGGGCGATCACGGTTGGGATCGTCGTAGACGAGGCCCCCGAACTGGACGTGGAGGGTGCCCGCGGGGTGGTCCTTCCGACCGGTGAAGGTGATCCCGCCGTAGGGGTCCATCGCGCCCCAGAGGCGCTCCGTCGTCGGGTTGTTCGCCGACCCGAAGTAGACGTAGAGCGTTTCAGCGTTCCCGAGCACCTCGAAGGCCCCGATCCACGCCTCGCTCGTGGCCGAGAGGTTCGCGGCGGTGCAATCGTCGTCGTAGTAGTTCTGGGCGAAGGTGCTCGTCCAGGCGCCGTTCACCGCGGGGACGTTCCCCGTGTCGCCCCCGCTCGGACCGTCGAGATCGCCGCAGGTGGCGTCCGTCGCCCCGCTGTCGAGGGAGTCGCCCCCCGCGCACGCGGCCAGGAGGAGGGAGAGTACGGCCACCAGCATCGTCGGCTCCTCGGACGTCACGCCCGCTCTCGCTCGTTAACGCGAGGACGCCTCCCGGCGAGGTCGGACGCCGCCGTCCCCTCAGGCCGTCGTCGCGCCCTGCCGCAGGCCCCGCCATTCGCGCGCGGCGAGGACCCCCACGACCACGGCACCCCCCGCGAGGGTCCACGGGCCCGGCGCCTCGCCCGTGCCCCACCACGCCCAGAGCGGGCTCAGGACGGGCTCGACGAGCACGAGGAGCGCGGCGGTGGCTGCCGGCACGGTGCGCATCCCGCGCTGGCAGAGGAGGTAGGCGATGCCGATCTGCACGACGCCCAGCCACAGCAAGCCCCCCAGGACGGGGCCGTGGAGGAAGTCGCCCAGCGGTGTCGCGGCGAGGGGCAGGGCCACGAGCGCGGCGAGGAGATTCCCGAGGGTCGTGCTCGCGACCTCGCGACCCTCGAGGGTGTCGCGCCGCATGGCGAGCACCGCGAAGGCGTAGAAGACCCCGCTCGCGAGGGCGAGGGCGTTCCCGAGGGCGGCGGTGTCGCGGAGGGGGCCCTCGGGCGCGCCCACGTCCAGGGCGCAGAGGGCCACGCCCCCGAGGCAGGCGAGCGCGGCGAGGAGATCCCCGCGCCGGAGGGGCTCCCGCAGGAACCAGGGCCCGAGGACGATGAGCCAGGCCGTCCCGCTGTACTGGAGGACGATGGCGTTCGCCGCGGTCGTGAGCTTCGTGGCCGTCACGTAGGTGAGGACCATCGCCGCGTAGGGGATCGCGCTCGTGAGGCGCGCCCGGCGCAGGTCCGGCTGGCGCGCGACCACGTAGAAGGCGACCGTCACGAGGGCGCGGGCGCCCACGATCGCCAAGCCGCTCAGGGGGAGGGCCTTGATCGCCAGGCCCCCCGTGCTCCAGAGCACCGCCGCGAGGAGGACGGCAGAACGCCCGCGGGGCACGAGGTCGTCGAGGCGGGCGAGCACCGACGGTTCCTAGCGCGACAGGCCCGTGCGGGCGACGCGCCCCCATGCTACGCGCCGCCGATGCAACCCGCCCCCAGCACCGCCCTCACCGCCTGGCGCACCCAGTACGTGGCGCGCAAGGACCTCTTCAGCTTCCTCGGCGCCTCCTTCCGGCTCCTCGACGACCAGGACCAGCTGGTCTTCTTCGTGAAGCAGAAGGCCTTCAAGCTCAAGGAAGAGATCACCGTCTACGCGGACGAGGCACAATCCCAGGCGCGGCTCCACATCCGTGCGCGGAACATCATGGACATCTCCGCCACCTACGACGTCTCCGAGCCGGACGGCACCGTGGTGGGGTCGCTCCGCCGCGAGGGGATGCGGAGCATCTTCCGGGACAGCTGGCTCGTCCTCGACACCTCCGGCGCCGAGATCGCGAAGATCCAGGAAGACAGCCTCCTCGCGGCGCTCTTCCGTCGCTTCATCACGCCGATCCTCCCGCAGACCTTCCGCGTGACGAACGCAGCGGGGACGCAGATCGCCGAACTCAAGCAGCGCTTCACCTTCTTCCGCCTGACCTACGACGTGCGGCTCGAGGGCCTCGACCCGCGCCTGGGCGTCGCCGCGGCGGTGCTCCTCCTCGCGATCGAGGGTCGCCAGAAGGGCTGATCGACGGCCGACACAGGGTTCGCGCGGGGGCGTTGTCGGTTCAGGGACACGCCGACGCGCGAAGCGCCTCCATCGCCGTGACGAGGGCCGGCGAGGAGGGGTCCCAGCGGAGGCGCGGGGGCACGCGCGCGAGGTCGTTGGCGCAGAGCGCGGCGAGGAGGGCAGGGTCGCTCGCGTCGCGGTCCCAGCGACGGAGGAGGATCTCCACGGCGAGGGACTCGCAGGCGGGATCCCCGTCGCAGGCGGAGGTGCGCATGGGCTGGAGCCCGCGGAGTCGCTCGCGGAGGGGATCCTGGTGGGCCGGCACGGGGAGGGCGGCGGCCGTACCGTCGGCCTGGGCGCGCTTCCAGACGTGACGGGCGCAGTCCTCGGCGAGGGTGCCCGCCTCCGCGCAGAGGGCGCGGGCACGTTCGAGGTCGCCCTCGGCGAGGACGCCCTCCGCGACGGCGAAGCGGCACTCGTCCCGCCAGAAACCGGCGTCGAGGACCTCGCAGGTGCGGGGATCCCGGGTGCGGGAGGCCGCGAGACTGAGGCACGGACCGCGGTCGGAAGGGTTGGCGAGGGCGGCGCAGGCGGAGAGCGCCGCGGTGGGGTCGGTGGACGCGAGCTGGAGGGCGGATGCCACGCGTTGCGCTTCAGGCTCGGCGCAGGCGAGCCACAGCCAAATCACCAGTGTCCCTTGAACAGATGGACACAACGAAACTCACCACATTCCGCACTAAACGCGACATCTCGGCTCGGTGCCAACAACGGACCCATGACCACGGCGAGACCAACTCGCTCGCCATCATGTTCTGCGGCGATCACGCCCGCATCGTCGCCGATCGTAGAGATGTCTACGACCACGTCCGTGCGGATGTACAGACCTCCACCGTCCTCGAACCCGTTCGAGTTGCCCAAAGGATTGCCCAGCAGAAGAGCGACGCTACCGTCGTCCAGCACGCCACTGGTCCACTGCGTGCCGAAGGCGTCACGCCCCCCCCGCCCCTCGATCACCCGCCCGACCGAATCGAGG
>JACCEC012706420.1_pt1 | contig 11009 bp, 10 predicted proteins | sample 7450121 | NCBI WGS metagenome assembly JACCEC01 (sample SAMN15323455, study PRJNA562643) | freshwater metagenome | isolation source: river surface water | place: USA:Blue River Watershed | collected 2017-08-18 | reverse complement strand
ATTTAGAATCAAATACGTTATCACCTGAACCCAAGAAGTTACATTCCAACTCCTGAGAAACTTTACGTTTGTCGTATTTTAATTTCTTAACCATTGCTTCAAACCATGTCGAACTTGGTTTGTAACCCTGATTCATTAATTCTTTTAATTCTTCGTAATTACGTTCAGGGAATGGTTTTTCTTCCCAACTGATAATATCCTTTTCATTATATTCTTCTTTATTTAACAAATAATGAATAATATCATCAGTCTTAACAAGATATAAGTCTCTGGCGTAACGAGGGTCTCTAAACCAATACATCTCGGTAATCTTGAAGTCATTCATGTTCCTCAATGCTTGGTCGTAAATCTCGTAATAAATTGGGTCGTATCCGTTAGGTGTAGATACAACGATTACCTTACCACCCGTAGATAGTGACGCCATACAAGCTGCCCAGAAGTCACTATCGGCTTCAATAAACGCCGCTTCGTCAAATACAAGAATCGTGGGGGTAAATCCACGTAAGGCATCCTTAGATGTTGCAACAGCTTTAACCTCACAACCATTAGTTAACTTATAATGTTTTTGAGAGTTTTTTTCAGGTGCAAAATCAACACCTGTCCAACTTGGCCATTGACCAACAAATGCACGAATTTTATTAGCCATCTCTAAAGAGGTGTCCAATTTATTCGCGATAATAAGAATTTTTTCTGGTTTAAGTTTTTTAGCAAAAACTAATTTTCTTGATATCCAAGCCGCGGTTACGGTTGATACACCCGCCTGACGATATTTTAATGCAATGTTTTCGTTATACTCTTCGTAATCCTGTAATAATGATAATTGGTCAGGGAATAACTCTAACGGTACGTAACGAGATGCTGTGTTATCGTAAGTCTGTAGATAGGTCTTTAAGGCGTATTGTACGTCTTTCTGACATTTAACATATTCAATTAAAACTTGTTCTTTTGTTAAATTAGACATCAATTAGATTAATTAGCTTCTTGATATCCCCAAGCCACCTAATAAATCATCAAGGTCATCATCACCTAAATCATCGTCGTCTGATGAGTAAGCTTGTTCAGCCTCGTACTCATTTAATTCTTTAACAATTTCATCAACCATTCTTTGAATGAATTGATTCCCTTGTGGGTTACCTGAAAGGATAAGTTTAGCCACTCTGAAAAATTCCTCTGCATTTAATTTGGAGAATCTCATAAACAGGTAGTGTTGGATGTGTTTCATATCATCCTCAAACAATTCCATTGGATATGCCGCCATGAATTTTTCCCAGAAGATTGGACCTAAACGAGAGTCCCAAATCTCAGCTGGTAAAGTATCTTCGGCCTTCATAACCATTTCTTGTTGTCTTGGGTCATCAGGTAATCCATGAGTACCAAATACTTCATAAACACCTTTAACCAATTCGTGTACTAAAAGGGGGAAAGTCATTGCTCTCGCCTTTACTGTTGGTGGGTCAGTTTCAGTATCAATTTCTTCTTGACCCATTTGACCACCACCTCCACCGGCCATACCTTCCATATCAGGGTACAACCAATATGCGTGTTCCATTAACGCTTGTGTTACAGTGTATAGATTCATCAAACGAGGGTCAATTTGATTTAACTCTGTAGATACTAAGTTAAACATGTGTCCACCTTTGAATGCCGCACCTTGAATTAATGAGTTAAGAAAACGTCTTTTAGCACGCTCCATGTTGAATGTTTCAACATCACCCATAAACTCTTCAATTTCTTCTTCACTTGGTAATTCAGGTTCTTCTTGCATTCCTTCTGAAGCACCCATAGGTTGCATCACCAATTCAGCGTCAAACTGCATTGCACCTTCAGGAATACCCATTTCTTTAACTACCAAGTCAACGGCTAATTTTTCTAAAGCTTCTTTATTACGCATTTGAATCATAACAACTTGTTGTAGTGATTGCATTGCGGTCATCATTAAACTCATCAAAGGATTTGCACCTTGAATAGCTCTTGTATCACCCATAGCACGTCTAACTTTCTCAACAGAATCCTTAAATCTTTTAGATGAGATAAGTTCTACGTAGTCTCTATCCATCTTAGGAATTGCTGGGAAATCCTGACTATATGGTGTTTGTTTTGAAGTAATCTTTCTCTCAATACCAGGTTCCATTCTTTCAGGACCTTCGTAATCTATTGGTGCTTCAGTTACTTTTTCTTTATATTCACGAAGCAAAGTATGTTCCTTCTTGGTTAAACCTTCAGTAACCAATTTATGTTCTAATTGTCTAATAATTGTTTTGCTGTTAGTACTTTTCATTAGTCCTGTAATTTAATTCCTAGTTCGTTAAATGTTAACCAAGTTGGTATTTCTTTTTTAGCTTTAGGTGCTGGTTTAACACCTGGCTTTGGTTTGTACGGTGTTGCAGGTTTTGACGGTCTTGATGGTGTGTCAACATCAGGTCTAACCCCAGGTCTCACAGGTGCTGTTTTAGTACCCTGCTCCTTAACCAAATTCATAAATTCTTTTTTACTCATCTTTGGTGTAATGTGTTTTTCTACTAATTTCATAATTTGTTTTTCAACCTCACTTTCACCAAATGTAGGATTAATTAAGTTATTATTCAACTTAGATGCTAAACCACCCGCATATGCCGATGCAACTTTTTTAGTAAAATTACTCATACCACTTTCTTTAGTTTCTTGTTTTTTCTTTTCAGGTAACTTTTTGAAATTAGTTTTGTCGGCAAATTCTTCAGCCATTTTACACCATTTCTTTTGTTCCTTAGTTTTACCGTCACCACATTTTGCAAAGAAATATTTTTGTTGTTTTTTAGATTCAAACTTTTCCATTAAATCTTTTTCTTCTTGGATAGAGTCTTCGTCTCCATCACCAGTTGGTCCTGTTTGTACAGGGTCTTGTGTTTTACCCTTCATTAACCAATCCATTTGTGCGTCCATATCCTCAGTCATTTCAGACTCCATTGGTGTTGCGGTCATAGTACCATCAGTATTTTTCTTAAACTGATACCCTTTACCTGAAGGATTGTTTGGTAAATTACCACCTGAAGGACCAATTTTAAACGATTGTTTTTGCGGTTCCGTAACACTAGTTACTTGTTCTTTAGTTTCTTTCTTTTCACCACAAACACATTTAGACTTAACTCTGTCACATGCGTCACAATACTCCTCTTTTGATTCGGTAAGTCTTCTGAATAATGAATTAACTTGTGACTCAGATAAATTAGTCACCGTAGATGGTCTTAGACCGTATTGAATTAACTTTAATTGTTTTTGGTTAGTTTTCATACACTACCTTCTTTTCAAATTCTAAAACGATATCACGTTCATATAATTTATCTTTTACCGATGATTCTTTTTCGCCAAATTTAAAAACCAATCTGGTTTCTTGGGTAAAGTCAACATCATCAGTTTCATTCTCCCACGCTAAAGCGATAACTCCGTCCATCGCATCCATCATAGAAAAATAGTCGGAATTTTGAACCACCGACATGGTTATTAAATCATTCTTTAAAACACCTACCTTGTGTATGTGTTCTAAATCAGGTGGGAAGGGGTAACCATTTGATGGTTTAGATTCCCAGTTTTCACCCCAAATATCTTCAGTCTTATCTGAGAAAATAAATTCATATATGTTATCACCCTTGTAATTAGGACCAAGCTCGTTAACATATATTAAATAACTCATAGAATTTGACCGTCTTTTGTTACTCTAATTTTTCGGTTATTTGATTCAAATACCAAATTCTTATTAACTGTCTTACCAACTAATCTAGCGTTTGGGTATTTACTAACCAATTTCTTAGAAACCATCAATTGAGATTTACTCTCACACACTGATTCAAGTTTCTTAGATAATTTTTGTTTTTTAGATTCTGTAATCATTTTTTCGTTATCTGAAGTCTTGAAGTATTTTTTCAATACACTATCTACTTTAGATTCTGTGAACATACCCTCAATCATTTCTTCAACTTTTGACATATAATCATCTTCCTCATTCATTTCTTCATTTTCATCAACGTCAGAGAATAAATAATCAACAAATTCTTCACCGTCACCCATATCCATTTCTTCAGCCATTTCAGCTGGTACTTCAGGTTCTGCAGGTACTTCTGTTTCCATGTCAACATCCATTTCAGTATCCATTTCTTCTTCACCACCTTCAAGACCTTCTTCTTCAACACCCTCAAGTTTGTTAACAATACTTTCCATATCTTCTTCCTCTAAATCATTAAGATTTAAAGCTGATAATACAGAATTGATTACGTACTTGATGTCTTTAGAAGACATACTTTCTTCTTTATCTTCGTCATCGTTAAACGCTCTGATTTTTTGTGCTAACTTACCTGTTAATTTTTGAATAGTTTTATAAGTAACTTGTTCTTCATCTTCAGGTTCAACTTCAGTTTCCATGTCAATATCCATTTCATCATCCATCGGTAAATCATCAGCAGGTGCTTCAGGAGCCATTTCAGGTGACGGAGCGGGTGCAGGAGCGGGTGCAGGAGCGGGGGCAGGTGCCGCAGCAGGTGCTTGTTCCTTAGTCTCACCAAATTTTAAAATGTATTTAGTAGCTTCATTAGCCGCGTTTTCAAATAACGAAACGTTATTATCATAACCTTCGTTAATGTTAACTTCTTTAGCTATTAAGTTAAGTCTTTTAAATGCCTGAGAATAAGAAGAATAATACTTTCTATTCTTCATTGGCTCAAGGTACTCAAGACCTTCATTTAACGATTTTTTGATAACGTAACCGTTTTTTTCTTTTACGATTTGATACTCGTTACCATCAGATAACGTTTTACGATACTCAACCGATTTGTCTTCATTTACGGGTTGAGGTGTATTTTCTTTGTATCTTGAAATTTCAAGGATACGGTTAATCTTATCCATACCTTGTAATTTTTCACTTCCGATTGGTTTTAATCCTGCCATTTTTGTTTTTCTTTAAAAAATTATTTTATATATAAATATATTGAGTATTTAAAATGTTATAAATTACCCATTTTCTCTTTTAGAGACAATTTCTTGTCAATTAATTTATTTTTCATATCCTTAATTTTCTCAAGGTATCCATTTCGTCTTAAAACTTTAAAAACAAGATTTTCTTCAGAGTATTCTCCACCTTTATCCAACCCTGATTGTCTAAATTTTCTTATCTTATTTTTATATTTGTCTATTAATTGTTTTGCGGTGTCAATATCCTCATCTTGTATGTTTTCGTAAACACCGTCAATAATTCTCATCCATTGATTCGATTTTTCTTTAATCACCTCAACGTTTATTTTAACATCATCTTTTGATGGTTTAACAATCCACTCATCATTTAATAAAGAAAATCTACCAACATTTCGAGTATCTCTAGGAATTTTTTCGTCTTCAACATACAACTCAACATCATATCCAAATACCGTTATATTATGTTTAACACCATAAATTGTTTTTTTCATTCTAAAAAGTTCATCATATAAATCATGACTATTTTTTGGTAGTTGGTCATAATCAACAATGATATGGATATCAACATCTGAATATTTTGACCAGTTGAAATTAGCTAACGACCCTGTCATTATAATATCACTGAATACTACGTCAACATTTAGGGAATCTATAAAATCATAAGCAATCTCAAGTAATCGAGACCTAACTTCAGGTCTCATTTTGTAATTTTGACCGTTAGGGTCACCCATAGATTTTTCATTTGGTAAATACCATATCTTAGGATTAAGATTATCCTGTAAATGAAAACTTTTTATTATGGATTGGAGATTGCTCATCCCTAATAAATAGTTTGTTGTTGGTAATTATTACAGTTTCGTGAATTTGTATTTCTTAGAAATGTCTGAACTAAAGAATTTACCCTGAGATTCGGTCATTCTAAAACGGGTATATACTTCATGGGGAACTCCCTCGTATTGATATTTCATTCCGTTTTTAAACTCAACAACTAACATTTTTGTTTCAGTGTCAAATTCAGTTCTTACGATGTTACTTGATTGTACTTCGTTTAAAATTTTTGTTCCAACGAACTCTTCTTTTGTGATTGCCATAACTTTTAATTTAAAGGTGTATTTTCATCAATAACTTTAAGAATGTTTTGTAAATAGTGAACATAATCGTCGTAGTCAGTTTTAAATCCGTAACTCCTAATTAAGTTAAATACTTTGGCTTTTTGGCTGTTAAAGTTTCCATATCTCATCATTACACCATTTGGGTAATAAGGCGGCATTTCTAAGTCCCTATCAGTCCAACCTTCTTTTTTAAACTCTTTTCTTAGGTCATAGTAAGTCTCAATCAAATCCTCTAACAGATTTAATTTCTCAACAAACATAACCCATGGCAATCGTTTTTCCATAATAATAAATATGGTGCTGGTTGATATTTCTAAAAACTAGCCGTATCTTTGTCATATAAAATTTTAGATATGATAGAATCAATGGATAATGACAACAAGGGTAAATCACCTAAATCTAATTCTAATTCATCAACACCCGTATTAGACAATTTCAGTAGGGATTTGATTAAATTAGCTGAACAAGGTAAATTAGACCCTGTGGTTGGTAGAGAACAGGAGATTACGAGAATTGCACAAATTCTATCTCGTAGAAAGAAAAATAATCCCATTATTATCGGTGAACCAGGTTGTGGTAAGACGGCAATTGTTGAGGGGTTGGCAATTAAGATATACAACGGAGAATGTCCTCGTAATTTGATGGACAAACGAATTGTTTCGTTGGATATGACATCAATTGTTGCTGGCACCAAATATCGTGGTCAGTTCGAAGAACGTATGAAAGTGATTATTGAGGAATTACAATCAACACCTAATACGATTGTATTCATTGATGAGATTCACACCATTGTAGGTGCGGGTAACTCGTCAGGTTCATTGGACGCATCTAACATCTTCAAACCGGCACTTGCTCGTGGTGAGATTCAATGTATCGGAGCAACCACTTTGGATGAGTATCGTAAGAACTTTGAAAAAGACGGAGCGTTGGAGCGTCGTTTCCAAAAAGTTGTTGTAGATGCCGCAACCAAAGAAGAAACCTTGGAAATCTTAAATAACGCTAAAGACAAATACGAAGCGTTCCACAAAGTACATTTTACTGATGAGGTGTTAAGTGCTTGTGTTGATTTAGCAGACCGTTATATCACCGACCGAGAGTTCCCTGATAAAGCATTCGACATTATTGACGAAGTTGGTGCTCGTAGTCAGGTGGAAGTTAAGATTCCTGAGATTATTGAGAAACTCAAAGAAGAGGCCGCTCAAGTCAAGATTGAAAAACTTGACGTGGTTAAAAAACAAAACTACGAAGAGGCGGCAAACCTTAGAGATAAAGAAAAACGAATCCTTAACAAACTTGAAATTGAGAAGAAGAAGTTTGAGGATGATTTAATTAATAACAAGAAAGAAGTTTCTATTGAGTTGGTTTACGAGGTGGTGTCAAATATGACTAAAATTCCTGTGAGTAAATTAACTGCTGATGAAACAAATTCATTAGCATTGTTAGAATCAGTATTGTCTGACAAGGTTATAGGTCAATCTGAAGCAGTTTCAAAAATTGCAAAATCAATCCGTAGAAATCGTATCGGAATTAAAGACCCAAAAAAACCAATCGGTTCATTTATCTTCTTGGGGTCAACAGGTGTTGGTAAGACATATTTAGCAAAACAATTGGCAAAAGAAATCTTTGGTAGTGAAGACAATATGATTCGTATTGACATGTCAGAATACCAAGAAAAACACACCATCTCTCGTTTAATCGGAGCACCTCCGGGATACGTTGGTCACGAAGAAGGTGGTCAGTTGACTGAACAGGTTAAAAACAAACCTTACTCAGTTGTATTGTTTGACGAGATTGAGAAAGCAAACAAAGACATCTTCTCATCATTACTTCAGGTGTTAGACGATGGTCACTTGACGGACAGTCTTGGTCGTAAGATTAACTTTAAGAATTGTGTAATCATCATGACATCAAACGTGGGTGTTAAGAAACTTCAAGACTTCGGAGCTGGTGTTGGATTTGAAACCAGTACGAGTTCGTATGTTAAAGAAGAACAAAAACGTGAGACCTTGAAGAAGGAACTTAAGAAGTTCTTCCAACCTGAGTTCTTAAACCGTATTGATGAGGTCATCATCTTCAACTCACTTAATAAAGAAGACGTTAAGAAAATCGTTAGAATTGAAATGGATATTTTGAAGTCTCGTTTGACAGGTTTGAAATACCATGTGGAGTTTGATGATAGTATCGTTGATATGATTTCTGAGGTAGGTTTTGATGAAATGTACGGAGCTCGTCCTTTGAAAAGAGCGATTCAGGATAAACTTGAGGACTTCATTTCAGAAGAAGTTATCAAGGGGGTAATCGTAGAAGGTGGACACTACACCTTAATTGCTGATAACAAGGAAATTAAATATAAAGAACCCACTGTAAAAAAGGGTAGAAAGAAAAAAGAGGAGTCATAAACTCCTCTTTTTTTTACATAAACAATTGATATTGTCGGTTTTTAGGTGGGATGAATTGGTGTTTTTCACAACCAAGTTTCTCAATCATTTCTTTACCCGTTTTAACCCCATTATAAACGTCCTCAACGATTACATACTCGTTGGCGGTGTGGTAGTTATAATAACCGATTGCAAAGTTAATACAAGAGAAATCAAACTTTTGTTTAAGAGCGTAAACGTCAGTGTAAGGGTGTGATTGATATTTCCTATCAGGGTTGAACGTGTTAGTCAAAACCTCATCACAGATTTTGAAGAACTTACTATCACGAGAGAACAACTGAACACCCATACAGAACTCACTAACCATCCAATTACCAGGTGCATCGAACTGAATTGCGTAACCGACATTTGAGAAGAACTCTTCGTCAGCTTGTTTTGAACCGTGACAACCTGTTTCTTCCGCAACAAAGAAAGCAACTTTTAGATTAGGTAGTTCTTTCAACAACTCAAGACAGGTAAAGACACCACACTTATCGTCACCACCAATTCCTGATGGACGACCGTTGTCATCATAACCTTTTAGTGCAAATTTGTTCTCACCAGAATCATTAGGTAATTCTTCTTCACGAATGTTAATCACGTTGATTTGGTGGACGGTGTCAGTGTGAGCCACAACACAGGGAAAGAACTCAACATTCTCGTCTGTTTGTTTAGTCACGTAGATATTTCTCATTCCATCCAAGAAAAATGAGTATCCGTTTTTGGTTAAATAATCAACCAAAAAGTTAATCATTAAATCCTCCTTAAATGTTTTAGTTGGGATTGATAATATATCTTTCAGCAACTGGTAGTCTCTTTCCATGATGCAAATATATAACCATTATTTCAATCTGCCAAATTTTCTTGACTCAAATAACTCAGGTTGATATAAAAAAGTTCCGAAATCGTCAATATCGTAACTTCTTTTTTCCACATTTCTATGGTCGTTTTTTATATCTTTGATAAAAACAACCGTTATCTTACCTTCTTTTGGTTCTAAATTTGTGATTTTAAATCTTGAGTTTTTGTTTTTAGGTAATTCAACAAATTCGTCAAACCCAAATTTACCAATGTATTGTTGAGCCTTGGAATAAAACTCTTTTACACTTTCAATATCATTATCTTCTTCAAGTTTAGTCATGATTCTTTCTAACTCCCAAGCAATGTCTCGGTTGAATGATTCTTCATCAAAATCAACACAATCTTGTTCGTACATGTAATCATACCACTGACCCCCAACGTTAATCTCTTTACCAATCTTTTCCAATAATTCCGATAAGTCTAAGGTGGTATCACCTACGGTACGATAAAGACCTAATAATACTGATACGGTGGTGACATAACTATAGAAACAACGACCAAGTGAAAAAATACCATAGTTCTGAAATGCGTTACAAGTTTCCTTTTCAATCATCTCAATAGCACCACGTTCTTTACATCGGTTTCTCTCAGCCATGTAAGCCCATTTCATTTCCTCGGCTTGTCGGTTAAATAAACTCGTTAATAAATCGGCCGCTTTCTCATAGTCATCATCATTACTCAACTTAGCATAATTGGGTCCAATAATCATTAATATTTCTCTTAACTTCTCAATATTCTCACCATTAAACTCTCTGAGTAAATAACCCTGTTTCCAATCATCATCAGCCCAATCCTCAGATTCAAATTCAAATGTATCGTAATGTGAAAACACCGCATTAGCAAACCAGATATCATCATTAGTTAAATCAAATAATTTCCAATAATCTTCGTATGAGTCAAAAGTTAACTTAACACGACTCTTACCGGGTGCCGATTCATTAAATCTAACGTTAGATACCAACCCATCAATTCTTTGGACTTCCCAACTGTCCACACTCATTCCCTGACTGATTTTTACCAGTACATCATATATTTCGCTGTTGTTTGAGTCTTCCATGAATATTTATCTTAACAATAAATATTAAACGATTTGGTAATTAGAAAAAGTTTCGTATATTTGTACAAGAATTAAGTTCTTTAACATATGGGGGTAACTTGGAATTGACTGACATAGTTGGTTATTCGGGGCACGCAGTGAGAGGGTTCCTATCACTTAAATCTATGGAGTCAACAATTAGACGGCAACGTTCTAGACAAAATGGCGGCAATCGGTCTTATCCGTGAAGACGCTGCGGTTGTAGCCTAATCAGATTAGGAAACACCATTCGGGTCGGGAGGACATTAACCCAGGAACAGAAGTCCTTGTCAGGTGTGGTACCTACCCAAAAAGGTACGAGTGGAGGATTAGTTCTCAGTAAACCGAACCACTTAAAAAATAAGGGAATTGTGAAATTTCGGATTGTTAGCTTAAACAATGTCCTAAGCGTGTAGTCCTTAGTACTCAAGATGGACAACACGAGGGTTCGAATCCCTCTACCTCCACCAACTAAAACCTCATCTTCGGATGGGGTTTTTTATTTTATAATAAATGTTAATTATTTTTGTATTTTGATTTTAATTGAGTAATTTTACAGAAATCACAAATTATGAAAACAATATTTTTAACATTAGGTCTTTTAAT
>JACCEC010995765.1_pt1 | contig 11010 bp, 9 predicted proteins | sample 7450121 | NCBI WGS metagenome assembly JACCEC01 (sample SAMN15323455, study PRJNA562643) | freshwater metagenome | isolation source: river surface water | place: USA:Blue River Watershed | collected 2017-08-18 | reverse complement strand
CCGCGCAGCTGCTGGATTTCATTACCAACACGACCAGCCCCATCGTGCATGCGGCGGATGACCGTTCAGTGATGGAGACGCTTGAGGCGCTGCCCTGGCAGATTCGTACTGCGCGTGAATTTTCCAAGGGGACGCCACATCGTGTTGGCCCGAGCGGCATCGGCGCGCGTGACAATCCGCACGGTGCGACCTACTCGGAGAACCCGGACAACGGGCGTATCTGTCTGGCGAAGATGGACCCACGTCAGCGCGGGCTTTTTTCTGCGGCGTGGACGCTGGCCTACGTGGCCGAGCTGGTGCGCAGTGGCGTGGATCGTATCAGCATGGCGGCGCCTGCCGGCCCCCTGGGCGTGATCTACCGCGCGACGGACTACGCGCAGCCTTATTACGATGCACTGCCTGCGGCGTCGCAGGCCGGTGCGGTGTACCCGGTGTATCACGTGCTGATGTCTCTGAACTGTGCGTCCGGCAGTAAGCTGCGCTCAGTGCAGGTGGCGTCGGGCGACAAGGCGGCGGCGATGGGCTGGGAAGACGCGCAGGGGCGCTGGCTACTGGTAGCCAATCTGCTCGCAGAGCCGCAAACTATCGAGCTGAGCGGTATCGGGGCGAAAGCCGTTGTCGGCGTGCTGGACGAGACGAGCTTCACCGAGGCGACCACGGCTCCGGTGTCGTTCAGAAAGCGCAGCCGATGGCAGCAGAACAGTACGCTGACACTGGGCGCGTATGCAGTTGCGTGTATTCGGGAGCAGTGAGTCGGGTGTGCGCGCAGCGTATACGCTCTTGCACCGCCGGATCAGGAGAAAGGAACTGTACCCACGTTGTCCGCTGGCAGACGAGCGCCAGCGGCACCAAGGAATCTTGCAGATAAATTACTTGAGCATCAGAATCTGCTCGGCCAGTGCGCGGGCGTCTGCGTCCGACACATGCGGCTGCGGCGGCATGATGTCCTCACCCCATACGCCGGTACCGCCGGCCTTGATTTTTGCGGCCAGTTTATCTGCTGCGCCGCTCTCGCCGGCATATTTTTCCGCGACCTCTTTCAGCTTGGGACCGTACTTCCTTTTGTCGACCATGTGGCAGGCAAGGCAGTTGTTCTTCTGGAGCAGAAGCTGGAGTTGTTCAGAATCTGCGTGCGCCGCTTTCACGGTGCAGGTCAGGCCAAGGAGGAGGAGGAGTGCGAGAGCGCGTTGCATGAAACACCTTCGATGTGATGGAGTGATACGAAATTTATACGGTAAAAACTAGGTAAGACTTAAAGAAGCGCGCCGCCTCATGGCAGCGCGCCTCGAGGGACCTGCTAATTACTCGGGTGTGACGCGATAGATCATGCCGCTGGCTTCGTCAGCAACATACAGATCACCGTCCGGTCCCAGGCTCACGTGACGGAAATGACCCGCAAACGTCGGCCAGAGCAGTTCTTCACGCTTGGACGTTTTGCCATCCTTGGAGATGTCCAGGATGTCGATGCGGTTGCCGGTCGGCGTGCCGTGGATACCAATGCCTGCGTAACCCACTGCGAGACGGCCTTCCCACTCTTTCCATTTTTTGCCCACCAGCCAGACGCTACCGCACATACCCTGCGACAGGCCGTTGTTGTTCCAGGCCGGTTTCATCGCGTTCGGATAGGTCTTGGTGTCGGTCATGGGCATGAAGGCAGCGCGCTGCTTCGGATCCAGGGCGCCCATCTGGTTGGGCGAGTAGCCGCAGTAATCGTCCGGGCAGTCCTTGCGGCCACCGACGTTCGGACGTGGATCCCAGCCAGCATTGCCACCGTTCTCGAGCTTGGTGACTTCATCGCTGTGCCACGGGCCGTTTTCCGATGCATACGGCTCATTCGTGCCGGGACGGAAGGAGATGCCCTGCGGGTTGCGATGGCCATAGGTGAAGACGCGCGCATCAAAGCCAGCGGGCGGCTTGTTACCCGGTGCAGCTTTGCCGTCGCGGTCAACGCGCAGGATCTTGCCGCCGATCTCGGTCGGATGCTGAGGACGTGCGCCGTTGTGGTTGTCACCCGTGGTCACGTACAGGAAGCCATCAGCCGGACTGAAGCGCAGGCGGCCGCCGTTGTGAGCACCCGGACCACCGAAGGGGTGGTTGGACTTCTTGGGCTTGTAGCCGATGTCGTCGATGATGTCGACACGATCAGACACAGACGCCAGCGAGGAATCCACCTTCAGGCGCATGACCACGTTGCTGTAGCCACCGTATTTGCGGTTGCTGCCCTGCGAGCTGGAGTAAACGTAAATGTAGCGGTTGGAAGAGAAATTGGGGTCCACCGCAACGCCCTGAACACCGGCCTGACCATCGCAGAACAGATCGTCACCCACGAGGGAGTAGCCGTTGGTGCCTGCGATACCAAGCAATGCATTCACCTGTCCGGAAGGCAGTCTGACGGACAAGCCTTTGCACTTTTCAGTAAAGAACATTGTGCCGTCCTGCAGGAAAGCCATATCCCAGGGCGATTCCGCCTTCTGGAAGTTTTCAGCTTTGACTGCAACTGCTGACGCAGTTGAAGCCGACAGCAGTCCCGCTGCCGCAAAGAGTGCTACCACTGCGGCATGCGCAGCTTTGGGAACGCATGTTTTCTTCATTTCGTCTCCTGTTTCATTGGGGGTAAGCGTACATCACTTTTTCACGCTCGCATTTCGCCGAGCCAATGCCTCACGCATCTACCGGATGCATGAAGATCATAAAACGCCGTACGATCGGATGAGCGCACGACGCAGAATGATGCGTGTCAGTCAGACCTGACTGCGTCAATCTGGCGCACGATGAGCCGACCATCGTCATCAAATCGGCAGAAATTCTGAATCGTCAGAGCATGCGTAGTTGTGCCGCTACATGCAAAAACGAAAATCTGACGGCACAAAATTATCATGCCTTAAGTTTTTTTGCTTGGTGCCCGAAATTCCTGACAGATACTTAAGGATTTCTTATCCAATGCGCGACCTAACACCTTGTACAGAAAAACATTTTTTGCTGTCATCAATGACCATGATTACGCTAAGGATTTTCCATTGAAAATTTTCTGTTGGTTTGTAGGGTTATTTGTGACGAGATGAAACGCATGCCAACCTATATGTTGGTCGCCAAGTACCAGATAAGATTTAAAAAACGTAATATGTTTTTGAGTGCGATAATTCATGCGGCGCTGGGTAAAGGAATTCTTTCGAAAGACAACCCAACACATTTGTTGATGTGACCGCTGCCGGCAGGAACGGTTCCTCCTGCATGTTGTGCGCAATAAGGATGTAATCAGGGTGCGATGAGGACTCAACAACGACGAAGCGCGAAAGTGCGCTGATCAATGATGAGCAGCATGTTCTTACGCGTGCATGATCCCGTTGCGCGCAGTTGATCGGGTTTGGTCAGGGGGGCATCACGATCAGGAAAAATTCCTATTGAATTAAATGACGATTTGTCAGAAGATCCCGAGCGAGGAATTTTCCTCTGAACGCTTAGTCGCGTTTTATCGTCTACATTGCTTTTATGCGGCCCCTTGGGGGGCCGTTTTTTTTGGCGATGTATCGTCTGCTATTCGCAATCTGCCGCCACAGAGCAATTGCGGTCACTCTCCTGAAACGGAAAGATGCACCCACCCAAACCGACTGATACCAGTAACGGATGAATAATCGAAACATGAAAGCGCTTACCTTCAAACGATATGGCAAGTCGCCCGACATCGGGTTGAGCGACGTTCCCCGCCCAACGCTTAAGGCAAACGAACTACTGGTAAAAATCCACGCGGCCAGCGTGAATCCGATTGACAATGTCATTCCGACCGGGCTGTTCAAACCTGTCCTTCATTTTCAGCTTCCTGCCGTCATGGGCAGTGATCTGGCAGGGGAGGTCGTCGAAATTGGCAGCCAGGTGACTCGTTTTAAGCGAGGCGACGCTGTCTTTGCCAGCCTATTTGATCTTGGCAATGGCTCGATAGCCGAATTCGCCGCCGTGCCTGAAAGTGTGGCGTCGCTGAAGCCGACCAATCTTGATTTCGTGCAGGCGGCTTCAATACCTATGGTCGCGCTCACCTCCTGGCAGGCGCTGAGGGATCGGATCAACCTTCAGCCGGATCAAAAGGTGTTCATCCCCGCCGGATCAAGAGGTATCGGCACATTTGCGATCCAGTTAGCGAAATATCTTGGCGCCACCGTGGGGACCACAACCAGTACGGCCAATACCGAACTGGTGCGCCGCCTGGGAGCCGACGACGTAATCGATTACAAACAACAAGCGTTTGAACATATTCTGGATGGCTACGATGCAGTACTCGGCACGATCAAAGGTGATGCGCTTGAAAAGTCTGTCGCTATCCTCAAGCCTGGGGGTAAAGTTGTCTCGCTCACCGGACCGCTGGACGTAGCGTTTGCCCGAGCCCGTAAATTGAACTTCGTTCTTGCCTTCGCATTCAGGCTGATGAGCTGCAGGATCATGCGTGCTGCCAGAAAGCGTGACGTAACCTACTCGTTCCTGTTCGTCCGTCCCGATGGTACGCAACTCAGCGAGATCGGAAAACTTCTTGAATCGGGACGTATCCAGCCAGTAATCGACAAGGTGTTTCCGTTCGAGCAGGCGAAAGACGCGCTCGATTATCTCGCTCAGGGCCATGCCAAAGGAAAAGTCGTTATTCAGATGTCTTGAGCAAAGAGGAACGTCAGGAGAGGCGCTGGTGCCTCCCGACGCCGCCACCTTATATACCCCGGGCGAAAAAGGCTATACCGATTATTGAGGCAGGCACGGGTAGCTACTGTGCAAGCTGATCCGATTGCGGATAGGCTACGGTGGCAGGTCGCGAACAGCGACCGATCAAACGATAGCGAAAAGTTCATCCGGGAGCCAAAGTGAGTGCCAGAAAATTCATCTGTAGAGCGTGTCAGCTGCTGCTGATACTGTTGTCTACCCATGAGCCCATTCAGGCGGGTGAGGCTGGAGTTCCGCAATGCCACTATGAACTGCTTAAATCCGGCCACGCGGACGGCATTCAGAAACGATATTGTGGTCGTCAAATCGCCAGAATCATGGGCTGGGAGGGCGCGGAGTGGCTTGAACGACCGGAGCGCAAGACAGAAGAGGGTTTGGATCAGCTGATCGACCGGTTGGCACTCAGGCCGGGTATGAGGGTTGGTGATATTGGGGCAGGTACCGGGCGCTTGAGCGTGCTGATGGCTCACCGCATACAGCCAGATGGTCAGGTATGGGCTGTGGATGTGCAGCCTGAGATGGTGACCTATCTTCAAACAAAAGCTGCGAAACTCGGTAAAAAGCAGTTGCGCGTTGGTCTGTCATCTGCCACCAGCCCGAACCTACCTGCCGCAATGCTCGACCTTGCCGTTCTGGTCGATGTCTATCATGAGCTCGAATATCCGCGTGAATTCTTGCAAAATCTGATGAGATCGGTAAAGCCCGGCGGTCAGATTGTTTTCGTCGAGTACAGGGCAAACGACAAGATAGTTCCGATAAAACCCGTGCACACGATGACTGTCGAGCAGGTAAAAACAGAAGCTCAGGATATTGGCTTGCTCTTCGAGCGTGCTGATTCAAGCTTGCCCTGGCAGCATGTCATTTTTTTTAGAACTCCAGTTGCATCGGTCCGGTAACGCCAGCCTGGCTCCGTTTCGACGAACATTGCAGCTCAGCCCTTGTTAATCACTAATGTTTCGAACGCTGCTCTTGGTAACGGCGGGCTCATGAGGAATCCTTGATAAAGAGAGCAGCCGTGCAGATGCAAAAACTCTTTTTCCCTTTCGGTTTCCAATCCCTCCGCTATCACATCCATCTCGAGACTTCGGGCCATTGCAATAATTGTTTTGACGACGATTCCGTCACTGGGGCTGGATAGCATATTTGCCACAAATGACCGATCAATCTTCAGTTGTTCAAGTGGCAGTTTGATCAGACTCGCCAGAGAAGAGTATCCGGTTCCAAAATCATCCAGAGAAAATCTAACGCCCAACTTGCTGAGTTCTTGCATCTTGACTCCAACCTCATCAATGTCATGCATCATGCTCTCGGTGAGTTCCAGTACTAAACATGAGGGATTTATCTCGGTTTTTTTTATTACGGAAGTAATTTTTTTTACGAAGCTCTGATCCTTGAACTGTCGAGCACTCACATTGATCGATAATTGCAAGCGTGACAGCGTGGGATGAGATTCCCAAGACTTGATCTGATCGCAGGCGGTCTGCACTACCCAGAGCCCAATCGGAACAATTTGTCCGGATTCCTCAGCAATCGAGACAAATTCATCGGGTCCGATGACGCCACGGGTAGGATGGTTCCAGCGAAGGAGTGCCTCTGCGGAGATCACCTTTCCCTGGTAATCGAATTGCGGTTGAAAAAATAATTCTAGCTGATCTGATTCGATGACGCGTCTTAATGCCTGCTCGAGATTTGAGAATTTGATGGCGGCGTCTTTCATTGCGGGATCATAAAAAGCCAGCGCATTCCCGCCTTCTTTTTTTGCGCGATACATCGCCATGTCTGCATTTTGAAAAACCTCTTCAGCGTGGGCTTCATGATTGAACATGGCAATGCCGATACTCGCGCTGCAACTGAAGACAAATTCATTTAGCTTGTAATTGGCTGCCAGGGCTTGAAGTATCTTTACTCCAATGGCATTCGCCTGATAGGAGGCTTCTTCGATGTTTGAACTGAGGTCGCCGAGCAGTATCACGAATTCATCGCCGCCTACGCGGGCGACCATGTCGCCCTCGCGTGTGGTTCGCTGCAAGCGATTCGCTATCTCTATAAGCAATTCATCGCCGACTGCATGGCCTTTTGTGTCGTTGATCGCTTTGAACTTATCAAGGTCTATAAATAACAGCGCACCATGCAAATGACTTCTGGGTATGACGCTCAGCAAGCGCTTTAGCCGGTCATTCAGTTTTCTTCGGTTCGGAAGATCGGTCAGAGGATCAAAGAATGCAAGCCGATGAATCTCATCTTGCGTTATCTTCCTCTCTGTTATGTCATACAAACAAGCCACATAATATCTTCTGGAACTGTTGGCTGCCGGTACGCTGGCGATATTCAGCCACCCAGTAAATGAGTTTCCTTTTTTTCTTTTTGCACGAATTTCTCCCTCCCATTGACCATTGACTGTCAGCGAATGAAGAATTTCCTGCATTTTTGCAGCGTCGCTCCCGGACGATAAAAATGACTCTATGGACTGATCACGTAAATCGGCGCTTAAATATCCTGTGATTTTCGAAAATGCAGAATTTATTTCAAGAATTACCCGATCTTGATCGGTAACGCAAATACCCATTTGCGAATCAAAAGCTATCGCTGATATTCGCTGGCGCTCAAGAGATCGTTTGCTCTCGGTGATGTCATAGAATAACGAGCGTCGCTTTGCCGACTGGTCTGCAGAGTTTTGCAGAACTCTCGTCGCGAGCCTGAAGAATCGCTGTTTACTGTTCTCGTCGAACAGCGCCAGCTCGGTCTCTTTCAAGCCTCTGTCTTGGGCATGTTCGCTTACTTGCTGAAGGGTATTCCAGTTAATCGCTGCTCGCGGCAAAACGGGATTCTTCTTTCCGATGATGGATTCACTGGTGCAGCCAAGCCACTTTAATGCCTGAGAATTGATGCTCAGGCAGGTGCCGTCACTGCCGGTGGTATATGCGCCGAGATTACCGAGCTCGAACAATTCCTCTATCTGACCCTCAAGTGTCGCCAGCAGATCAAAGATCTTGTTCGATTCAGATTTATCTTCGGTTGGATCGGCAGGAGGACGCATCCGTTTTACTTTCATCGCTTGATTTCAATCGAGATTCGCTGCAGCTTCTCCCTCGTAGAAAAATAAAATCAAGGGAGCGAAAGTAGTTGGGTAATGCCTGCCGCGCAGGTGAGATTATTTCTGTAGTGATTTCGCCGCCATCGCAGCTTTTTGTGCCATCTGGGCAGCCTCAGCAGCGGCTTCAGTTGCGCGAGCTGTCGCTCGTGCGGCCTCGATGGAGGCCTGGCTGGCCGAGTCCTCAGCCTGCGACGCTGCGGCGCCAGCGGCGGCGGCGGCGGCGGCCGATGCCGCTGCAGCGGCTTCCGCCGCGGCTATCGCAGCATATCCAGCAGATTCTGCTGCCGCCTGCGTTGCTTCTATGACAAGCGCATTTGCCGAGGTGATAGCTGCAGCGGTAGCGTTCTTACAAGCAAGAGCCGCTTTTTCTGCAGCATTTGCTGCTCTTAACGCTGCTTCAAGAGAGCTTTCAGTCAGCTGCCTCATGGATTCAAGCGTCTCGGTATAACGCTTGTTTACCACCATATATCCGTCTCTTAGTGCTGCGATGTCGGATTGAAGGAGCTCAATCTTTGCGTGAATGAGTTTTTCTGAGTCTGATGTCATGTTTCGACTATGCCACGTTATCTGGGTTGAGCCAAGAAACTGTTTTAATTGCCGGGATGGCAATTGCTTATGGCCCGCGTATCAACAGAAGATTGTGACCGCTTTGTATGTCGCTGAGTTTCGCGGTAGGTGGGCGAGCTTGTCCCCAGAACAGAAAAAGCCCGCAAATTTTTTGCGGGCTTTTGTGTTTTTTGGCTCCCCCGATCTAGGCTCCGCCCCTCCGGGCATCTAATTAACGATGATATTCGACGAGCTGGTAGCCGAGTACTTCGTACGCCCGGTCTTCCAGGACATTCACTTCCGGAGAAGCATCGATTAGTTTGTCCAGTATTTCATCTCGTCCGCGAAGCAGCGGATAGATTATCGATGCAAGACTCAGCTTCAGGTAGGCAGACAGCCATTGATGACATAGCTCAGGAATATCTTTTCCTCTCCCTTCGCCAGGAGCAGTAATTCTCCAGTCGCTGAACAAGCGGACGGTATCATCTGCTGGCCGCCAATAGTCGCCGACGACCCATTGGTTGACTACAAACCAGGCGTGCGGCTGACCAAGACTATTGAGCTCCAAAGCTGCCAGATGCGTTGTAATTGTCTCGGGCTCCTGCAATCGCAGCTCTGCAGGTCTCCATCGCTGAAAAAAATGGATGTGTACTGATGCCGGTGAGTGGCCTGTCGCATGTCGGTGAAGAAAATATTGAGAACCTGTGGCGGGATCAACTACGTCATCCTCCGGAAAATGGCGCGCCTCATCGACAGGAATCGCTGATCGTTGCTCAGATGGCATAGCGGTCAGTGCATCCATCAGATTGATCGATGATGCTATTAGTGTCTGTTTGAAAATACGATCTTTGTACGGTCGGCAATGTCTAACGGTGTCTTCAACCGGAGGCCATCATGTGGACCGAACAAACCCGTGCGCGCCAGGCGAAGGGCACTGCACCTCGCAAGCGTTACCCGAGCGACCTGACGGACGCGGAGTGGGAATTCATCGCTCCGTTGTTGCCCAAGCCCGCCCTGCGGGGTCGTCATCGCGTCACCGATCTGCGCGAAGTCCTCAACGCCATCCGCTATTTGGTGCGGTCGGGCTGTGAGTGGCGCATGCTGCCCACCCACTTTCCACCTTGGCAAACGGTTTACTGGTGGTTTCGGCGTCTGGTACGCGGCTTTCTGTTTCAGGTTATCCACGATCTGGCGCTGATGCTTGATCGACAGGCGCAAGGGCGTGATGAGCAACCGACTGCTGCCGTGATCGACAGCCAGACCATCAAGGCGCCCGGTGCGGCGCGCCGTGGCTACGACGCGGCCAAACGGATCAACGGCCGCAAGCGTCACATCGCCGTCGATGCCGATGGCCGATTGCTGATGGTGCGCTTGACGCCGGCCGATATCGCCGACTCGAGCGGCGCGCTGGCAGTGCTTGATGCCCTCAAGCAGCGCTGGCCGTGGGTCAGGCATTTGTTCGCCGACGGCGCGTACGATCGGCGCCAATTGCTCGACAAGGCGGCGTTCCTCGACTTTGTGGTCGAGGTTGTGCGCCGCTTGGCCGGTCAGCACAGCTTTGCGCCATTGCCACGCCGTTGGGTGGTCGAGCGCACGTTCGGTTGGATGATGCGCTGGCGACGTCTGGTACGTGACTATGAAATGCGGCTGGATATCTCGACAGCCATGATTCATGTGGCGCTTGGTAGTTTGTTGTTGCAACGATTACTGATCCCAGAATGAGTTTTCAAACGGACACTTAGTGCGACAACCCAGTTCCAGATGGTGGTTTGACTGCAGGGTTTCGGGGAGTTTGATTTGCCCAGAAAAAATCGTGCGCGTCGGATGAGCCACCAGACACCTGCTGCGGATGGTAGCAGCGAAGCGATGATCACGAAATTTGCGAGCGTCAGGAAGAAGGCTTCTTTCATATCCTGCGAGGTGCTGGCTGCCCATACAAATTGCAGCACCAAGGGTAAGGTCGCCAGTTGAAGCCTGCGAGCCGTCGGGATATCCAATCCTGTGAGAGATGTACGCATGGCTGTAGTTTTGTATATCGGTAGGAAGTCTGAGGTTTCCGGAATATCCTCATCCGGGTTGCGGTGTAATAGTTCGGGTTTGCGGCCGCTATTTACCATGTCGCTCGCGGCGATCATCCGGTCGAATTAAGTCATCTGTCGCCGCGAGTTTGTTCCGCCCCGAACTGTCGCCGGTGGAGGGGGCCGGTAGGATGAGTCTGGGAGCGCAGCATGGTCGTGATTTGAACTCCGCGTGACGCTAAAGAAAAAGCCCGCAAACTTTCGTCTGCGGGCTTTTGTATTCTGGCTCCCCGACCTGGACTCGAGCCAGGGACCTGCGGATTAACAGGGCCTCCAGCTCGGTCGGTAGCATTCCGACGTTACTTGAAGTCTAGCGGAGTGATGCGCATGCGTCTCGCGGTGTGCTCCTGCGCTTCGATCCAATGGGCATTCAGCCATGCCTGAAACGGCTGTTTTGTTGGCTGGGACCCGCATTTCTCTGGGGTTGTCATTTAAGAATTTCTTACAGACTACCTAAGCTTGCGCAAGCATATCGACATAAATGTGTATGATGTGTATGATACGGAAATGACTAGCAAGGAACTTATCGCTCTGTTGAAGCAAAATGGTTGGACATTGCGAGGATCGAAGGGATCTCACCATGTCTTTGTG
>JACCEC010495908.1_pt1 | contig 11010 bp, 13 predicted proteins | sample 7450121 | NCBI WGS metagenome assembly JACCEC01 (sample SAMN15323455, study PRJNA562643) | freshwater metagenome | isolation source: river surface water | place: USA:Blue River Watershed | collected 2017-08-18 | reverse complement strand
CGCGGCACACGGACCGTCCGTTGTACACGATGAATCTTTCGCGTGCGGAAGCCTCGACGGTGGAGGAGCTCGTGGCGGCGGTGAAGCCGCACAGCATTCTGGCGTTCGAGGACATTGACGCGTCGTACCACGGTCGCGACGCGGTTCCACCGGTGCAGGTGCCGTTCAACACGTTCCTCAACCTCATCGACGGCAACGTCGCGTTCCTGCATGACGTGATTGTCGTATTCACAGCGAACGATCGGTCGAAGCTGGACGAGGCGCTGACCCGTGCGGGTCGCATGGACCATTCGATCACGTTTGGGAACGTGACGCAGGGCATGTTCGAGCGTGCGAGTCGTGCGGTTCATCCGGACGCGGAGCCGAACATGGCTCTGTTCAGGGAGCACGTGCAGCGCCACCGCTGGAGCATGTCGAAGGTGCTGGACGTGTTGCTCTCGTCCCCGACGACCCCGACGGTCTCTGACGGTGGTGTCGTGGACACCGTCGTGTCGTCAACGGCGCATGCGCTGGAGCACATGTATCTGTAGGATGTCTATCTGATCACAAACAAAACGCAAATGTACAGTGTGTATCGTCGGTATGCGGACGAGACGTTGGATTTGGTGATGCTCACGAACGACTTCTGTGAAACGCTGGAAGTGTCTTTTGATGTCGACGCGGACGGCTACATGCCTCCGGATCTGTATTGCGTCCGCATGGACACGGACGCGTTGGCGTGGTACGTGTGTACCAACCGGTCGCGGTGGCACGCACCGGACGGGCGGCGTGTGGACATGGACATCTACGAGGTCCCGGCGGATCTGAAGTGTCTGATGGACTTCATTCAGCGCGAACCGATCACACGGGTCACGGTCGCCGACGCACGGCTCCTCGCGAACATACCGCACAACATGTTCGTGGGGCTCGAGGAGCTGTACATCGAATCGAACGCCTCGACGGCGGAGGCGTGGTTGTCCCGATGGCCCGTGGGGTATTCGAAGCCGTTCGTCGGTGGACTTGAAAGACGACGGTACGTCCACGAGCAGTTGCAGTTTGGTCACGTGGCACACGTGTGGGTCCCGAGCAATGTGCGTGTGACCGACGCGGATGTCCAGATGTGTTTACGGGTGTAGTTCGAGCTCCTTGCGGGGGTTGCGTGCGAACTCCACGCGGGGCAGTGCGGACGTCTGTGGCACGAGGTGTTGCTGGACAGCGAGCTTCTGGTAGTTCGCCACGAGTCCCGCATTGGCCCGCACGCGCCGTTCGAACTCGCGGACCCATGCGGTGTTGATGTGACTGAGGGTCTGTTCGAGCGTGAGTCCGTCGTTGTGCGGCATGGTGAGCCACTTGTTCAGCACCTCGATGGAGATCTCGACAAAGTCTGCGTCGCCGACGTAGAGCTGGAGGTCGGCGATGGATCGGTTGACCTCGGTGCGCACGAACGCGACGTTGGCCGGATGGACCATGAATGGATAGAGTTCCGGCTGTTGCCAGCGGTTCTGGAGGAGACCGCGTTCGATGGAGTGCACGACGTTCATGTTTTATAACGAGCTTGTGGATTTTTTGTTTACGTTTGAGCCGTACATTAAAAAACAAAATGTTGGCACAGATTCGTTCGGTGCACCAGGCGCGTCGTGCGGGTTTGGAGCAGAAGGTGCAGGACTTGATTCGCACGAAGCAGGGAGAACTCGTTGCGCTCCAGAGTGAGCTTCGTTTTGCGGAGCTCCATTGTCCCAACCGGATCGTGCGGATCCGTGAGCTCATGCAGGACTGCGAAGCGGCGGTGGCGTCCGCGCCGGAGACGCTCATGGCGTTCGATCGCGACTGCGCGCCGTACCTGGAGCGGTTCCGGGACGCGGCGTCGCTGGATCCGTTCGAGGTCGAGCGGTTCTATGGAGTCATGGGGGTCATGTACAACCCGACGTTTAAAACGCCGACGTCAACGTTGGTTGCGAGCGGCAGTGCGGCGATGGACAGTTTCATCTGTCCGCGCTGCGACGAGAACCGCGTGTTCGACGAGTACGTGGCGTTCGCGGTGTGTCCAAAGTGCGGTCATTCGGTGCCGTACCAAAAGGAGTCGCACGACATGGAGGACAAGCTGCAGACGACGGTGCAGTTCGAGTACGAGCGTCAGACGCATCTGCGCGAGTACATCAACCAGATTGTTAAGGCGGAGGAGAATGCGGGGAGTGTGCCGATCGAGATCATTCGCGGGATCAAGCGTCAGATTCTCAAGGAGCGCATCACGGATCGTTCGGTGATCACGCCCCGTCGGATCAACAACTGGCTGAAGCACGACCTGGACAGGAGCAAGTTTGCGGAAAAGAAGTGGAGCATTCTGTACACCGTGTGCAAAGTGCGGCCTCCGAAGATTCCGGCGGCGTTGGTGGACAAGTTCTTCGAGATGTTTGCGAAGGTCGAGAAGGCGTTTGCGCGCCACGTCCCGCCCGGGCGCGTGCACTTCTTCAACTACGGATACATTCTGCGAAAGTTCAGCGAGTCGCTGGACCAGCGCCACCTGTTATCGGTATTCACGATTCTCAAGGGAACCGACCGTGTGCACTTCCAGGACGACATTTGGAAGAAGTGTTGCGCGGACATTGGCTGGAAGTTTATCCCATCGATCTAACGAACGCACCGTTGTTCATTGTAAAAATCATATGGTCCTTGCGGAATATTTACATGCCGTGCGTGTCCATGGGGATGCTGCGTACGAGAACAAGCAGGCGGTGGTGGACGCGTTCGTGTCTCAGAACCTCGAGGCGATCCGCACGGAGCTCTCGGTCCCCGCACTGACCGCGGCGGAGCTCCGCAAGAGTTTGCTGTTGGGCTTCTGGAACGCGATGGTGCTGTCGGAAGCGACGTGGGAGGCGTCGCGGTTCGCGGCGGACTTCGAGGCCGTGGTGCCTCCGGAGATCACCGAGGAGGACATCTACGCGCGCTTTCCGCGTCCCTTCGAGACCGTGCGGGTTCGTGTGTCGCCGGACGAGTCGTGGACGACGTTCGAGGACGCGTCCGAGTCAACGTACCGGTTCCCCACGAAGCCCGAGCGGTTCGATCCGGAGACCATGACGGCGAACCTGGACTTTGAAGAGGCGTGCGGGTTGTACCTGGAGCTCTGCAACCGCGTGCAGGGACTTGCGATGCGGATCTTCGACACGATCATTCTCGACGCGGCGAAGGACCTCATCGCGCACCACGTCGATCAATTTCAGTCGCCGTACCTCAGCCGGGAGGTCGTGACGCGTCTTGCGGTGAACACAGCGAAGCGTGAGATCCTTGCGACGATGGACACGAAAAAGTTTGTCGACACCATCGCTGGCACGATCCTCGGTTTGACGGAATTCGCGACACTGCGTCCCGCCGAAGTGCAGTTGGTGCGAATGCACATCCACGACACGGTGTTATTGGCTGTGTGAAAAAAAAGATGATAAATGTACACCGTGGTTGTATTGTGCGCGTTGGAGGTTGAGTATGAACTTCGCAGTGATGACGCGGCGGACATTGTAGGGACTATCGCATGTGAGCAAACGTACTCCGACAAGTGCCAGAAAATCGGGCTGTATGACGACGACGGCGTTCACATTTTCGAACTTCGCCGGACCCACCGCGAGTGGACAGCCACGGTGTCGGCTTCGCTGGAGGAGCGGCACTTTTTCCGCATGATCCTCCCGGACATCCTACGGGCCTGTACGATCCACACGTTCAGCGTGATCGCGGACGACGTCCACGACATCGACGCAAGCCTTTTGGCGGGCGTTGACAGCGTGTGTCTCGGGGGTGTCATGGGTCCCGCCGAGCTCGCATGGGTTCTTTCGATCCCGGGCGTGTGTTCGAAGCATATTCGGTATTTCGTCAGCGACCCGGCGGTTCCGCGGAGCTTGTACGAGCAGTACGGATTCAGCTTCTGGTCCCCCGTGGACAATCTGTTGAGTGTGACGCCGGTGGGATTCGAGGGGGACGCGGCTGTGAAGCAGTGGTGTTATCACTAAAAAAAATGTCGGCGCCAGAGGAGATACCGTTCCGCGCGTACGCATGCTACATGGACAAGGGGTTCATGAATCGACTGGTGTGGCACTGCGAGCTGTTCAACGACTTCGTCGCGGCCCTGCGGTTCGTCGAAGACCACGACGGTCCCAAGGAGTTCGTTCACATAAGCCCGTACGTGCCGCAATTTGCGCACCGCTGGGTGCTTCGGAACACGTTGGCAATTCCTGTGCGTATGATGTTTGATTAACACACCTTTTCAGTGATCGCGTCCGTGTCCACGAGACATCCCCACGTGTCCGTCTGGTTTCGAGGGGGGAAGGACGACTCGTCGTTCATCACACGCTCCGCTCCGTGCACAGGGTGCCAGATGTGCACAAACTCGCAGCCGACGACGTCGTGCAAGTTCACCCACGGGACCCCGCGTTCCTCGAACCGCTTCGCGACTTCCACCTCCATGTGTCCCCAGCCCGTGAGCGCTTCGTGGTACCCGTGGATCTCGTGCCACAGAGCCGTCGGCATTCCGAAGATCCCGACGGCGCCCTCGCCGTTCAGATACACCCGTCCACACCACAGAGGCAGTCTGTGCGCGAGCTGGTTCACGAACGCGACGGGCTGTTCGACGATCGCATCGTACAGATGCGGGGGCGTGTCGCGCCGACTGCACCACATGGGCGGCATTTTTTGCACGTCGATCCCCACAGACAGCAGTGTCTCCAGGTGCTGCAGAAAGCGCAGACCGACGACAATGTCCTGGTCGAGGCGCAGAATGTACTTCCCACGGGCCCGACGTGCACCGACGTTGTACGCGTGGACCTCCGAGACCGGTCCGCCGCGGTTGTACTTGCGCGCGACGCTCGGCGGGACGATCACGTACTTGACATTGACAACGTCCTTGAAATACGCATGGTTGCACAGGGGGTCGTCGGAGTTCCAATCGACCACGACGATTTCCGTGCGGGCTCGGAGGTGCTCGAAGCGCTGCAGCTGGTCCAGGAGCGCGACCAGACTCGTCTTCATGCGCTGGGGCGCGTTGCCACAGTACGCGTCGTTGCGCGTGGCGTACAGGAACGTGAACTCCATGTTGTTTTTTATGACTCGCACGATCCACAAGACATCGCACGGTTCAGACGAATTGCCGTCCCTGGTAGCTCAGTTGGTTAGAGCATACGACTGTTACGTACGACTGTCACACGGTCCATCGAACCCCGATGGGTCCCACATCCGCTTTCTGTAAACCATGTCGTACATACGAAATCGTGAGGTCGACGGTTCAAACCCGTCCCGGGGAGTCATTTTTTTGTTGCAGCCTCCGCGGATGCGCACCCTACACAATGTAATGGTACGCGACGACGAACAGCACAAGCATGACGACCTTCCGTAGGAACGTGGCGAGTTGGACGACGGTCACGGCGTCGTTGGAGGGATCGTTGTCGGGGAGCAGAATGTCGAGGGACTTGAACATGCGGTCCGGAAGGAGCCACAAAAGGATCGGATCGAAAACGCTGGACACGAACGAGTTCATGAACTGCATGGCGATGACGGTCATGAAGACCGTCGGGTTGTGGAAGAGCGCGTCGTTGATCGACGCCCACGTCTTGGACATGATCGTTCTTTTTGATTTCCACGGGGGACATTTTCTTTCGTCGGTCGACGTCTGTGCGCGAATCGTACCGTGTACAAGAAAAGCATCACGCAATGGAACAGGTCCCCGTGTCTGAACAGTACCCCGACGTGTTCCGATGCGTCCCTGCGACCCGCGAACAGATCGCACGCGTCTGTCACCCGTTCGTCCCGCGGGATCTCACGTTGTACTGGGTCGCGCTCACGCACCCGTCGGTCCATCCGATTCTCGGCGAGTACCCCGCGGCGTCCGTGCACCCGTGGTACCGCACGGGTCATGCGGTGTACGGACTCGACTACGAGAAGCTGGAGTTCCTCGGCGACTCGGTGATCCACATGAGTCTCGCGGCGATGTTGATCCGCATGTACCCCGACAAGAACGAGGGGTTTCTGTCGCGCGTGCGCATCAACATCGAGCGCCGGACGGGTCTTGCGGATCTCGCGCGACACATGGGCCTCGAACGGCTCGTCAAGGTCCACCCGGAGCTCCGTGTGACGGACGCGGTGCTCGAGAACGTGTTCGAAGGGTTCGTCGGGGCTCTGTTCGAGGACCAACAGAAGCATCTGTTCAACGGGCTTCAGTGCTGCCACTCGTTCCTGAACCGTGTGCTCAACGCGCGGTTCAGGAACATTCACGACATCCGTGTCGACGACAATTTCAAGGACACGGTGTTGCGTCTTCTGGACCGCAAGGTCTTCGAGAGCATCGACTTCGCGTACGAGTTCGAGAACCGCGTGCACAAGGTCACGCTCACGTGTCGGCACGTCGCGTCCAAGATCGAACACATCCGCGTACACTCGTACAACCAGCCGGACCTTGCGATGATCATGGGATCCTGTCCGGTCGTGGACGTCCGCACGGTCCGCACGAACGCACAGGGCCGGAACAAACCCGAGGCGGAACAGGAGGCCTGTAAGAAGCTCATGGAAACCCTCGGTATCCGGATGCGCCGGCTGTAAGTTTCCGAAACCGGAACAATGTCGTGGGGATTCTTTTCGATCGAATGTCGATCACCATCCACACAGACACACCATGAACCTGAAGCGCGAACTGAAGCTGTGGTTGGAGCTGGGCGTCGAACTTCGCTGCACGCGAACGTGCGCGGCACACAAGCACGTTGCGGGGTCCTGCTGCGTGTTCGACATCACCGAGGGACACCGATGTGTCAAGAACGTCCCGCGCGATTCCGTACTGCGCTACCCTGTGCAGCACTTTTCCACCACGAGCATGGACGACCCCGAGAAATTCGCGTGGCACCTGTGTCTCGCCGACAACGAGTCGGTGCACATCGATTACCGCAGGGGCTCAGACGTGTACGACCTCGCCATTCTGGACGCACTGGGCGAATTGAGTGCCGGGATCCTCCTGCACCCGACGGGCGAGGCGGTCACCACGCGGGACACGTTCGTGTTCCGTCCGGCGGACGTGGAAGCGGGTGTGCCGTACCGCGTCCTCCAGGAGTTCCAGACACGGGGAAGCGACGACCTGCAGGACTTTGTGTTCACGACGAACGAGTCGCTGTACACCGAGCGCGCGTGGGCGGGTCTCTGTGAACGCGAATTTGCGCTCGGTGCGCAGTTGGGCAAGAACGAGCTCCAGAATCACGACGAGATCATCGCGCGCCGGACGTTCCGCATGGACCTGCATGACTACTCTTGATCCGCACGAATTCCGAACGGTACAAACATGTGATTGACCGAGCGCGTCTTGGGGACGAGGATGTAGTCGTCGACACAAATTTTGCAGACGTCGAACACGTCGGGGTTGGGTTTGTACACGTTGTGGGTCGCAAGAATCGTCTGGGCAACGTCGGACGCGAAGAAGTCCATGAGATTGTTCTGCCAGATCTCGATGACAATGACGGGCTGGTGTTCGCGGATGAGATCGAGTCCGCCGCGGAGGACGTCCAGCTCGAGTCCCTCGACGTCGATCTTCACGATTCCGATTTTCTTGTGCTCGAACAGACGCGACCACGTCGCGAGCGTGATGATCGGGATCTGAATGGGTCCGTACGACCCGTGGTACAGCGGCGCGAGCGCTACGGGACAGCGGGACGGATCGAGCGCGGTCGCTCCGAAGTTAATGTCCTCGGACGAGTTCCAGGGGTGGATGTGGGTCGTGAGGATTCCGTCGGCCGCTCCGATGCCGTACGGGAAGATGACGGTTCTGCGGGCGTCGACGTTCTTCTTGAGGATCTCGGAGTACACCGGCTCGAAGCAGATGACGCGTCCGTCGCCGCCGCGGTTCTGAAGAATGTCCAGGAAGCACAGCGCTTGGGTCCCGATGTGCGCGCCAATGTCCAGAATGTCCGTTCCCGGTTCGTACAGATCAATGAGAATGTCACGCACCCATCCCTCCCAGAAGAACCCCATTTCGAACAATCTGCCGACGGCCTTGTCTTTCCGCAGGTAGTGGAGGTGGACACCGTGGATTCCGTTCGTGGACCGTACGATCTCGTCCATGAACTCCGGCGGGGGCGTCCAGATCTGGTCCATTTCCGTTTTTTAGATTTTAGAAATCCGGTTGCGACAAAACCATGGACGTATGTGACGAATTCTGTCGTTGGAGTAAACAAACAATGAACGTGTTCGAGAAATTCGAAGCGGACTGTGTGGACCTTGACGCGATCAGGGACCTTTATGATGTCATGTCCGCATACAACATTCCGGAGAACACGCGTCTCCGTCGCATTGTGGACAAGTACTGTCTCTTTGTGGAGTCGGTGTTCGATCGCGATGCCTCGGTGCTCGTATTCCGTCCGGACGTCCCGCACGACGTCTCGAACGCGATTCGCACGGCCCAGACGTACCGAGAGACCGCTCTCGTCTTCAAACATTTTCGTCGCGCGTGATCGTAAAAATTGTCACCACCCCTTAATCAAAACAAAGTGATGTCGTCGTTGTCCTCCTGGAGCGTTGTGGGCCGTGCGGGTTTGGTGATCTGTGCGGCGACGTGGTGGCTTCTGATTCTCTGGAAGCTCGTAGACGCGCCGTCGGACAAGCCGTGGCTGTTGTACACACACCTGAGTCTCGGCGTGCTCGTCATGTACTACGTCGTGCAGCGCGATTTCTACCTCTGGTTCCTCGCAAAGACCGTGTTCCCGTGCGAGGCCCTCACCACGAAAGAACCCGAGAACGCCGAGGTGACCGTGCATCTCGAAGGGCTCCCTGCGAACGTGAACGTCGTGTACTGGGGCGCAGAGGCCGACGCGACCACGGACGTCGCCGAGAATCCCTGGCTGGCGTACAAGAAGTTTGCGAACGCGGGCGTGGCCCGCACGAACCCCGACGGTTCCGTGGACATGTCCCTGCGCACGCCGGTTCCGTACAAGGTTCCGACGGGCCGCGTTCTTCCCCGGCATCTCCACTACCGCTTCTGCGAGGACGGCGTTCTGAGCTCCGTCAAGACCATCGAGTTCTAACGATCTTTCTCTGGCCACCAAATAAAAAACAAAATGTTCGTCATCAAGCGTGATTCCTCCCGCGTACCCGTACGATACGATGAGATCACCGATAGGGTCTCGTCGCTCTGCTTCGACCTCGAGGGCGTGGACGCGGCGGAGGTTGCGCACAATGTCATCATGAAGCTCGTGTCGGGCATCCGCACCTCCGAGCTCGACAAGATTGCCGCCGCCGAGTGCATGAACCTCGTGTGGAAGTCGCCGGACTACTCGCTCCTCGCGGGTCGTCTGGTCGCCGCGGACCTTCAGAAAACCATCGTGTCCCGCACGTTCTCGGACGCCGTGCGGGATCTCGTGGCGGACGGTCAGCTCCATGCGGACATGCTCGTGAACGCCGACGGAGTCAACGACTTCATCCGCCCCGAGCGCGACTTCCTGTTCGACTACTTCGGCATGTCGACGCTCGTGAACGGCGGGTACCTCAAGAAGATCGACGGCAAGATCGTCGAAACCCCGCAGTACCTGTTCATGCGCGTGGCCCTCGCGATCCACGGCGCGGACCTCGGTGCCGTGCGTGAAACCTACGACGCCATGTCGCTCAAGAAGTGCGTCCACGCGACGCCGACGCTGTTCCATGCGGGGACGCTGCGTCCGCAGATGGCCTCGTGCTACCTCATGCAAGTGGAAGATTCCATTACGGGCATGTACGACATTGTGCACAAGTGCGCGCTCGTGAGCAAGTACGGCGGCGGGATCGGTATTGCGCTGCACAAGATCCGCTCGGCGGGCGCGACGATCAACACGAGTCGCGGGGTTTCGTCGGGGCTCCTTCCGTACATCCGCGTGCTGGACTCGGTGGCGCGTCACGTCGATCAGGGCGGCAAGCGTCCGGGAGCCATCGCCGTGTACCTCGAGCCGTGGCATCCGGACATTGTGCAATTCGTCCGGGCCCGAAATCCCTCGACGGTCCCGGACGAGCGCGCGGCGAACCTGAACTACGCGCTGTGGACCAACGACCTGTTCATGGAACGCGTGGCCTCGAACGGACCGTGGAGCCTCTTCTGTCCGGGCGAGTTCCCGGAGCTCGTGGACCTCGTGGGAGACGCGTTCAAGACCCGGTACCTCGAGCTCGAAGCCGCGGGACGCGCAAAGAAGACCATGCCGGCGATGGAGCTCTGGACGCTGGTCCTCCGGTCCCAGATGGAAACCGGCATGCCGTACGTGCTCTTCAAGGACGCATGCAACCTCAAGAGCAACCAGAAGAACCTGGGGACCATCCAGAGTTCGAACCTGTGCGCGGAGATTCTCGAGTACACGTCCGCGGACGAGACGGCCGTGTGCAACCTGGCGAGCCTCGCGCTGCCGTCGTTTTACACGGACGGCGACTTCGACTTCGAGGAGCTCGGACGGGTCGTGCGGATGCTCGTGCGGAACCTGAACAAGTCCATCGACAAGATGTTCTACACGACGGGCTGCACGCAGCGGTCCAACGCGCGCCACCGTCCCATCGGCATCGGCGTGCAGGGCTACGCGGACCTGTTCGCGCGCGTGGGGGTCGCGTGGGAGTCCGCGGAGGCCGTGGCGTGGACGAAGGCGATCTCGGCGTGCATCTACTACCACGCGCTGGACGAGTCGTGCAGGCTCACGGAGTCGCACGGTCCGTACGAATCGTTTGAGGGTTCGCCGGCGTCCCGCGGGGAGCTCCAGTTCGATCTGTGGGGCGTGGATCCAGTGGAGGGACACGACTGGGACGGGCTTCGGGAGCGCATCCGTGCGCACGGCCTCCGGAACTCGCTGTGTGTCGCGCTGATGCCGACGGCGTCGACGTCGAACATCCTGGGGTTCAACGAGTCGTTCGAGCCGTTCACGTACAATCTGTACACCCGGCGGACGCTTGCGGGCGAGTTCGTGCTTCTGAACAAGTACCTCGTCAAGGAGCTGATTCGGCGCGGCATGTGGGACCGCGAGACCTACGAGCTCCTGATTGCGTCCCGCGGGTCGATCCAGTCGTTCGAGG
>JACCEC012829763.1_pt1 | contig 11012 bp, 9 predicted proteins | sample 7450121 | NCBI WGS metagenome assembly JACCEC01 (sample SAMN15323455, study PRJNA562643) | freshwater metagenome | isolation source: river surface water | place: USA:Blue River Watershed | collected 2017-08-18 | reverse complement strand
CTAGAATTAGGGAGTGGTTTCAATCCTGAGTTTACCGGACGGCAAAATGTATTTTTTAATGGGCGTATTTTAGGTTTAAGTCAGGAAGACATAGAAAATAAGTTTGATGATATAGCTGCCTTTGCCGATATTGGAGATTTTATTGATCAACCTGTAAAAACTTATTCTAGTGGAATGTTTGTAAGATTAGCGTTCGCTGTAGCTGTGAATGTTGATCCGGATATTCTGATTGTTGATGAGGCTTTAGCTGTTGGGGATGGAATTTTTGTGCATAAATGTATGGCAAAAATTAGGGATTTTCAGGATGAAAATAAAACTATAATACTTGTGTCTCATGATACAGGATCAATTATCAGAATTTGCACACAAACAATGTGGATATGTGATGGTAAAATAGCATTTATGAATAGCCCTCAAGTAGTAGTAAACACATATCAAGCCTGGATTTATGAAAAAATCAATAAATTAGAAGATAATAAATGTTCTCCTATTCAGAAAGAAACATCACAAATACACCCAGATAATGATAGCTTAAGAATTGAAAATCTATTAAAAAGTAAAACTAACCCGTACACAAAAAAGTCATATATAGGTTTTAGTAGTTCCCAAAGGTTTGGAACGGGTAGGGCAGAAATTATGCGGTTAGAGTTGTTTAACGAAAAACAACAAGACTTAAGATTGATCTATCCTAATGAAAAACTAGAGATTTGCATAAAGGTGGTATGTTATGACTGTATTCAAAAGCCAACAGTTGGTATTGTTATTCTAGATAAATTAAGAACAGTAATTGCAGCCTGGAATACAAACGAATTTGACAATCAACCCAAGACTTGCTATGCCGATGATATACTTACAGTTAAATTCAGTTTCTCTTGGCCTCATCTATGCCCAAATAGTTATAGCTTTGACGTAGCGATCGCCGATGGTTCTCAAAATAATCATGAGATGCTTGACTGGATACAAAATGCTCGGTTAATTAAAACAGCGACCGTAAGCGAAATGTTTGGATTGTTGAGAATACCTAATACCAAAGTGGAGTATAATTATGCTAATCAATGAGATAGAAAAGTATGGTAAATGGATGTATGAATTTGATTTAGGTAACGGAGTAAAGACTCCTGTTTATGCTGAGTCTCTCAAGCAAGTTCACAATGTCAGAAAATCAATGATATTCTCATTTCTTGATAGTATAGATTTTAATTATCAGTCCAATTCTCTTCTAGATATAGCTTGCAACGAAGGTTACTTTACTTTTGAGATGATTAAACGTGGCTGTAAGTTTGGACTGGGTATCGAAGCTAGAAAAGAAAATGTGGAAAAAGCAATTTTTATCAAAGAATATTTGCAGTATCACAATTGTGAATTTAAACAAGATGATATTTTTGAATTTGACTATAGCGAAATAAATTTTGGAGTTGTCTTTTTACTGGGGATAATCTACCATGTGGAAAATCCCATCGGACTACTTAGAAAAGCAGCAAATTTAACATCCAAGTTTCTTTTCATAGAAACTCAGCTTTCTCAAAGTGGTCAAAAGATTCCTTTTGGATGGGGAACTGCTCATAAATACTTGGATGGAAAAAGTTATTTTGTTCTTCACCAAGAAAAAGATGAACAAAATCCTTTAGCATCTTTAGGAGGTTTCAGTTTAATTCCCAACTTGTCTGCGACAGTTGAAATTCTCAGAAATATTGGATTCCGTAGTATAATTCAGTTACATCCCAACAATGAAGTACAGGAATTTCAATATAATAATATTGATCGAGTTATATTGGTAGCAATTAAATAATAAAAAAATGGTATCAGAATACATTAAAAAGTGTGTTTGTTGTGGTTCGGAAAACATTACATCCACCACAGTTTTATGGCAGTCATTGATTAATGAATGGCAAATTTCTAATCAGGAAATAGATTATATTAATAAACAACAAGGTCTACACTGTTCTGACTGTAAATCTAACTTAAGAACAATGGTTTTAGCAACTTCAATCATGAAGTTTTTTAATTATCAAGGATTATTTAAAAATTTTGTTCAAGAAGATAGCATAAAAGATCTAAAAATTTTAGAAATTAATGAAGCAGGAAATTTAACATTTTTTCTTTCTCAAATATCAGAGCATACTTTAAAAATATACCCGGAAATAGATATGATGAACATTGATTATCCGGATAGGTATTTTGATATAGTTATTCATTCGGATGTTCTAGAACATATCAAATATCCATTAAGAGCATTATCGGAATGTTACAGAATATTAAAAATAGGCGGAGGTTGTGCTTTTACAGTACCTATGATTGTTGATAGACTAACTAGAAGAAGAGAAGGTTTACCCCCCAGTTATCATGGTTCTGGACAAAATTATAGTGATTTTTTAGTTTATACTGAATATGGATGTGATGTTTGGAAGCATATCATTGAATCGGGGTTTCAGGAATGTAGATTATACTCTCTTGATTATCCTGCGGCTCAAGCATGGGTAGGAGTCAAATAATTGTAAAGTTAAGATTGTAAAATAATAATACTAAATATGGAATTTACAGGCGAGAGATATATTCCTTCATTACAAGGTCATATTAAGTACGAGCATATACATAGATATGCTTCATGTATGCAGCTTGTGATCGATAAATCTGTGTTAGATTTAGCATCTGGAGAGGGTTATGGAGCAGCAATATTATCTAAAGTAGCTCAATCAGTTGTTGGAGTTGATATTGATACCGCATCAATTGAATATGCGAAACGAGAATATAGTGATTATAAAAACTTGAGATTTTTAACTGGTTCTTGTGATTCAGTACCATTACTTGAGAGTTCAGTAGATGTAGTAACTTCCTTTGAAACGATTGAACATCATACTCAACATCAGGAAATGCTCCAGGAGATTAAGAGAGTGTTGAAACCTGATGGCTTATTAGTTATATCATCTCCTAATCGCTTAATATATTCAGATCAGTCAGGTTATTCCAATCCATTTCATGTTAAAGAACTTTATTATGAGGAGTTTATTAATTTACTAAGTCAAAATTTTAAATACATCAAAGTTTACGGACAAAGATTAGCTACTGGTTCATTTATATTACCATTAGAAAATTCTGAAGAGACCAATATTAATAATTATTCCGGTAATATTACTGATGTAAAGCAGATAGTTCGTCCGCTTGAATCACCTCTCTATTTTATAGCTATATGTTCGGATAGAAGTGAAGTTATAAATTCAGCTATTTCATCAGTATATATTGACACAAATGATGAATTACTTAAAGTTTTTGAAAGTAATTATCATCAAACTCAGGAAGCTTTACAAATCTCTCAAATGCAATTACATCAAACTCAGGAAGCTTTACAAATCTCTCAAATGCAATTACATCAAACCCAGGAAGTTTTACGAAACTATGAATCAACTATTAAAGATATGGAAAAAAGTAAATTTTGGAAATTAAGGAAAGCATGGTTTCTCATAAAACAGATAATTTTTTCAAATGGAAATAAGCCCAAAAATTAGCCATGAATAGTTACAATCAATATCCTAACGTATCAGTTGTCATTCCCACTAAAAATGGGGGTATTTTATTTGAACAAGTTATCGAGAAAATTAAACAGCAAGATTATGATGGTAACATAGAAATTATTGTCGTAGATTCCGGTTCATCTGATAATACTTTAGATGTAGCTTATAATTTCAGTGATAGCGTTGAGCAAATACCACCGGAAGAATTTAATCATGGTTTAACTCGTAATTATGGAATTGAAATCTCCACAGGTGAAATTATTGTCTTGATGACACAAGACGCTATTCCTGGAAATAACAAACTTATTCATAATTTAGTAGTTCCTTTCGTTGATCCTGACGTTGGTGGAGTTTATGCAAAACAAATTGCTCGTCCAGAAGCGGATATTTTAACAAAAAGAAACTTAGAAAATTGGCTAACTGGACGAGACGAATTTGAGATTCGCCAATTCGATGATAAATTATTTTATGAACAACTTTCTCCCTTTGAAAAATATAAATTTTGCAACTTTGATAACGTTTGTTCTGCTATTCGTCGTTCAGCTTGGGAAAAAATCCCATTTATAGAAAATAACTTTGGAGAAGACGTTGAATGGTGTTTAAGGACTCTCAAAACAGGATGGAAAATAGCTTATCAACCAGAAGCATTTGTCATTCACTCTCATGATCGCTCGATTATTTATGAATATAAAAGAACTTATATGTGCCATCAGAAACTATATCAACTATTTCAATTACAATGTATTCCTTCATTAAAATTTGTATTTCGTTCTATGATTTATGCTACACTAGCCGACTGGCATTACGTACTTCTTCATGAACCACGTTTAGCACAAAAACTTAAATTGATGTTGCGAATACCTGGACTAAGTGTTGCGAGTGTCTGGGGACAATATCGTGGTGCTATGGATGAAAAGTTACAAAAAAGTAAAAAAATTAGTGGAGTGTGAAAAATGAAATTATTGTTAACTGTTCATCAATTTTTGCCCAACTATGCAGCAGGTACAGAGATTTTAACTTTTAAAACTGCTAAAGAACTACAAAATCGTGGACATGAAGTTGCCGTATTTACTGGTTATCCTGCCCAAGAACCTATGAAAGAATCAGAACGGTTTGATAGCCATATTTATGAAGGTATTACAGTTCATAGATTTCATTATGCCAATGTTCCATTAGGCAATCAAGACAATATCATTGAAGCAGAATATAATAATATTTTTTTTGCTGACTATTTTCGTAAGTATTTACAAGAATTTCAGCCTGATATTGTTCATTTTTTCCATTTAAGTAAACTTTCAGCATCAGCAATAGATATATGTGTTGAACTGGAAATTCCTAGAGTTATGACAACTACAGATTTCTGGTTAGTTTGTCCAACAAATCAGTTAAGATTGCCTAACGGTGGTTTATGTAATGGGCCAGACCGTAATAGTGTAAATTGTATTAGACATATTGTAGAAAGTTCTCAACCTCCCTCAATTCATGCTATGTTAAATGCTCTTCCTGATTGGTTAGTAGTATTGCTAATATGGATGATTAAAAATAATTTATTACCCAAACAGTGGTTTAGTGATTATGTAGTTGCTTTAACCAACCGTAAGCAATTTCTAAAAAATCGCATGAATAAACTGGATCATGTATTAGTACCAACCCGACTCATGCAAAACATTTTGCAAAATAATGGTTTAAATCCCAATTTAATTTCATATATGCCCTATGGATTAGATATTGAAAATATTGTACCAGACAATAATAAAGGAAAAACGAAAGAGCTTAGAGTAGGGTTTATTGGTACAATATTTGAACATAAAGGCACTCATTTACTCATCGAAGCTGTTCAGAATTTATTACCTGATCTTGCTATTGATCTGAAAATATATGGTAAGCTAACAGAATTTCCTGAATATGTTGCCAAATTGTATGAAATCGCCAAAGATGATGTAAGAATTAAGTTTTGTGGGACTTTTCCTAATCAAGATATAGGAAAAGTTTTTGCAGAACTTGATGTTTTAGTTGTACCATCTATATGGTATGAAAATACTCCTCTGGTGATTTATTCTGCTCAAGCAGCAGGTTGTCCTGTAATTGCAACTAATCTAGGAGGAATATCTGAAGTTATTCATCATGAAGTGAATGGTCTTTTATTTGAAAAAGGTAATATTGTTGAATTAGCAAACTCAATTCGTCGTCTGTATGAAGATAGAATATTACTCAGAAATTTAGCAATAAATTCAGTAAGGCCTAAATCAATTCAAGAGTATGTGAGTGAATTAGAAACTATCTATAAAGATTTATTTATAAAGTATGTTAATGGCATTCAAAAATAATAATTTTCTATAGATTAATAGATTAACTGTTAAATATCTGTATTTATAAAAACACCAAGTAAGGATTAGAAAGATATGCGATCGCGCAAGGAATAGTTGAAGTGTTTGATGCGATAGATATTGCTGAAGGTGGAATTACAAATGCTAAGATCGCCGCACAAAATGCTAACATTATCCATCAGATTAATTATAGAGTTTCTGATCTGAACCAACTAGTCTTAAACTCAAATTATTACGATAGTGTCTTTGCATCTATGAGTCTCCACCATATCGAAAATTTGGAGTATGTATTTGAGCAAATTTCTCAATCTCTTCGACCTGGAGGCTATTTTATATTTAATGAATATGTTGGACCTACTTATTTTCAATTACCAGAAGAGAAGATTAAATTGATTAATGATATGTTAAAAATTTTGCCTACAAGGTTTTGCCATATTATTCAAGAGGGTGTTGTCACTTCACAAATACAAAAATTGTGTATAACCTGTGCCAATTAAAAGCTATAATTATTTAGTCGAAAATTCCGCTAAATAGGTGAACTAACTTTATTTATGAACAAAGAAAACTATTTTTCAGAAAAAGCTCACATAACGGTTGTTTTACCTATCCATAATGAAGAAGCTAATATAACTAAACTTGTGCAAGAATTGGACAATGAATTTCATATCTTAGATGAAGAAATTTTTCCTCCTTTTTTGCTATTTGTTGATGATGGAAGTGTAGATGACTCAGTAAAAATTATAAGTCAGGTTATTGCCAGACGCGGCAATGCGTGTTGCTTGCGTTTGTCTCGAAATTTTGGTCATCAAGTTGCTGTAATGGCTGGACTTGCTTATATCCCAGATGGCTCTATAGCACTGATAATGGATTCGGACGGTCAAGACCCTCCCATTGTGGGAGTCGAGTTGGTACGTCAAATTATCAATGGAGTTGATATAGCGTATGCTGTCAGAAAAAAGAGATATGGAACGAATTTATGGAAAAAATCGTCTTATTTAGCATTCTATCGCTTACTTACTTGGTTATCCTCTATTGATATTCCTTTAGATGCTGGAGATTTCTGTGCTTATTCAGCCAAAACGGTAAGTATTCTTGCACAGATGAATAAAGAACGTCCTTATGTTCGTGGGTTGAGAGCTTGGCTAGGATTTAAACAAGTTGGTATACCGTATGATCGTCCTGATCGTTATGCAGGAAATTCAAGTTATGATCTGATAAAATTATTCAAACTTGCTTGTGATGGAATTTTTAGTTTCTCCGTGTTACCATTAAGACTATCTCTCATAATCGGTATTATTGTTTTTGCAATATGTATAATTATGGGATTGTTTTATGCAGTGTGTTACTTTCTTAATGCTAGTTTTGGTAATGTGAGAATTCGCAATGTACCAGGATTTACCACCCTGATTATAACCTTGTTTGCCTTTAATGGTTTACAAATGATTATCTTAGGGATAATTGGTGAATACCTAGGACGATTATTTGAACAAAGTAAGAGCAGACCTTTATTCATTATTTCAGAAATTTTGGGCAATTTATCGCAGGAAAAAAAATGAAATTAGCCAACAATTTTATTCAACTTAGTTCTCCAAGTACTGTCAGTATGTCAGATGAATGGTATGAATATAGTAATCTAGATCATTTTTGGATTCATCATCGTAATGTAGTAATTGATAGGCACTTTACTAGTTTAATTCGTAAATCAACGCTAATTGCTGAAGTTGGTTGTGGTAATGGTCTAATGTTAGAATATATCGCTAAATCATACAAAAAAGAAGTTGAAGGACTTGAACTAAACTTAAAAGCATTGGAATTATGCCCCATTGTTCCAGGAAATCTTTATGTTTATGACATATTAACGAGGCATCCTGAAATGATCAATAAGTACGATCTTATTCTTCTTATTGATGTTATTGAACATATTGAAAATGAAACTGAATTTCTGTTGGCTATTCAAGATCATCTAAAAGAAGGAGGGTTTCTTCTTATTGGTGTTCCTATGAGAAAGCATTTATTTTCAGCTTACGATGTCGCTGCTGGTCATCATCGGCGCTATTCTACTCGCACACTAAAATCTGTTGTTCAAAATTCTGGGTTTGCCGTAGATACAATTGTTCAGTGGGGACACATTTATATACCTTTGCTGATGTTACGTAAATACTTACTGAAAAATCGTAGGGAAGACTCTCATATTCGTGATGGTTTCGCCAGTAAAGGAATTTTAAACTCGCTCTTGGGATTGTTAAGACATTTTGATTTTCTTCCCACCTTTAATATAGATGGGACATCTTGCTTTCTACTTGCTCACAAACCTCTTCCCTAAAAAGAGTCTTCCCAATTCGACACACTTATGATAAGCTATTTGGTGTTGATAAAAATTGTTTAATTCTCTGGTACTTAAATGTTCACTTTCAGTAGTCAACAACTTCAAAAATGGTATTTTTTAAAAAATAGGATTCCTGTAATTTCAGTTTTAACTTGGGTCGTATTTTTTACTATTAGACCATTTATTTTAGGTTTTTACCATGATGATTGGCCAGTTATAGTTGAAGTTTCAAGTCATGGGGGAGCTTTTTCATGGGAAAGGCTTAGTTCTGAGATGTCTATTTTTGGTAATAGAGTTTTACTAGGTTTATTACATTTTTTAATTTCTTCTACTTGCGGTAAATCACCAATAGCATGGCATATTGCTATAATATTAATTAACTTATTTGTGGCTTTTTCTATCTGGAATTTCAGTAAATCCTTACTAAAATTTCTCGATACAGACAGCAGTAATAATACTAATTTTTTATTAGCAGATATTTCAGCCGCTTTTTGGCTTATGTCACCTTGGCATCTTGGAGCTTCTATCTGGCCTACATTGGGTCCATGTAATTTATCTTTAGTATTTTTCGCTTGGAGTGGGATTTTTCTTTTTAATGGTTGGAATAAAGGTGAAATTTATTTTTTTAAGCCATATTTTTTTTATTTAATTAGTTGTTTGATTTATGAATCATTTTATTTGCAATTTTTGATCTTGATAATGATTGGTTCAAGTAAATTTTTTCTGAAAAAAGATAATAAATATCCAACCAAATTAGTAATCATACCATTACTATTATATTGTTGTACCCAAACAATAGTTTTATTCTACAATAGAATTGTAGCCAAATATTATAAAAATTCAAAAATTTTAGACGATAATTGGATATCTAAATTTTTTAACTCAATAATCAACCTACCAGATATTCTCTTACAGAGTTTAGAAGAATATAAACAACCGTTAACTATCTTAATTTTTATATGGTTTTTGCTTTTATTAATAGCTACAGCAAAAGGTCTATTGGGTAAAAATAGGAATATCAAAGTGACCTTACAGATTTGGCTAACAATTTTATTTTTCTTTATTAGTATAATTTTGTCAATTTTTATTTATAGTTTAGCTGGCTATGGAATATACAGTATAGGTATTCCATCTAGAACAACTCTAGGAATGAGTTTTTCTATATCAATCATTATTGGATTAATATTAAAAATACTCAATAATATCAAATATATACCGTTAAAAAAATTAAATATTGTTATCGTCTCTAGTATAGCAGTTTTTATGATTAGTGCAACTTTACTCAGAACATCAGCTTGGGCTATATCTTGGCAATTACAGAAAGATATACTGACATCAGCCCCTATTGAGCAGATTAGAAATATTAGCGATCAAGCAGTAATTATTACTATTTTGCCATATCAATATCAAAGAGTTTTTGTGTTTGCTGCAGTATGGGATATTAATGCAGCCATGAACAGTACATATCAAATACAAAAAAAATTTTTACCTCATTATAAAGGTTTTACAACTATTTGGGATGGAAAGACAATCGATCAAACCATTTCATCTTATTGGCAAGGAAAGACGAAAGCTAATGAAGTTTACGTTTGGCAATATCAAACCAAATTTTATAAAGCGAAAGTACCATTAAATTTAGATTCTGGAATAGGTTATAGTACCACTCAGATTGACTAACAATAACCTAATCATATTTCCTAAAGTTTAAAAAGATAAATAACAATAATGTGGTTAATCTAAAATTATGAAAATAAACAAAAAAATTTTACCTTTATTTACCCTATTTCTAACTTTCCTAATACTAGGAATTGTAATATTTCACCATACTTCTTTAAGTCAGCAATTTCCTTTTGGTGATGCCCTAACTTATGCACAAAAAGCTAAAAACTTTTGGGATACTACTCATAAATTTCGGTGGTTTGAACCTCAGACATGGTTTTTTCCCCTAAATATTGAACCTACAGTAAGACCTCCTGGAACGATTTTAATGTCCTATCCATTTGGGTTTTCAGATAATCCTCATGGATTTTTTTTTCGATCTATTTTTATACCTATTATTTTATTTATAGCTGCACTATGGATAATTGCCAAGCCATATTGTATAACTTTAAAAGACCAATGGTTATTAGTTGCCTTGTGCATAGCCTTTGGAACACTTCCCTTATTTTACCATTTTGAACCCAGCATAGAAAGCTCAATTATTTCGCCCACATACTGGGGACTGGTAGATAATTTTATTGCATCTGTAGCAGCCCTAGCAACAGCCTTGGTTATCCGAGGTGTGCAGCAAACCTCTATTGGTTTTACATTTTCTGGAATTATTACTAGTACATTCTGTTTATTTATCAAGCCATCAGGTGGTTTGATCATGCTTGCGATTTTATTAGTTTGGGCAATAAATGGAATTGCTAAATATAGATGGCAACAAAACATTATTCATAAATTTCGTAAATATTTAATTATAACTATATTTACATTCATTTTTGTATATGCTATTGGATTCTTTTTAGCTTTAAAATCTCATTATTTCTCTACTGAAAATATGATATATGGCAAAAAAGCTGTGGAGATATTAAAGCAAGAAAGTCATATTAGCATCAAAGAATCTTTATTACTTTTAAATGTACAAATACATACTTCTTTCGGATGGCATTGCTTGGCTGTAATTTTGTTAACTTGCGTCTTTAGCTTTTTAGCTATTGATAAACAAGTTTATAATAAATCTGTCCAATTATTACCAATAAATTTAATTGGTGCCTTAGGTATTTTATTAATTGGTTTATGGTTTTGGTTAGTCCAAACTGAACAGTCACAGATTCGTTATTTTTTCCCTTTCTCTCTAATGTGTAT
>JACCEC011510653.1_pt1 | contig 11012 bp, 10 predicted proteins | sample 7450121 | NCBI WGS metagenome assembly JACCEC01 (sample SAMN15323455, study PRJNA562643) | freshwater metagenome | isolation source: river surface water | place: USA:Blue River Watershed | collected 2017-08-18 | reverse complement strand
CGCACCGAGACAATCGCCTCCGGCTTGTCGGCCAAGGCCTGCTCAATGGCTACAACACCCCTGGTTTTGAGTTCATTGGCGTTGATGTGTCCCATGATGACTCCTGCAGCTTTATTAAAAGTACTGTCAATAGTACTCCAATTAGTGCCAAAGTATCCGATACCACCAACGAACTCGGTAAACTCTCGCCATGATCCTTGTCACCGGCGCCGCTGGCTTTATCGGCTCTAACTTCGTACTCGACTGGCTGGCCGCCTGCGATGAACCCGTCGTCTCGCTCGATGCACTGACCTATGCCGGCAATCTGGAGAACCTAGCCTCACTCCAAAATGACCCCAGGCACACCTTTGTTCAAGGGAGCATTGGCGACTACGACTTGGTCAGCCAGCTACTGGCCAAACACCAGCCCAGGGCGATTCTGAACTTTGCGGCCGAGAGCCATGTGGATCGGTCCATCCACGGACCCGGCGAGTTCATCCAGACCAATGTGGTGGGGAGCTATCAGCTGCTAGAGGCGACTCGAAACTATTGGTCACAACTGGCTGAACCGGCCAAATCAGCCTTTCGATTCCTGCATGTCTCAACCGACGAGGTCTATGGCAGCCTCTCGCCAACTGATCCCCCGTTTGCAGAGACCAATCGCTACGAGCCCAACAGCCCCTACTCGGCCAGCAAAGCGGCCAGCGATCACCTGGTGCGCGCTTGGCATCACACCTACGGCCTGCCAGTGCTGACCACCAACTGCTCCAACAACTACGGGCCCTATCACTTCCCCGAAAAGCTGATCCCCCTTTGCATCCTGAATGCCCTGGAGGGCAAGCCCCTGCCCATCTATGGCGACGGCCAGCAGGTGCGTGACTGGCTCTATGTGAAGGACCACTGCAGCGCCATTCGGGTGGTTTTGGAGAAGGGCCGGCTGGGCGAGACCTACAACGTCGGGGGCTGGAACGAAAAACCCAACCTAGAGGTGGTGCGCACCCTGTGTGCCATTCTGGATGAGCTCAAACCGAGATCAGACGGCCAGTCTTACGCCACGCAGATCACCTACGTCACCGACCGTCCCGGCCACGACCGTCGCTACGCGATTGATGCCCGTAAGCTGGAGCGAGAACTGGGCTGGAAGCCGGCTGAGACCTTTGAGACCGGTATCCGCAAGACCGTCCAGTGGTACCTAGACAATCCAGGCTGGGTAGCCAACGTCAAGAGCGGCGCCTACAAAGACTGGCTGAACAAGCAGTACCAACAGCCAGCCGCATGATTCACACCAATTCGATCAGCCGACCAGTCCAGCGAGGCTGCATTTGAAGATTCTGCTCACGGGCAAGAATGGACAGGTCGGGTACGAACTCGTTCGTCACCTTGCCGCCACCCACCACGAGCTCGTCTCCGTTGGCACCACCGACTGCGACCTGTCCAAGCCAGCCGCCATTCGGGATCTCATCCAGACCATCAAACCAGATATCCTGATCAATCCAGCCGCCTACACCGCAGTAGACCGAGCGGAGTCTGAGCCCGACTTGGCAAAGGCCATCAACGCTGATGCGCCTGAGGTCATGTCGAGCGCACTCAAAAAAACCGATGGCCTGCTCGTTCATTTTTCCACCGACTATGTCTTTGATGGCCACAAGACGACGCCCTACAACGAGCTCGATGCACCCAACCCCCAGTCCGTCTATGGGCAGACCAAGCTAGAGGGGGAACAAGCGATTGCCGCCAGTGGTGTTTGCCACATCATCCTGAGAACCAGCTGGGTCTTTGGCACACATGGCAACAACTTTCTCAAGACCATGCTGCGGCTCGCTGCCGAGCGTGAGGAGCTGAGGGTGGTGAATGACCAGTTCGGGGCACCCACCAGCGCCGGGTTTCTGGCGCACACAGTCACCCAAATGTTGGGTCGGCTTGGCTCCGAGAGAACCGGCAATCAGGAAACTACAGATCGGGCAGCCCTCACCGGCCTCTACCACTGCAGCTGCTCTGGCCGAACCAGCTGGTACGACTATGCCAAATTCGCCATAGAGTTCGCTCGCAACCATGGCGTCAACCTGAAACTCCCAGCCGACAAACTCACTCCAATCCCGTCCGCAGAGTACCCGAAGCCTGCAGCCCGCCCAGCCAACTCGGTCCTAGACAACACCAAGTTAGAAAAGGTCTTCGGCATCCAGCGCCCAAATTGGCAGTCCGAGGTTGGCGAAGTCACTCAAGCGCTAAACTTGCAGCCATGACAAGCACAGTCCAACGCAAAGGCATCATCCTGGCTGGTGGTGCGGGCACACGCCTTCACCCCGCCACTCTGGCCGTTAGCAAGCAATTGCTGCCGGTCTATGACAAGCCCATGGTTTACCACCCCCTGACTACATTGATGCTCTCGGGCATCCGTCAGGTGCTGCTGATCTCCACACCGCAAGACACCCCCAGATTCCAGCACCTGCTGGGCGATGGCTCCCAGTGGGGGATGGAGATTCAATACGCGGTGCAGCCCAGTCCCGATGGCCTGGCCCAGGCCTTTCTCATCGGTGAGTCATTCGTTGGTCAGTCGCCCAGCACGCTGGTCTTGGGTGACAACATCTTCTATGGTCATGACCTGGTCAAGCTACTGGCCAGTGCTAACGAGCGCACGTCTGGGGCGACCGTCTTTGCCTATCACGTGCAAGATCCAGAGCGATACGGTGTGGCCGAGTTCGACACCCAGGGCCGTGTCCTATCGATCGAAGAAAAGCCGGTCAAACCCAAGAGCAACTATGCCGTCACTGGTCTGTACTTCTATGACGAACAGGTGGTCGAATTGGCCAAGTCTTTGAAGCCCTCGCCGCGCGGCGAGCTTGAGATCACCGATCTCAATCGCCTGTATCTGCAACAGGACAACCTGCATGTCGAAACCATGGGTCGTGGCTATGCCTGGCTGGATACCGGCACCCATGACAGCCTGTTAGAGGCCAGTCAGTTCATCGCTACCCTGGAGAAGCGCCAGGGCCTGAAGGTCGCTAGTCCCGAGGAGGTCGCTTACCGATCTGGCTGGATCACGTCATCGCAGCTTGAGAAACTGGCGACCCCCTTGCTGAAGAACGGCTACGGCCAGTACCTGATGGGTCTGCTCAAAGAGTCCGTCCGCTAGCCCAATGGAATTCAAGCGCCTGGCTATCCCCGATGTCTGGCTCATCAAGCCAAGAGTCTTTGGCGATGACCGCGGATTTTTCTACGAGAGCTTCAACGGAAAGGCTTTCAAAGAGGCCACAGGGCTAGACCCACAGTTCGTCCAAGACAACCACTCCAAGAGCGCCCGAAGCGTATTGCGTGGCCTGCACTATCAGCTGCCACCGCATGCTCAAGGCAAGCTGGTTCGGGTCACGCAAGGCGCAGTGTTTGATGTGGCGGTAGACATTCGCAGGTGCTCACCCACATTCGGTCAGTGGGTTGGTGAATTGCTCTCAGCCGAGAACCACGCCCAGATGTGGATTCCACCGGGGTTTGCCCACGGCTTTCTAACGTTGAGCGAGTCGGCAGAGTTTCTCTACAAAACTACGGATTTTTATGAGCCCAGTTCTGAAGCAGCCATCGCTTGGAACGATCCAGACCTAGCGATTGAATGGCCGCTGGAAGAACTCAAAACGGCCGGACTTTATCAGCCTCTGCTGTCGGGTAAGGACCAAAATGCACCTTCCCTCAAAGAGGCCATCCTATTCGACTAGAGGTTTTTCAGCAGCAATTCCCGAGTCTTAAACAACGGCAGCCCCATCACGCCACTCGGGCTACCGCGCACCCACTCAATTACGCTGGCCGCGTGCCCTTGTATGGCATAGGCACCTGCTTTGTCCATTGGCTCACCAGTAGCTACCACCCAGTCGATCCATTCATCTGTCAGATCACCAAACTTCACGTCAGAGCTGCTGACCACCTGAACGTAATCAAAGGGCGAGTTCGGCTGTTCGAGCACTGAGCCAACACCAGCATGCCGCCCGGGGTAAACCGCTAGCCCAACAGCCGTGTGCACCTGATGGACTTGTCCCGATAACAGACGCAGCATTCTCCTGGCCTCATCGGCCGAACCTGGCTTACCCAGGACCTGATCCCCCAGGGCTACCGTGGTGTCACTCGCCAACACCGGGAGCTCGAAACCTCCATCAGCCCACCTCAACATCCGCTGCCAACCCACCTCGGCCTTTAGACGCGTCACGCGCTGAACGTAATCCAGAGGCTTCTCGCCGACATGAACAGCCTCTAGCCCCTCGGCGTCTTCATCGGGCTCTGGCCCAAGAACTTGGACCTCAAAATCCAACTCCCGACCCAGTTGATCTAAGAGCTGCCTCCGGCGAGGCGACTGGGACGCGAGAACGACCACCAGTCCCATAGACAAACTAGCCGCTCAGGCGGCTAGACCCGACCGTACTTATCATCAAAACGGACAATATCGTCTTCGCCCAGATAACTGCCGGACTGAATCTCAATGAGCTCAATCGCCACCTTGCCTGGGTTCTCTAGGCAGTGCTTCACACCGACTGGTATATAGACCGACTGATTTTCACTGACCAGTTTGACCTCATCACCGATGGTGATCTGGGCCGTGCCTTTGACCACCACCCAATGCTCCGCCCTGTGATGATGCATCTGCAACGACAGCCGGGCTCCCGGCTTAACAGTGATTCGCTTGACCTGATACCGCTCACCATTGTCGATAGAGTCGTAAGCTCCCCAGGGCCGAAAGACCTCGCGATGCAATTCAGCCTCGGTGCGACCTCTCGCCTTCAAGGTCTCGACCACCTTCTTCACGTCCTGGGCTTTGTCTTTATGAGCGACCAGCACTGCATCTGAGGTCTCAACCACTACCAAGTCAGTAACACCAACCAGTGAGACCAGACGATGATCCGCATGGACATAACAGTCGTTGGCGTCATGCAACAAGACATCGCCTCTTGCGCCATTACCCGCGTGATCTTGGGGTTGAACCTGCCAGACAGCAGACCATGCCCCCACGTCGCTCCAACCAGCATCCAGCGGAACCACCACGGCCTTGTCCGTCTTTTCCATTACGGCGTAATCAATGGAATCTGATGGGCTAGCAGCAAAGGCCTCTTGATCGAGGCGAACAAAGTCCAGGTCTGTCTTGGCGGCCTCGAAGGCTCTGCGACAAGCGGCCAGCATGGCTGGGTGATGACGCTCAAGCTCGCTCAAAAACACGGAGGTCTTGAACATGAACATGCCGCTGTTCCAGAAGTAACCTCCCTCAGCCAGATATCGCTGGGCGGTGATCAGGTCTGGCTTCTCCACAAACGCTTCGACAGGCGAGGGGCCCATGGCTTTAGAGGCGGGCTGGCTGCCGACAGAACACGCCGCTTTCACGTAGCCATAACCAGTCTCGGGTGCGGTTGGTACGATGCCAAACGTGACCATGGCGCCGCCTTTTGCAGCCAACTCTCCGACCCTAACCGCAAACTCGAACGCAGCCACATTGGAGAAGACATGATCGGAAGGTAGGATCAGCAGTACCGGGTCGTCCCCACCCTCTTGCGCAGCCAACGCAGCCACGGCAATCGCCGGTGCGGTATTACGCGCTACAGGCTCCAGCAGCAGCGCCTTGGGTGTCACCCCCATCTGCAAACACTGATCGGCCACCAGAAATCGATGGTCATCATTGGCCACCACAATCGGTTCCAATCGGTCCACCAACCCTGTTAAACGCTGCAGGGTCATTTGGAAGAGTGTCTGCTCTCCTGTCAGCCCCAAGAACTGCTTGGGCCGAAGGGCCCGCGACAGGGGCCACAGGCGTGAACCCGAACCACCAGACAGAATCACCGGAATCACTGCGCCACTCGTCGGGATAAAAAGTCTGAATAGGCCAAACCAATCCCCTCTTCCAATCCGATTGTGGCCTTCCATCCCAGGTCTTTTGCACGCGAGACATCCAGCAGCTTACGCGGTGTGCCATCGGGCTTGCTGGTATCAAAACTTAATTGACCCTCAAAGCCAACGACGTTCATGACCATAACCGCCAATTCAGAGATGGTCAGATCTTGTCCCGAACCAATGTTGAGCAGCGGCAGTGGCTCGCCCGCATTACCAGCAGATGCCTGTCGGTCACCCAGGGACTTATGCATGAAGTAGACACAGGCGGCCGCTAGATCATCGACGTACAGGAACTCCCGCCTAACCTGGCCCGTACCCCAGACCGACAAGACCTGGTCACCCCGAACCTTGGCCTCGTGAGTCTTTCGAATCAAGGCCGGCAAGACATGGGAGTTATTCAAATCGTAGTTGTCACCCGGACCATAGAGGTTGGTGGGCATGAGTGAAACGTAGTTGGTACCGTATTGGCGGTTGTAATTCTCGCAGAGCTTGATGCCAGCAATCTTGGCCAAGGCATAGGGCTCATTGGTCTGCTCAAGCGGACCTGACAATAGATACTCTTCGCGAATCGGCTGCGGGCAGTCACGCGGGTAGATGCAGGACGAACCCAGAAACATCAGGTTTTGTAGACCCGCCAGGTGCGCACCATGGATGAGATTGGCCTCCACCATCAGGTTTTCGTAGATGAACTGGGCTCGATAGGTGTTGTTCGCATGAATGCCGCCCACCTTGGCTGCAGCGATGAATACATAGTCTGGCCGCTCGGCCGCAAGAAACTCATGCACCTGCCCCTGGTTCACCAGGTCTAGCTCGGCATGGGTCCTGACCACCACCTCAGCGCTCGGCATCACCCTTGCCAATTCACGCACGATGGCCGATCCGACCATCCCTCTATGCCCAGCCACATATATCTTCAAGCGCTACTCCCTGCTCACCGGCACCGCATAGCCATGGGCCTTCAAGAGCGCCTTTTGCTTGGCCTCGCCCAGATCACGGTCCACCATCTCGGCAATCATCTCGTCCAGGGTGATTTCAGGGATCCAGCCCAGGTCAGCCTTGGCTTTGCTGGGATCTCCAAGCAGGGTCTCTACCTCGGTTGGTCGGAAGTAGCGAGGATCGACACGAACAACGACATCACCAGCCTTGACGCCCGGCGCGTTGTCGCCAGCTACCGAAACAACCCGAGCAACCTCTTCCACACCCTTGCCTTCAAACGCTAGCTCAATACCCAGCCGCTGCGCAGACTTCTGAATAAACTCTCGAACCGAGTACTGCACACCCGTGGCGATGACGTAGTCCTGGGGTGTGTCTTGCTGCAGCATCATCCACTGCATGCGCACGTAATCTTTCGCATGCCCCCAGTCTCGCAGGGCACCCATGTTGCCCATGTATAGACAAGACTCCAGTCCCTGGGCAATGTTGGCCAGGCCACGCGTCACCTTGCGGGTCACAAAGGTCTCGCCACGACGCGGTGACTCATGGTTAAACAAAATACCGTTACAGGCATAGATGCCATAAGCCTCGCGGTAGTTGACGCAGATCCAATATGCATAGAGCTTGGCCACGGCATAGGGGCTACGCGGGTAAAACGGCGTGGTCTCTCTCTGTGGGATCTCCTGCACCAGGCCGTAGAGTTCACTGGTGGAGGCCTGATAGAACTTGGTCTTTCTCTCAAGCCCCAAGAAACGAATGGTATCCAGAAGGCGCAGTGTCCCCAATGCATCGACATCGGCTGTGTACTCAGGCGACTCAAACGACACTGCCACATGGGACTGGGCCCCCAGGTTGTAGATCTCGTCCGGCTGGGTCTCTTGGATGATCCGGGTGAGATTGCTGGAGTCTGACAAATCACCGTAGTGCAGCTTTAGCCTCTGACCGCTCTTGTGAGGGTCTTCATAAATATGGTCGATCCGCTGGGTATTAAAAGTGGATGACCGGCGTTTGATCCCATGGACTTCGTAGCCCTTGGCCAGAAGAAGCTCGGCGAGGTAAGAGCCGTCTTGGCCGGTGATCCCTGTAATCAGTGCTTTTTTCATATTCGGGAATTTTATCCCGAACGCACTCAGAACCCGATGGAGTATGGAACCAAATAATCCACCACTCAGAAATTGGGCAAAAAGCTCAACAGTGGTCCCAATCGATATTAGGAAGCGACAGTGATCTGCTCCGCCTGACCGAGCGCGTCTGAACCAGCAATCACCGATGCCAACAAACCGAGGTTCGCCAGCAAAACATGGCTGGCATAGAAAGCGGCTGCAGCGAGCTTTGAATTGTAGAAAGGCTCTACGTCAACTTTTTGGCAAGAGACCAGCGCGGCACGGCCCATCATCCAACCCCCTAAGACAAAGCCGGCCAGTTGAAGCAGCGGTACAGAACCCAGGTGGGCCCCGGCGGGATCTGTCTTGCCATTGGCCAAGACCCAGTCGACTGCCTGCTGCAGGGTGGCGATACCCTGTTCTAGGGCATTGCCTAGTTGTCTCGCTGAGGCCGACTCGGAGTTGTGCAGCAAGACAACCGTCTCGCGCATCTCTCCCATCAACTTGCCAATCTCAGCTCCGCCATCCCGAAGAATCTTTCGGCCCAGGAAGTCGTTGGCCTGAATCGCGGTAGTACCTTCATAGATGGTGGTGATACGAGCATCGCGCAGATGCTGGGCGGCACCGGTCTCTTCCACATAGCCCATGCCACCGTGAACCTGAATACCCATCGAGGCGATGTCAATGCTCTGCTCCGTGCACCAGGCTTTCACCACAGGAATCAGCAGATCCACCCTGGTCTGGGCGGCTTCAACCTGGCTCGCATCCGGAGACCGCGCAGCGATATCCATCTGGGCAGCCGCCTCATAGGCCAGCGCCCGCATGGCCTGAATGCGCGACTGCATGGAGGCCAACATGCGGCGGACATCGGGGTGATGGGCAATAGGGAGTTTTTCCTCACTACGCCCCAGCACCCTGCCCTGAACCCGATCGTGGGCATACCAGTGCGCCTGCTGATAGGCCCGCTCGGCAATCGCCACACCCTGAAGGCCTACGTTCAGGCGGGCGTGGTTCATCATGGTGAACATGTATTCCAGGCCGCGATTGGGCTCACCAATCAGATAGCCAACAGCACCCTCTTTCTCGCCATAGCTCATCACAGCTGTGGGGCTGCCATGAATACCCAGCTTGTATTCTAGCGACACACACTTCAGGTCATTGCGCTTGCCGAGTGAGCCATCGTCATTGACCAAGAACTTGGGTACCAGGAACAGGGAGATGCCTTTCACGCCAGCCGGTGCATCGGGCAATCGAGCCAAGACCAGGTGGATGATGTTCTCGGCCAGATCATGCTCGCCATGGGTGATGTAGATCTTGGTGCCGTGGACGCAAAAAGCGGGATTGCTGTCGCTGGCATCAACTGGACGAAGGGGATGGTCCGCCGGCAGGGGCCAAGCCTTCGAAGCGACGGCTGCCAGGTCCGATCCCGCTTGAGGCTCGGTGAGGTTCATGGTGCCAGTCCACTCACCACTGATGAGCTTTGCCAGGTACTTGTCTTTCTGAGCTGCGGACCCATGGTGCTCAATCGCATGAATCGCACCAGCCGTTAGCATCGGGCACAGGGCAAAGCTCATGCTGGCGGCGTGCCACATCTCGTTAACGCAAGTGGCCAGTACTTCTGGCAGACCCTGTCCACCAAAGTCTGGATTACCAGACAGGCTGTTCCATCCAGACTCCACAAACTGGGCATAGGCCTGAGGGAAGCCCGGCGAGGTTTTGACCTGGTCTCCCTGCAGTTTTGCGCCCTGCTGGTCTGAGGGCCAGTTAAGCGGAGAGATCACGCCGTTGGCGAACTTACCAGCTTCCTCCAGGATGGCTTCGATCAGGTCGGGGGAGAACTCCTCGCAGCCAGGTAAAGTGGACACGCGGTCGAAGTGAGCCAGCTCCTCAATGACGAAGCGCATATCACGCGTGGGGGCAACATATTCAACCGGCATTTCGTTTCCTCAAAGTTTTCCCACGAGTTCTGGCACCGCCTCGAACAAGTCCGCCACCAACCCGTAATCTGCAAAAGAGAAGATGGGGGCATCGGGGTCTTTGTTTATGGCGACGATGACCTTGGAGTCCTTCATCCCAGCCAGGTGCTGAATGGCCCCACTCATGCCCACAGCGATGTAGAGTTGTGGGGCCACCACCTTGCCGGTTTGGCCCACCTGATAATCATTCGGTGCATAGCCAGCATCCACGGCAGCGCGCGAAGCACCAAGTGCGGCACCAAGCTTGTCGGCCAGAGGCGAGAGGACAGACTGATAGTTCTCGGCTGAGCCCAACCCACGCCCACCAGACACCACCACTTTGGCACTGGCCAGCTCAGGGCGATCGCTCTTGCTGAGTTCCTGGGAGACGAACCGTGACTTCGCAGAGGCAGCTACGCAGGCAATTGACTCAATCGGTGCGGACCCACCATCACCCGCCGCCTCGAAACTGGTCGAGCGCACTGTAATAACCTTAATGGGGTCTGAGGACTGCACAGTAGCCATGACATTGCCGGCATAGATGGGCCGTTCAAAAGTATCTGCCGAGTTCACTTTAGCGATGTCAGAGACCTGGGCGACATCCAGTATGGCGGCAACCCTGGGAGCAACGTTCTTACCTGTGGTGGTCGCTGGGATCAGAACTGCCGAGTAATGTTTGGCGATAGCCAGAATCTGATCCGCCAGCGACTCAGCTAGGGCCTGCTCGTGCGCGGGCCCGTCCGCTTGAAGCACTTTGGTCACGCCGCTCAGAGCGGATGCTGCCTGTGCAACGCCGGCAGCATTGGATCCGGCCACCAGCACATGGACTTCAGCATCCATCGCCTTTGCGGCAGTCACCGCCCCACGGGTGGCAGCGTTCAGAGATTGATTGTCGTGTTCAGAAAGGACAAGGACGGCCATGATCAGATCACCTTCGCTTCATTTTTGAGTTTATCGATCAAGGCGGCCACAGAGTCCACCTTGATGCCAGCGGATCGAGCCGGTGGATCACTAACTTTGAGCATCTTAAGGCGAGGAGCGGTATCAACACCCAGACTATCGACGGCGATGGTTTCGATCTCTTTTTTCTTGGCTTTCATGATGTTGGGCAGGGTGACATAGCGCGGCTCGTTCAGGCGCAGGTCAGTAGTTACCACAGCGGGCAACTGCACGCCGATGGTCT
>JACCEC010378953.1_pt1 | contig 11012 bp, 9 predicted proteins | sample 7450121 | NCBI WGS metagenome assembly JACCEC01 (sample SAMN15323455, study PRJNA562643) | freshwater metagenome | isolation source: river surface water | place: USA:Blue River Watershed | collected 2017-08-18 | reverse complement strand
AGGAACGTGCCGAGCGCGCCGATGAGCAGGCCCTGCAGGCCGAAGAGCGCGACGACCTGCCAGCGCGCGGCGCCGAGCGAGGCGAGCACGCCGACCTCGCGGGAGCGGCGGATGACGGCCGAGAAGAGCGTGCTGCCGATCGAGAAAGAAGCGACGAGCGTGATGATGAACATCAGGAAGAAGAGCATCGTCTTCTCGAAGCGGATCGCCTCGAGGAAGTCCTTCTTGATGTCCTGCCACGGACGGAAGCGCAGGCCGGGATGAGCCGCGGAGAGACGGCCCGCGGTCGCGACGGCGTCCGCCGGATCCTTGAGGCGCAGCGTCAGTCCGTGGGCGCGCGGGCCGAGGTTCCAGAGCTCGCGGAAGCGGCGCAGCGGGATGAGCGCGGCGGCGTTGTCGACCTCGGCGAAGCCGGTCTGGATGACCGCGGTGACCTCGAACTCCGCCGGCAGGGGCGCCTTGCCCTTCTCCGCGCGTTCGGCCATCGCCGGGGACCAGACCTCGATGCGGTCGCCGATGCGGACGCGGAGGGCGCGGGCGAGGCCGACGCCGAGGATGATGCGTCCGTCGTCGAGGTCGTCGAAGCGGCCGAAGTGGACGTAGCGGCGGGCGGGCTGGTCCGGATCGGTCGGATCGATGCCGCGCACCTGCGCGATGCCGGAGAAGTCGCCCTGACGCGCGAGCGCGGGGCCTTCGGCGTAGAGGGCGGCGGAAGCGACTTCCGGGCGGGCGGTCAGCTGCTTCGCGAGCGCCTCGGGCTGTTCGAGCGTCGCGGCGCCGGTCACCTGGCAGTCGCCGAAGGATTCGCGGATGCGGAGGCGATGTTCCTCGCCGAAGCCGTTCATCACCGTCTGCACGACGAGCAACGAGGCCACGCCGAGGCCCACGCCCAGGATCGACACCGTCGCGAACGCCGGGAAGCGCTTACCGGGAGGGAAGAGCTGGCGGAGGGCGAGATGGAGGAACCAGGACAAGGGGAAGGACTCAGGCCTGCGCTTCGGGCGCGAGCGTCGGGAACAGGATGACGTCGCGGATGTTGGCCGCGCCGGTCAGCAGGATCACCAGGCGGTCGATGCCGATGCCGAGGCCGCCCGCGGGGGGCATGCCGTGCTCGAGCGCGAGGAGGAAGTCCTCGTCGATCTTCTGGGTCTCGGCGCCGGCCTGGATCTCCAGCATCTTGCGCTGCACGCCGGGGTCGTTCTGCTCGGAGTAGGCCGGAGCGATCTCCTGGCCGTTGATGCAGAGCTCGAAGACGTCGATGGTCGAGTCGTCGCCGACGGTGACCTTGGCGAGCGGGCAGAGTTCCTTGGGGATGTGCGTGACGAAGGTCGGCTGGATGAGGCCGGGCTCGATGAGCTTGCCGAAGACCTCGTTGGTGACCTCGTAGTCTTCCCAGTCGGTGCGCGGCTCGTGGAGGCCGAGGGCCTTGCACGCGGCGATCTTCTCTTCCTTGGTGCGCGAGAACCACTTCGGGTCGCCCGTGCGCTCGAGGATGAGGTCCTTGTACTTCGCCTCGCGCCACTGGCCGCCGAGCTCGATCGCCACGCCGTCCGGGCGGACGACGGTGGTCGTGCCGAGGACTTCGGCGCAGACCTTCTGGATCATCGAGCGGACGAGTTCCATCATGCCGCGGTAGTCGGTGTAGGCCTGGTAGGCCTCGAGCATCGTGAATTCAGGGCTGTGCTTCACGGACACGCCTTCGTTGCGGAAGACGCGGCCGATCTCGAAGACGCGGTCCATGCCGCCGACGAGGCAGCGCTTGAGGTGCAGTTCGAGGGCGATGCGCAGGTAGAAGTCGCAGTCGAGGGCGTTGGAGTGGGTTTCGAACGGACGGGCCGCGGCGCCGCCGGCGATGGCGTGCAGGGCCGGGGTCTCGACTTCGGTGAACTGGCGGCTCCAGAGGAAGCGGCGGATCGATTCGACCACGCGGCTGCGGATGAAGAGGCGGCGGCGGGACTCCTCGTTGACGACGAGGTCGAGGTAGCGCTGGCGGTAGATCTTCTCGGCGTCGGTCAGGCCGGCCCACTTCTCGGGCAGCGGGCGGAGGGACTTCGAGACCAGCTTGTATGCGGAGACGCGCACCGTGACCTCGCCGGTCTTCGTGCGGAAGAGCTTGCCGCGGACGCCGACGAAGTCGCCGGAGTCGACCATCTTCTTGAAATGGGCGTCGTAGGCTTCGCCCAGGGCGTCGCGGGTGAAGTAGGTCTGGATGATGCCGCCGCGGTCGAGCAGCTTGACGAAGCTGGCCTTGCCCATGACGCGCAGGGCGACGATGCGGCCGGCGACGGAGACCTCGGGACCTTCCTCGACGCCTTCGGGCAGGAGGGCCGGGCACTCGTTCGAGACATGGGTCTGGTCCCACTCGGCGCGGAAGGGGTCTTCGCCCGCGGCGCGGAGGAGGGCGAGCTTCTCTTTGCGGACCGCGTGGAGGTCGTGGGAGATGGCGTTGAGGTCGGGCTTTTCGCTCATGTGGGCTACCCGCAAGGGGTGTCTCCGGGAAGGCGGGGAGGCAAGGGCGAAAGGTTCGGCTTTCCGTGTTGCGGCGGGGGCTTTCCGGAGAATAACCGAGACCCATGAAGGCCTACCTCGACCTGCTTCGCCACGTCCGGCAGCACGGAGAAATCCGGGGCGATCGCACCGGCACGGGCACGATCGGGATCTTCGGGGCGCAGCTCCGCTTCGACCTCGCCGAAGGCTTCCCGCTGGTGACGACCAAGAAGGTCCACCTCAAGTCCATCACCCACGAACTCCTCTGGTTCCTCTCGGGCAGCACCCAGAACGCCTGGCTCACCGAGCGCGGCGTCAGCATCTGGAACGAGTGGGCCACCGCCGAGCAGTGCGCCAAGTTCGGCCGCGGCGAAGGCGACCTCGGGCCCGTCTACGGCCACCAATGGCGCAACTTCGGCGCGACGAAGAAGCCCGACGGCACGTATGCGAACGACGGCGTGGACCAGGTCCGCCGCGTGGTCGAGGAGATCAAGCGCAACCCGTCCAGCCGCCGCCTGATCGTCTCCGGATGGAATCCCGAGGAAGCCGACCAGGTCGCCCTGCCCCCCTGCCACACGCTCTTCCAGTTCTACGTCTCGACCGACGGACGCCTCAGCTGCCAGCTGTATCAGCGCAGCGCGGACCTCTTCCTCGGCGTGCCGTTCAACATCGCCAGCTACGCGATGCTCACGCACATGATCGCGCAGGTCACGGGCCTGAAACCGGGCCATTTCGTGCATACCTTCGGCGACGCGCACATCTATTCCAACCATGTGGAGCAGGTCGATCTGCAGCTCTCGCGCGAGACGCGTCCCCTGCCCCGCCTGGTGCTGAACCCCGAAGTGAAGGACCTCTTCGCGTTCAAGTTCGAGGACATCTCCGTCGAAGGCTACGACCCGCATCCGGCGATCAAGGCGCCCGTCGCCATCTGACGTCGTGGACCTCGGTCGCCCGCTCATCGCCATCGCGGCCGTCGCGCGCAACCGCGGCATCGGCCTGAACAACAAGCTCCCCTGGCGGATCCCGGAGGACTTCGCATTCTTCAAGGCGACCACCATGGGTCAGGTGCTCCTCATGGGCCGCAAGACTTACGAATCCATCGGCCGCCCTCTGCCCGGACGCACCACCGTGGTCCTCAGCCGCTCGGGCTTCACCGCCCCCGGCGTGATCGTCGCCAAGGACTGGCGGGAGGCCGCCCAGGTCGAGCCGACCAAGACCCTTTTCCTCGCCGGCGGAGCCGCCCTCTACGAGGAAGCCCTCCCCTGGTGCTCCGAGCTGATCCTCACCCACGTGGCCATGGAGCCCGAGGCGGACGCCTTTTTCCCGGACTGGACGGGTCGGTTCGACGCCGGGGAAGTCATCGCCCGGCACCCCACCTGTGAGATGCGCCGACACCGGCCGCTCTAAGGTATTGACTGATTTCGGTCATAATTAAGGGGTCCGGGGGTGCCGGGGTCTTATGCCCCCCATAAAGTGGCAAAAAAGGGCATTTAGGGGCGTTTTCTCCTTTCCAATACCTACCCCCGCCCTACCTTGCGACCCATGCCGGACGGCCTGTTTATTTTCTTCGCTGCCCTGACCCTCGGGGCGGCCCTTCTCTTGGTCCTCAGCCGCAACGCGGTGACCTCCGCCATGGGGATGATCCTGGCCCTGGTCGGGGTGGCCGCGGACTTCTTCCTCCTGGACGCCTACTTCCTCGGGGTGCTGCAGGTCCTCGTCTACGCCGGCGCCGTCATGGTGCTCTTCCTCTTCATCATCATGCTCCTCGACACCGAGGACCCGCAGGGTGCGTATCCGTGGAAGACCGCCGCGCTCGGACTCGCCGTCTTCTTCCTCCTCGCCGCCTCCGTCCTGTGGCTCTTCCACTGGTCGGGCGCCGTCTCGACCGCCAAGGCCGGCGCCACGCCGCCTGAGCTCTCGACGAACCCCGCCGAATTCGTCACCGCCGCCAAGGCGTTCGGCCGGCTCCTCTACACCAAGTACCTGCTCCCGCTCGAACTCGCGGGCTTCCTGCTCCTCGTCGCCCTCGTCGGCGTCGTCTCGCTGAGCAAGGACAACCCCGAGAACAAAGCCTGAGCACGCCGCCATGGAAAACACCGCCCTCGCGCATCACCTCCTCCTGGCCGGACTCCTGTTCGTGCTCGGCCTCACCGGCGTCCTGATCCGCCGCAACCTGCTCGTCGTGTACATGTGCCTCGAGCTCATGCTCGCCGCCGCCACGCTGGCGCTCGTCGCCTTCTCGCGCTTCAACCGCACCATGGACGGCGCGGTCCTCGTCTTCTTCGTCATCACCGTCGCGGCCGCCGAGGTCGCCGTCGGCCTCGCGCTGATCGTGGCCCTGTTCCGCAAGCGCGGCACCGTGCAGTCCGACGCGCTCACCACCCTCCGCGACTAAGCCTTTTCCGATGCCTTCCGACCTTTCGTCCGTGGTCCACTGGATCCTGTTCCTGCCGCTGGGAGCCGCCGCGTTCTCCGCGCTGTTCCTGCGCCGCGCCGGCGGTTTCGCCGCCTGGTTCTCCACCGCCGCCGCCTTCGCCATCGCCGGCCTCTCGCTGTGGCTCCTCGGCCAGGGCGCCGACGTCCGCTGGCACGTCGAGCTCGCCAAGTTCGGCGGCGTGAGCCTCGGCTTCGGCTACCTCCTCGACGCCAACGCGCGCCTGATGCTCTTCGTGGTCTCGTTCGTGGCCGCGTGGATCCACCTCTTCTCCGTCGGCTACATGCGGGAAGACTCGGCCCGCGGCCGTTTCTTCGCCGGCCTCTCGATCTTCATGTTCTCCATCCTGGGCATCGTCGTCGCCGACAACCTGCTCATGACGTTCATCTTCTGGGAACTCGTGGGCTTCAGCTCGTACATGCTGATCGCGCACTACTTCGACAAGGACTTCGCCGCCGCCGCCTCGAAGAAGGCGTTCATCGTCAACCGCGTCGGCGACCTCGGCTTCATCCTCGGCATCGCGATGTGCCTCTCGCTCTACGGCACGCTGGACTTCGCCGCGCTCAAGGACCACGCCGCCGCCGCCAAGACCATCCCCGCCGCCGTCGGCGCCCTGCTCATGTGCGGCTTCCTCGGCAAGTCCGCCCAGTTCCCGCTCCACGTCTGGCTCACCGACGCCATGGCCGGCCCGACGCCGGTCTCCGCGCTCATCCACGCCGCGACGATGGTCGCCGCCGGCGTCTACTTCATGGCCCGCGTGAGCTTCCTGCTCGCGCCGGAGGTCCTGGACTTCATCGCGGTCTCCGGCGCCGGCATGGCCGCGCTCGCGGGCCTCTGCGCCCTCGCCCAGACGGACATCAAGAAGTCCCTGGCCTACTCCACCCTCGCGCACCTCGGCATCATGGGCTGCGCGCTCGGCCTCGGCCACCCGGAGCTCGCGCTCCTGCACATGGCCATGCCCGCGTTCTTGAAGGCCACCCTGTTCCTCGGCGCCGGCTCCGTCATCCACGGCTGCCACCACGAGCAGGACATGCTCAGGATGGGCGGCCTGCTGAAGAAGATGCCGCTCACCGCCGCGGCCTTCATCGCCGCCACGCTCTCGAACTGCGCCGTGCCCTTCCTCGCGGGCTGGTATTCCAAGGACGCCATCATCGAGGCCGCCTGGCATGGCGGACACTTCGCGATCTTCGCCTTCCTGTCGCTCGCCGCGCTCGCGACCTGCCTCTACAGCGGCCGCATGCTCCGCCTCGTCTTCCTCGGCGAAGCCAACTCCGAAGAAGCCGCCCACGCGCACGAATCGCCGTGGACGATGACCCTGCCCCTCGTGGTGCTCGGCCTCGTCTACTCCGTCGCCGGCGGCTTCCTCGCCTCGACCCTGCTGCCCGCCAGCTCGCTGCAGCCGATCCAGGGCGCCCTCGACGCGATCGCCTTCCACCTCACCGCCCCCTCGACGATCGTCGGCCTCGTCTCGCTCGTCGTCGGCCTTCTCGGCGCCCTGAAGTTCTACGGCTCCGTCCGCGGCGCCGACGCCCTCCAGGCCGTCTCGCCCCGCGCGTATCATCTCCTCGAACACCGCTGGATGGACGGAATCTACCGCTGGTATGTCGACGCCGTGCAGCGGCGCGTCTCCGAGTTCGTCGCCTTCCTCGACCTCCTGCTGATCAACGGCGTCGCCGTGCGCTGGATCGGCGGCGGCGTCCCCGCGGTCCTGGGCTACCTCACCGGCCGTTCCTTCCACCGCGGCCAGACGCGCGCCTACGCGCTCTGGATCGTCATCGGTTCCCTCTTCCTGGCCTGGTTCCTCATCGCCCGCTGACCTCATGGACACTTTTCCCGCCACGCTCCTCGCGCTCGCCGTCCTCGCCCCGATCCTCGTCGGGCTGATCCTGCTCGCCGGCCGCGACCTCCCCCGCGGCTTCGCCTCGGGCTTCGCCTTCGGCGGCTTCGCCGTGCCGGCCGTGCTCGGCCCCTGGCTGCTCGTCCTCTGGAGCGATCCGGCCACCGCGCCGCAGCAGTTCGAGTCCGCCGGCTTCTGGGGCTTCGGCTTCGCGCTCAACGGCCTCGGCGCGCCGCTCCTGGCCATGACCTCGCTCGTCGGCTTCGCCGCGGGCGTCAAGGCGCTCACCCAGGAGGTGGAAAGCCGCAACACCTACCTCGGCCTGATCCTGTTCATGCTCGGCGGCACGCTGGGCGTGTTCGGCACCAACCACCTCGTCGGTTTCTACTTCTTCCACGAGTTCGCGCTCATCCCGACGTTCATCCTCACGCTCTTCTGGGGCGGCGAAGGCCGTCGTCCGGCCGCCATGCAGATGGCCATCTACCTGACCGCCGGCGCCATGGCCTCCCTCGCGGGCATCCTCGTCGCGATCGACGTCGCCGGCGTCCCTTACGGAGAAGCGACCTTCGTGAAGGTGGCCGACGGACTCCAGAACGCGCCGCACATCCCGGCGGCCGTCGGAGCCCTGGTGCTGTTCGGCCTCGGCACGCTCGCCTCGCTCTTCCCGTTCCATTCCTGGGCCGCGCCCGGTTATTCCGCCGCGCCGACCCCGGTCTCGATGCTCCACGCCGGCGCCCTCAAGAAGTTCGGCCTCTACGGCATCATCCTGCTCGGGCTGAGCAGCCTCGACATCGCGGGCGGCTCGCTCGGCGCCTGGTTCCTGTGGTTCGCCCTGGGGAACGTCCTCCTGGTGGGCCTCATCTGCCTCGCGCAGCGCGACCTCAAGCAGCTCCTGTCCTGGAGCTCCGTCGCGCACATGGGTCCGGTCTTCCTCGGCATCTGGGTCTGCGGCGTGACCGGCCAGGCCGACGGCCTCGACGCCGCCGCCTTCCTGATGGTCGCGCACGGCCTCTCGTGCGCCGCGCTCTTCCTCCTCGCGAACGCCGTCCGGGCGCGGGCCGGGACCTACCGTCTCGACGAGCTCGGCGGACTCGCCGCGCGCACGCCGGTGCTCGCCGCGTTCTTCGTCGCGGCCACCATGGCGTCCGTCGGCCTCCCCGGCTTCGGCAACTTCTGGGGCGAAGTCGGCGTCTTCCTCGCCCTGCGCGCCCAGCCTCTGTGGCTGCAGGCCGTCGTCGCCTCCACCGTCGTGATCTCCGCGGTCTACGCGCTCCGCGCCGTGGCCGCCACGTTCTTCGGTCCGGCCACCGAGACGCTCGAGAAGCGCTGGGCCGTCGCCCCCTTCGGCGACCTCGGCTGGGCCGAGCGCGCCGCCGCCGGCGTGCTCCTCGCCGCCTCGCTGACGATCGGTTTCGTCCCTTCGCTCGTGACGAAGTCCGTCAACCCGGTCGCCGCCGGCGTCACGACCTACTCGCAGCACAACGCCAAGGCGTCGGCCAAGCCCGCTCCCACCAAGGCCGCCCAACCCGCCCAGCGCTGAACTTTACCGTCCGATGATCCCTTTCCTCGCCAACATCGACCTCGCCTTCAAGGCCCTAGCCCCCCGCTCCGGCGACTGGCAGGGCATCCTTCCGGAGATCGCCGTCGCCGGCCTCGCGCTCTTCTGCCTCCTGCAGGCGATGACCTTGCCGAAGGCGCTCCGCTACCTGATCCCGGCCACCGCCCGCATCGGCCTCGCCCTCGTGGTCGTCATGTCGGTGAGCAGCGCGCCCTGGACGTTGGAACCCGACGTCGAGACGTTCGGCGGCCTCCTCTGCCAGGACCTTCCGATCAAAGGAGTGCGCGTGGTCTTCCTGCTTTCGGCCCTGCTGACGAGCCTCCTCGCCGGCCGCTTCCTGCGCGAACGCGACGCCGCCGTGGCCGACTACCATCACGTCCTGCTGGTCGTGACCGCCGCGTTCATGCTGCTCGCGCAGTCCAATCACTTCGTGACGTTCTTCCTGGCGCTGGAGACGGCCGCCGTCGGCCTCTACGTCCTCGTCGGCTACCTGCGCCGGAGCGCCGCCTCCCTCGAGGCCGGAGTCAAGTACCTCGTCGCGGGCGGCCTCAGCTCCGCCCTGCTCCTCATGGGCATCGTCCTCGTCTACGGCGCGCTCGGCGCGGTCCCCGGCGTGACGGACTCGCTCAACTTCACGCAGATCGGCAGGACCCTCGCCGCCCAGGCGACCGCCGGCGCGGTCTCCCCGCTCACCCTGGCGGGCGTGGCCCTCATCCTCGGCGGCGTCGCCTTCAAGCTCGGCGCCTTCCCCTTCCATGCCTGGATCCCGGACGTCTACCAGGGAGCCCCGACCCCGACGACCGCCTTCCTCGGCACGGCCTCCAAGGCCGCGGGCGCGTTCACGCTCCTGCTCCTGGTCACCGGCCCCTTCGCCGCCCTCGCGCCCAAGATCGCCCCGCTGCTCGCCGTCGGCGCGGTCCTGACCCTGCTCGCGGGCAACCTCGGCGCGCTGGCCACGACCGACGTGAAGCGCACGCTGGCCCTGTCGGGCGTCTCGCACGCCGGGTTCATCCTCGCGACCATCACCGTGGCGCTCGTCCTGCCCGACGCGAAGGTCTTCGGATACGACGTGCATGAGGTCGTCGTGGTCTACCTCCTCGCCTACGTCGTCGGCACCTTCCTCGCCGCGCAGGCGCTCGTCGCCCTGCCGGCCCTCGAGGACCACCGCCGCCCGCAGCTCGCGCTCCGCGGCCTGCTGCGCCGCTCCCCGCTGGTCGGCGCCGCCCTCGGCTTCGGCATCGGCTCGCTCGCCGGCATCCCGCCCACCGTCGGCTTCATCGCGAAGCTGCTGGTCCTCGCCCTGCTCGTGGCCGCCAAGCTCTGGTGGGTCCTCGGCGCCGCCCTCGTCGGCGTGGCGATCAGCATCCATTACTATTTCTCCATCCTGCGCGAGGCGGTCGTCCGCCCGACGGAGGACGACGAGGAACTCGCCCCGCTGGAACTGCCCCTCGGCACGCGCGTCCTCGTGTTCGTGCTCGCCGCGGCCTCGCTGGTCGGCGGCCTGTACGTCCTCGGCTGAGCCTAACGCCCCTTGCCGCGTCCGCGCGGGTGATGGCGGCGGTGCGCGGCGGACAACGCCGTCCGGTCGACCGACGTGTAGATCTGCGTCGTGGCGATGTCCGCGTGGCCGAGCATCTCCTGGATCGACCGCAGGTCGGCGCCGCCCTCCAGCAGGTGCGTCGCGAAGGCGTGGCGCAGGAGGTGCGGCTTGACCGGGACGGAGACGCCGGCGCGCCGGGCGGCCTGCTTCACGCCGAGCCAGAAGGTCTTGCGGGAGATCGCGACGCCGCGGGCGCTGAGGAAGAGCGCGCTGCCGGTCTTGGGCCGCACCAGTTTCGGCCGACCGGCCTTGAGGTAGGCCTGGAGCGCGAGCAGCGCGGTCTCGCCGACGGGCACGACCCGGTCCTTGGAACCCTTGCCGGTCACGCGCACCAGGGCCGACTCCGCGTCGACGGCCTGGATCTCGAGCGAGCAGAGTTCGGAGATGCGCAGCCCGGAGCCGTACATGAGCTCCAACATCGCGCGGTCGCGCAGGCCCTGCGGCGTGGCCGTGTCGGGCGCCGAGACGACCTGGGCGGCCTCCGCCGCGCTGATCATCCCGGGCAGCTTGCGGCGGAGCTTCGGGCCGCGGGCCAGCTCGGTGAAGTCGTCGCGGCGGAGCCCGCTGCGGACGAGGTGGGCGGAGAAGGAGCGGACCGCCGAGAGCCGGCGAGCCAGCGAGGCGGCGGCGTGGCCCTTGCGGTCGAGGGCGCGCGTCCAGGAATCGACGTCGGCCAGCGAGACCTGCGTCCAGTCCGTCCGGCCGGCCCGGGCGCAGTGGGCGGCGAAGCGGACGAGGTCGGACTCGTAGGCCTCGGTCGTGAGCTTCGCCGCGCCGCGTTCGAGCGCGAGGTGCGCCAGGAAGGCGTCCACCGGCTCCCGGAGGTCGGGCGGCACCGTCTCACGGCGGACTCGGGGCGGCTTGGGCATGCGTCATCAGTATTGCCCCGCCCGTCGGGGAGTCCATAAGGATTGAGCATGTCCAGCCAGCGTGAGCGCGCCATGAAGCCGACCGACCTCCGGGGGATCCTCCGGTACGTCCCGATGTTCCGCGACCACGTGTTCGTCATCGCGGTCGACGGCTCGATCGTGTCCCACGAGAACTTCGCGAACATCGTCACCGACATCGCGGTCCTGCGCAGCCTCTCCATCAAGGT
>JACCEC010273771.1_pt1 | contig 11017 bp, 9 predicted proteins | sample 7450121 | NCBI WGS metagenome assembly JACCEC01 (sample SAMN15323455, study PRJNA562643) | freshwater metagenome | isolation source: river surface water | place: USA:Blue River Watershed | collected 2017-08-18 | reverse complement strand
TAAATTACCAAATGCTAAATTGTAAGCAGAAGTATCGGAGAAGTTTGTAGTATTTGTTCTAGCATTATTGGCATAACCATTTAAAAATATTCGCATACTGTTTGAACGTCTAACCAATGCAACGTGATTCCAAGCGTTCAATGTGACTGTATTCTGCGTACCAATATAAAAATCATTGCCGGCAACTTGCAAAAATATTTGGTTAGTGGGCCATAAAAATAAAAACAAATAACGCTGACTATTATAATTTGAGCCACGTTGGCGGAACAATGTAACACCGTTGCCAGAAGGAGAACTTGTAGTAGTAGGATAAATCCACATTTCAATAGTAAAGTCGCCTGTACCATATTGAAATGCTGTGCCTGCGGGCGCAGTCAAATAATCATTTACAGAATCAAAGAACGCACTACCACCAGTGACTATTCCAGACGTTCCATATGATTGTACGCCTGCGCTACCTAATGTAGATAATAATGGCATTGTTAAACCTTAAGCAAATCTAGCCTGGCTAGCAATAACTGTATCTGAACTTGCGGCTGTTTTAATAATTGTAAATGAATACGAGTCGATGCTACTAGCATTGCCGCCCGTCGGCGCGGCGCCGCCTAACCATTTAGGAGTAACCGCAGTACCGTCTACACTGAATGCAGTTGGATAGTACGCTGTACCACCTTGTTGAGCTAATAACACAACTGTTACACTCTGTCCTGTGGTCAAGAATGTATTCATTGTTGTGCTTCCGTCTCCACGGAAGTTTAGTGTCCAGTTTGCGGCTGCATTGGTCGAATAGTAAAACACACTATTTGTTTTGCAATCTAATGTTGTTGCGCCAGTAAGTGCCGCCGGGTTAACTGAAACTGTTTCAATTGTGCTAGTGCCAATACTAAGTGTGCTACTTGCACTAACTGTACTACCACTGATAATACCACTGAATGTTCCTGCTGTAAGAACATTTGTGCTAGGATTGTAGGCTAAGTCTACATCAGTTCTAATATTTTCGTTACCTGTAGTTGTATCAACAAACGTTAAGTAGTGTGCGGCATTAGTCGATGTTGCTGTTAATGCTACCTGACTTGCTGGTCCTGTAAACGCTGTGGCTGTAATTGTGCCTGCACTAAAGTCGCCGTTAGTATCACGGAATACAATAGTTGATGCTGTGTTGTTTGCAGTAGCATTTGAACTAACAGTAAATGTTCCGCCTTCACTGCTGGAACTTCCTGATAAACCATTGCCGCTTACTCCGGCTGTAGCAACATAGTTGCCTGTGGTATCTGTACCAAGTGCAACTTTATCTGTTTCAACTGTGGCTGTTAGTGTAACATCTCCGCTACCGTCAATGCTTACGCTACCACTTAAATCTCCTGCTAGTGTAATTGTACGAGCCGTATGCCATTTGGTAGCAGTAGCGGCTTGGAGGTTTGCAACTGCGGTGGTGCTGGCCACAGTAAACGGCGCGGTACCAGTTGTCTGAGTACTTTCAAATGTAGTTGCTTTTACATAGCCGCCAATGTTAGCGTTTTCAAATACAGCAAGTCCGCCTGCTGTTAATTTTAATGCACCAGTAGATGTGTTGCTACTGCCTGTAGCATTACTAATTGTAATTGCATTTGTTGAACTTGCACCACGTCCAGTAACATTTTCAAGTGTACTAGTAACGGCTAAGTCGATGTTATCCGATGCTATTGGAGTTCCTGTTGCAGAAGTAATAGTTAAAATTGTTCCGCTACCATCGACAGATCCTACAGTAATTGTTACATTGTTGGCTGGATTCAATCCGCCAGGGAAATTAGTTCCGTAAACCGTTACAGTATTACCTGCGGCAAAGCCAGTACCACCATTACTAACGCTGGCCACATAGGTGTTGTTAATAATTGAAATATTGAATACAGCGTTGATACCAGAACCGCTGGTTGCATCTTGTGCAAATGTAGATGGTAATGTAACAGAGTCTTGATAGGTAACTGTTAGTTCTGTGTGCGTTCCGTTAGTTAATAATGCCGCGGATAAATCTTCGATTTGCTCTTGACTGAAAGGCAAAGTAGGACTATTAGAACCAATTGTAATTTGATTTGTGCCAGTTCTAGTAATAAGAATTGGACTTAGTGGATCCGGATAAAATTCAATATCACTGTATTCGGCGCCCAAGTCGCGCTCTAAACGCAGTTTTGTTGTGCCCAGTGGCACATAAGTTTGATAATCTGGACCGTGTATTGTAATAGTATCAGTGGTCTGTCCAGGTGTTGCTGTGGAACTGTCTTCAATACTAAATGCAATGTTCTGCCCAGCAACAATGGTGGCGGTATCTGTTACGCTGTCCGCTTCAATTTCAGTATCCACCGTAATTGCGTTAGGGATATTTGTAACGCTTTCGCTGGGTCTAAACTTTATCTTTCTAAAAAAATCGTAAAAGGCTGCTGGCATTTTAGGTATGTTCCTGTATTATCAATATTTATGCTATGTTGGATTCTATATAAATACTACACTATGAGCTCAAACATCGACAAAATTCTTCAAGATTTAGGTGACGCACTGAAATCAGCCGCCGGCGGTGGCACACTAACTAAGGGCATTCGAGATACTGCTACACGCGAGCAGATGATTGTCACAGACAAAGGTGTGCAGATCGGCGTATTAAGTGCTGACAGAATTAGCGGAAATATTCACGTGGAAGGCGTTCTTGGCGCTGGAAAAATTGTTGCCGCGGGTACTAGCGAATTTGCTAACTTAAAAGTTAATGGCAAATTAGAAGCAGATACGCTGTTAGTTAAGAATGTTATTTCAGAACAAAGCCTAGAATCATTTACAAAATCCATTGCTTTTGCCAGCAGACAACTCAGCGATTTAGATGGTAAGGGCCTGCAATGGGACAGCCCAGATGTAAGTTATCAGTTTGTTTTTAAAGCAAATCCAAAAAGAATTTTCAGCACAGAATCTATTGATTTGTACAAAGGTTCTAAGTATCAAATCGAAGGTACAGATGTTTTAGAGCGCACAAGATTAGGCAATTCAGTACGTGACAGTAATCTACGCACAGTAGGTCCTTTAGAAGAACTACGTGTCACAGGCGAAACAAACCTAGGCGATACAGTATTTGTTAATGCTCTAGGAAGACTTGGTGTTAACACCGAAGAACCAAATGCAGTTATCAGTGCTATCGATAACAACGTAGAAGTAATTTTAGGTGCAGATCAAGACTCAGTTGGTTTTGTAGGTACTTGGGGCAGTAACAGTTTCAGCATTGTTACAGACAATACAAAACGTATCACAGTATCTGGAAACACCACAGAGTTTGGTAATGCTAAGAGCAAAGGTGCTGTGGTCAAAGTCCACGGTAGACTAGAAGTAGACAGCATTGTATCTGATATCAGAATCGAAAAAACTAGCCCAATAGAATTTATAGCCAGCAAGGATAACAGTATTTTCGGCAAGGGTATGCAATGGAAGGGCGAAGGTGGCACACGTCAGTTTATTATGCTGCCAAATCCTGACAGAATCTATTCTTCAGAAAGTCTTGAATTGGCAATTAACAAAGAATTTTGGATCGACGGTAAGAGTGTATTAAACAGAACTGACCTAGGAGTTAGCGTTGTTAATTCTAGTCTTACAAGACTAGGCACACTGACATCACTGGATGTTGCTGGCACAGTAAACTTATCTGACAGCATTACTGTACAGGACAGCGTAGTTACAATTAACAATTCCGTAACAATCAAAGACGGCGCTGGCACATTAAGATTATCCAGCAGTGGAATTACCGCAGATAAGTTTGGTATCGGCGAAGACTTCGAAGTAGATAACGCCGGCAGTATCCGTATTGGCGACAAAAATAATACAACTAGAAATGTAAACATCTACGGTCAACTAAGTGTAAACATTACTAACCCACAAGAAGATGCGGCATTCAGCGTAGACGGAATGATGGTTATCAATGGTAAACGCTTTGCACACGGTGTAGGTGCTCCTACAGAAAAAGCCTGGAACAAAGGCGATATCATTTGGAATAGCAGTCCACTAAAGACCAGTTACGTTGGTTGGATCTGCGTAATGAGCGGTACACCTGGTACCTGGGAGCCGTTTGGTTATATTGGCGGAAGATGATATCTGTATTTGGCAACGGCGAATCCAGAAAACATTTAGATTTAAATTCACTTACAGAAACTAAAGTCGGCTGTAACGCCATACATAGAGACTACTCGGTCGACCATTTAGTCTGTGTAGACAGACGTATGGTACAAGAAGCATTAGACAGCAACTTCAATGGCACAATCTATACCAGAAAAGATTGGGCGCACTTCTACAAAAACAATCCCGTAAAAATATTACCAGACTTGCCTTACCAAGGTACTGCTAGACCCGACGAACCCTTTCAATGGGGCAGTGGTCCTTATGCTGTTTTGTTAGCCGCTATGCTAGACGACAACATAAATTTATTTGGTTTTGATTTACACAGTCCAACACAGTTCGTCAACAACATCTACAAAGATACTGCCAACTATGCAGACGCTACCAAACCCGCAGTGGATCCGAGATACTGGATATACCAGATTGCTCGCGTGTTCGAATGTTTCCCCGATAAGTACTTTGTAGTTTTTAACAATACAGAATGGCAGATGCCCAATAGTTGGCTTTTGGCAAATGTTAAATTCAAAACTATTGACAGTATAATGTAATACCTATATACTGTATCAATAGAGGACTAGACGCTCACCCCTCTTTAAATACTCTGCGTGTCATCAAACTTAACTTAAAAAGGGCAAGAGATGACTTGGATCATTGATAAAACATTTGAATTTTGCTATGGACATCGTGTTCATACGCAAACACTAAACGGCGAATATGCGGCAGACCTGAAGTGTGCTTGTAGACACTTACACGGACACGAAGGTAAAATGCAGGTTCATTTAACAGGCGACGGATTAGATAAAACCGGAATGGTTACAGACTTTAGACATTTAGAATGGCTAAAGAAATGGATCAACACCTACATCGATCATCAATTTATTATTGATAAGAACGATCCACTGTTTACTAAAATGCTGGGAGAGAAAGTTGAGCTAATTCCTGTTTATGTCCCTGAGACAGAATACGTTGCAGGATGGCATATTCATCCAATCTATTATGCTAATATGTCTGGCCCTGAACAAGAATACTACGAAGGATTTATGGTTGTAGATTTCGTTCCAACATCAGAACACCTAAGTAGTTGGATGGCAGAATTAGTCGATGTCAAAATGAAAAAGTTAGGAGTCAAAGTTCACAGCATTGAATGGTGGGAAACTCCTAAGAGTCGTAGTGTTTTTTATAAAGATGGTACGTAAGTTTTGGAGACTATGGGCCAAAGCACTGGGAGAAAAAGCCGGTGCTACTAAACAAGAAGCAGATAGGGTTGCATTAATTCGAACTGCTATTGTATTGACTTATATAATAACCAACATATTCATTGTAGCAGGTGTAATAAGGCACTGGTAATGCTGAACGTCATTAGTTTAAAACACGGCACAAAGTACGGACCGGAATATGTAAACAAACTTTACAATATGGTTTCACGGCACTTAACTGTGCCTTTTGACTTTTATTGCTTTACCGAAGATCCTGCAAATTTAAATCCTGCAATAAAAATAAAACCCTTACCCAAAGGGTTGTTCATGGGCTGGTGGTGGAAGCCTTATATCTTTAAACGTGGGCATTTTCCCGACGGCGATGTAAATCTGTTCTTTGATTTGGATATGGTCATTGTTGGCAACATAGACAAATTGGTTTCGTACCTTCCTGGAGAATTTATTGGGTTGGAAGATGTGGGCAGAGTGTTTAGACGTGTTCCCCAAAAATTGGGTAGTGCTGTGCTAAGATGGCCCAGCAATCAATTTAGTAATATTTGGGAAGAATTAGAGAGTAATCCTGCTATAACTAGAAAGTTTCCTGGCGATCAAGATTGGATTTGGCAGTCACACAAAAGTATTATAAAATTTTTCCCTGAAACTTGGATACAGAGCTACAAGTGGGAAATAAGAACTAGGGAAGAGTTGACTAGGGTTCAGGGTAAAAACGTGTTTAAGACGGTGCGTAGCCCGTCTATGAACCCGGATTGTAGCGTAATTGCGTTCCACGGAACGCCAAATCCCGAAGATGTCCAGGATCCAATCATTGTTGACAACTGGCAGTAACGATGCTATAATATATTATCGTAACTTTTTATCGAGAGCGTAGTGACTAAACGAATTGGCTTTGCTTGTAAATGGATTGACCGTCCGGATCAAGTAGACGGTATTAAACCCAAAGATGAATGTAAGAAATACAATACAGGAGCAACAACCGTGGCTTGGCTTAATCGCCAAACTAAAGATGTGGCTGTTGAAAAATTGTGGTCTTTACTTGAACAAAATATCAACTCAACTAAATTATTAGTAGAAAGGGTAGGGCAATTAGATGACGAACTTCGTATGGTGCGCCTTAGCAGTGATATTCTTCCTGTCTACACTGAGCCTACTTGGTGCTGGTTTTGGCGTGAAACTGATGTGCAGGCATACGCCCAAAAGCATTTTGCAGAAGTGGGAGATATTGCTCGTGCCCGCAACGTTCGTCTCAGTTTTCATCCTGGTCAATTTACTGTGCTGGCATCTGACAGTCCTGATATTGTTCAGCGTTCTATAGAGGAGTTTGAGTATCATGCGGATATGGCGAGATGGATGGGGTATGGTAAAAGATTTCAGGACTTTAAGATCAACGTCCACATTGCCGGTAGAGCCGGTCCAGCCGGTATTAAGAGTGCCCTCCCGAGACTTTCCCCCGAAGCAAGAAACTGCATCACCATCGAAAATGACGAAATCACCTGGGGAATCGACGCAAGCCTCGAACTTGCCAAGGATCTCGCTTTGGTGCTAGACATACATCATCATTGGATTAATACTGGAGAATATATTGAAGCAACTGACGACCGTGTTAAAAGGATTATCGATAGTTGGCGTGGTGTGCGCCCTGTCATACATTATAGTGTTTCACGGGAAGAGCATCTTGCTAGCCATCCCACAGACTCCGCTCCCTCCCTACTTTCACTAATGGAAAGTGGACACAAAAAAGCAAAACTCAGAGCACATTCGAACTTCTACTGGAACACAGCAGTGAACGATTGGGCACTGAGTTTTTGGGATCAGTTTGATATTATGTGCGAAAGCAAGGCTAAAAATCTAGCCTCGTTTGCACTACACAAACAAGCGATTACTTCTTAGGCGCTTTTTTAGCAGGCGCTTTTTTAGCAGTTGCTTTAGCCGGTGCCTTTTTAGGTGCTGGCTTTTTCTTGGCTGGAGCAATTGACTCAACCGCTGCCTGTGTTGCTTGTTCTGCAACAGGTGTAGGTGTAGGTGCTTCAACTTTATAAGGTACTTCTTCTACCTTAGTTTCTTCTGCTTTACCGCCGAATAGTTTTTTTAATAATGACAACATTCTAGTGTCCTCCATGAGCAAATATTTATAGTTTACTAATATCATCCAGGCTCGAAACAGTCTTATCCCATATGATTTTGCGTTCTGCACCTTTCTTTTGTGCAAATCTCTTCGGATCGCACCCAGTACAACAATGAAAGAAATTATTGTTTAACCTGTTAGGATCCATAGATCCTTTAGTCCTAGTAAATGTTTCACCGCAGTTATCACAGCGTAAGACTACAATAGTTTTTTTACGTTCATAGGTATGCTTACGACCAAGTTTACTAGTTCGTGTATGCTGAGTTTTTTCTGTATCTATACGTATGAACATCAGTTATTTACATTAAGGTTATAAAATTATCTGCTAAATATTGGATACAAAGTCTTTTTGGAGTATTCAATGGCACGTAAAATAGTCGACATCGGCGTATCAGGTAATGACGGAACTGGTGATAGTATCCGTGAAGCGTTTAGAAAAACGAATGAAAACTTCCAAGAGTTATATGCTGTTTTCGGTCAAGGCGGATTTTTAAAGTTCACTGACCTTAGCGATACTCCTGATACATTAGTAGGACAAGGTAATAAGATTCCAGTAGTTAATTCTATTGGTACTAGTTTAGTATTCAAAGACTTTTTCAGTCCCAACGGTACTATCCAGTTTGATTACTCTGAACCAGAAACATTTGATATTGTCAGCGTATCAAGAAGTAGCAACGTTGCTACCATTACCTTATCAACAAATCATAATCTAGATCCTGGACAGCGTGTTACAATCGCATCTACAGATAATACATCATTCAACACTACTTCAGCCTTATTGTTAACAGGCACAGTAGACAATGTATTAGTATATACAAATGCAGGAACTAATCTCGGAACTAGTGCCGCAGTTGGTACTATTTCTAGTTACGGTTCTATTAAGATTGATACTCTAAGTTCTAAATTAGAAGACGACCCATTACCAAAATTACAATATGCGCTGGATGCACGTAACCAACTAATCGGCGGATTACGTAGCCCAATTAACCAAACAGATTTCCAAACTGCTGTTAACAGTTTTAACACACAGCACGAAACACTTTACAGCATTGACTCTTTTGCTATTAACAAGGGTTATGCTGACGCCAAATATGTAAACATAACAGGCGACACAATGACTGGCCACTTAAATGTGCCAGCAAATGCCACAGGTAACCAAGCACCACGTGCCGCAGAAGTTGTATTAAAAACTGGCGGCGATATGACTGGTGTGCTAAATCTAGCAGACCATCCTGGTGGTCTTGCAGGATCTGGAACTCCTAACGGGGAGGATGACTTACAGGCCGCCACAAAATACTACGTAGATAGTTCAAGTTATTCAAGTAGATTTAACCTATATGTTACTACAGGTGGCGACGATACACAGGCACGTACACCGCGCGGTAAAGAAGGTAGAGATCGTTCATACGCTTATGCAAGTATTAACAAAGCCTGTCAAAAAGCAGAACAATTAGTAAATGATGCGCCATGGGAAACTGGTCCTTATCGTCAGTTGATTGCCTATGGTGGAGGTGAAGCGTTCTCCGAAGTTACAAGAATTGAAGCAGGTGCTTCCGGTACCACTCGTGTTTATTTTACTAATAATGGTGGTTCACGTGTTGACCAAGGTCAACTACCAAAACCAGACATTGTCTCTGGTAAAATTGTAATTGGACGTACCAGCGGAGCACAGGGCTTTATCTATCAATACTATGGTTCCGATGGTAGTTCAAGTATTGGCGAAGACTACTTTGATTTACAGGACGTTATCGGTGATTTTGTTCCAGGCGAAAACTTGGAATTTGACCAAGCAGTTAAGAATATCCAAATCAGTATTGTTGTTGAATCTGGTATCTATTTCGAAGATTATCCAATTCGCGTTCCGGCAAACGTTGCTATTGTTGGTGACGAATTACGTAGATGTATTGTTCGACCAGCGGACCGTCCAAGTCGCAGTCCTTGGGTAGACGTTTGGTTCCGTAGAGATAAAACATTTGACGGTTTGACACTTGCGTCAACAGAGTACGGTTATCACTACTTAACTGATCCGTCTGATATTTTAAGTGAACCAAAAAACAACAGAGACATCGACGTATTCCTATGTAACGATGCTGTTATTATTCGTCAGATTACCTGTCAAGGTCACGGCGGTTTTATGATGGTACTTGACCCAGAAGGTCAAATTTTAACTAAATCTGCTTATATTCAGCAGTCTGGTTCTTTTGCAGGATCACTAAACAAACAACGTTTTGCAGGTGGTCAATATGTTGACGGCTTTGCTGGCAACGTTCCTCTTAAGATTCAAGAAAAACTCAGCGATACAGAATTCCTAGTAACAGGCAGCGAACGTGCTCCAACAACTCCATGTTCATTTGTTATCGACGGAAGAATATTCAAAGTTGAAGCATACACCGATGACGGCAACGGCTACGGTAATGCTAGAAAACTAATTCGTCGAAACATCGACTTTATCAAAGCAGAAGTTATTGGCTACATTAATAGTGAACTAAGCCCACCGTTTACATTTAACGAAACTAAATGTGCTCGTGACGTTGGTTTAATTGTAGACGCATTGGGTTACGACCTAGCACTAGGTACTAACTTTAATGCTGTACGTGCTGGACAATCATACTATCGTGGCACACAATACAGCATTCTTCCAGATCAAAAAGACGAATACCTAGATGCGCTGATTTATACAAGAACATTGATTTCTGATGTATTGGCTGGTAACTCAGTTGCACGTCTAAGAGCAGAAGCAAGTTTTGATGAAATAACAGATATTATTTCTAACGGTGTTGTTTCATCGGACACAATTACATGGTCCGATCCATCTGGTGCTCCTACTTCAAGAGTAAATGCAAAAAATCTTATTTTAGATAACATTGAATTTATTAAGGAAGAAATTATTGCCTGGATTGCAGAAGAATATCCAGACTTTGTCTATGACGAAGATAAGTGTCGTCGAGATGCGGCTTACATTTTAAATTCTATTGTTTATGACTTACTATACGAAGGTAACTCAGCAACCGTAGAAGCCGGATATCAATATTACGATGGCAACGGAAGTTTACAAATTCCAGGGCAAACACTACAAACAACAGAAGCATTGGCCTATGCCAGCGGTGTTGCACAATTAGTTGTTACTAATACTCCAGTACCATTCCCTAAACAAAGTGCTGTAACACAGGTATTTGATTTAGGCAATCCGGGTAGTTCAACTGAATCTTCTAGAGTTGGCGTATTGATGGGTTACATCAATACTATCATTCTAAGTGGACGTAATGCGGCTCCTACTATCGAATATCCAACTTTCTACGGTGTATCTGGTTCGTTGACAGACAGCAGAACATTATTGTTAAACAACAAAGAAAGTATTAAGTCTGATACATTAGTTTATCTACAGCAAAGATATAGTTACAACCAAGATACTTGTGCTCGAGACACAGGATATATCTGCGATGCTATCGCACACGACATTTACTATAGCGGTAACTTAAAAACAGTTCAAGCGGCGTTGTCATATTTTAATGCCAGTGCCAGTTCTAAGATTGTTATTGACCAGCAGTTAGCCAAC
>JACCEC011629420.1_pt1 | contig 11019 bp, 17 predicted proteins | sample 7450121 | NCBI WGS metagenome assembly JACCEC01 (sample SAMN15323455, study PRJNA562643) | freshwater metagenome | isolation source: river surface water | place: USA:Blue River Watershed | collected 2017-08-18 | reverse complement strand
ACCCACGCCGTGATATTGTTGTTATGTACATTGACTACGGGCAAGCGCCTAGCACTGGCGTAAGCAACAACACAAACGGTGTAGTAAAGATTGCAGTAGTAGCTGGCACGCCTGCTGGTAGTCCTGTTGATCCAAGTGATGCAGCAATACAATCAGCTGTCGGCGCAAGCAATCCGTTTATAAAGTTGGCTCGTGTTAGGGTTGCAGCTGGCGCTACAAGCATTACTAACTCTGTAATTGACGATTTACGACTTATGGCTCAGGGAATTCTGCAAGGTGGCTGGACTTATGACGACCTTTACACATGGACTTATGTAAGTGCCAGTTCATTTGCCATTGCTGGCGTGGATGCAACCACGCAATTTAGAGCTGGAACTAAACTTGCTTTATACCAAAGTGGAACAATCAAGTACTTCGTAGTCAATAGTTCTAGTTTTAGCACCAACACCACTGTAAATGTTCTTGGAATAGGCACATATACACTTGCCAATGTGCCAATTGATCGCCCAGCATTTAGCTATGCAGAGAACCCAGCAGGATTTTCGCCAGGTCTTGCCTATGTACCGTATAAATTTAAGGCAACTAGAACGACTGCTCAAACCCTAAACTCTGCAACATTTACTAAAATGCAGGTGAACAATGAGCTTTACGATACCTCTAGTAATTATGATGCAGCGACTAATTACCGCTTCACTGCTCCAATAGCAGGATTTTATGACTTCTTTGCTCGCGCATCAATTACAACTGCGGCAAATAATCGTCTTTTACTATGTCTGTACAAAAATGGCGTGCTTTACAGCCGTGGTTATGATGGTTCTTCTTCTAATTCTATTGGTGGCGCAGTAGTAGACCAAATACAGTTAGCGGCCGGTGATTACATAGAGTTTTGGGTGTATTCTCAAAACGCCGTTGCAACAGAAGCAACAAGTGACATTATTATGTTCGGCGGCAAATTAGTTTCACTAGTTTAAGGAGTATAAAAATGAGCGACATTACAACACTAGAAAAAAAAGCAGGCGTTATTGCTACGTCTAAATCTGATTTACCAAAAGATATTAAAAAACCAGAAGACTTGTCAAAATATGCAATAGATAATCCAAAAAACCTTACCTTTGTCAATTACGATGATCGTGTAAAATTTCTTAAAGACAATGGCTATGAAGTTACGCGAGATAACCTTATAAATCGCGAGCTATCAATACGTCAACCAGAAGAGTAAAACATGGATAATCTGCCACGCGCCCAGAAGTGGAATAATACAGAGTGGGCAAACGCCCGTAAGCGTGCCATAGCTAGTAAAGACCCGTTTTGTGCTATTTGCCATAAAGAGATAGATTTTGAAGCCCCAGCGTTCTCACCGCTCTCAGTTGAAGTCGATCACATTATACCCAGATCACGGGGCGGTGCTATGTACGATGTGGGAAACCTCCAGCTTACTCACAGTAGATGTAACCGTAAAAAGGGCGCTAGAATGAGTTCAGATTATGAAGGTCTTGATAACACTAACCCAGTTCCACTATCTAATAATTGGTAGTTGCTAAAACAAAAACCTTTGTTGTGATACAATTACAACAGTAACCAAAGCGCACACGGGAACTGCCCGGTTAAGAAAGGAGAAGGCGACTTATGGACAAACCAGACGATGGCGTAGAAGTAAAAACCTACGTTGAGAAAATAGACAAGCTAATTGCCAATGATCTAAACCCTCGCACAATAAACCGTAAGGCTTATGAATCGCTTAAGAAATCATTAAAAGACTTCCCAGAAATGAAGCAACTGCGCGAGATAGTGGTTGATGAAAACTTAACTATTCTCGGTGGTCATCAGAGAATACATGCACTAAAAGAATTGGGCTATAGTGATGTTACCGTAAAACAAGTATTTGGTTTAACTGAAAAACAAAAACGTGAGTTTATAATAAAAGACAACACCGCCTCTGGTGAGTGGGATACTGATATTATTGCTAATCGGTGGGATATCGAGGAGCTAGAGAATTGGGGGGTGCCTAGCTTTAACTTTGGTGACATAAGAGATGAACCGGACGACCCGGCAGCAAAAGACGATCAGAGTAAAGTACACACCTGTCCCGGCTGTGGGCTTGAGTTTAAGGACTAGCAAAGTGGCAACCAATAAAAAAGGCGATTCACACGAGGATTGGTTTTTTAGCTTATCACCCAAATACTTCAAACAATTAACAGAAGAGTGGAATGAGCATAACCTGAAAATAAAGCTACCTAAGCTAGATGACTACGATGCCTGGCTAAACCATTTTAAAAAGATGCCACCAAGCCATATAAAGATGCTCGCAGCCACCGGGCAGGACTTTCTGACAACCGAAGCATACGCAGCACTCAGCCGTTGGCATGACATTATTGGCAACCCGCATCGAATTGAAAAGATACACCAGTCTGGGCTTACAAAATCTAAAGCAGCTAAGGAGACTACGAGCATTGTGGCTTTAGCCCTCAAAAATGACCGTCTGGGCGTTCTAAAGGCTACACGTGATGCAATAGCCGAGAAGCTAGAAAAAGGAGCAGGAGCGCGCGATACGGCCGCCCTAGCGCGTGAAATGACCGAAATAATGACGCAGATTGCTGATTATGAAAAACGCCTAGGCCCTAAAAAGGCAACCAAGCTTGGCCAACTGCTAGACGATATGGAAGATATAAAACCTAAACGACCAAGCCAAAACGGTCATGGTGCGCGGCATACTAGCTTTAGATCGCGCGTGACAATTGAGGACTTAGAATAATGCCTAAACCACGCTACGGCAACCAAAAACCCCGTCTTGATTACTACAAAAATGGTGATATTTGGATTGCTGATAAAACTATACAGTTATTAGAATACTATGGGATTGCACTGCTACCATGGCAAAAGGCTATTTTATACCGTTGGATGGCTGTGGAAAAAGATGATGAAGGCAACTGGAAATGGGTGAATACCGACTGCGGGCTTCTAGTGCCTAGGCAGAATGGTAAATCTGAACTTATGATTGCTCGTGTTGTTGGCGGGATGATTTTTTTAGGTGAGGCTCTTATTTATACTGCTCACAGCGATAACACCGTATCTGAGATAAAGCGGCGTGTTTTGAGATTCTTTTATGATGCAGAGGAGGAGATACGTGACATGCTTACAGATGAGTTTAGTAAGGAACCAAAGTCACTAGACTATGTAGAATTGCGCAATAGAGGGCGTTGTGTATTCAGAACCAGAACTAGAACCAATGGTCTGGGCACCACAAATGACGTCCTGTTGCTAGATGAGGATCAGGAGGAAACGGACGCTCAGCAGGAGGCATTATTACCAACAATATCCTCTGGTAAAAACCAAAACCACCAAACAATACGTGCTGGAACTCCGCCAAGCGGGGGCGGTAGCGGTACGGTGTTTTTACGTTTACGAAAGAATGTTATCGACGGTAAAGCGCCAGATGTATGCTGGCAAGAGTGGTCTGTCGAGAATATAACTGATCTAAACGACCAAGACGCCTGGTATGCAACCAATCCAAGTATGGGTTACTTTTTGATGAAATCTGCAGTTAAATCAGAATCGCAAAAAATGGCTGTTGACAGCTTTAATAAAATGCGACTTGGCTGGATTGCTGGAGTGGAGAGTATGCGTGCTATAAGTGATGACATGTGGTCACCACTAGCGGTAGAGAAGGTGGAGATACCAGATCACCCTAACATAGTTTATGCTGTAAAGTTCGCCCCAGACGGCAGCGCTGTTTCACTTGCAATCGGGGTTATAATGCCAGACACAAGGGTTCACGTCGAGCTGGTAGAACGTAAACCAATGAGCGCTGGAACGGCGTGGCTTGCTAACTGGCTATTAGAACGGTGGCGTAAGCCTAATAAAATCATTGTTGATGGGGCGGCTGGAACCCAGTTGTTGGTAGAGGAGCTAGTGCGTTCTAACCCAAAATTAAAGAAAAAAATACTAACTCCTAACGCACGTGAGGCTGGCGCAGCTTATGCAGACTTTTATCATGGTATTGAAACTGCCCAACTTACTCATTACAACCAGCCAGCCCTAAACATATCAATACGAACCGTAAAGAAAAGAAGTATAGGTAAAGATGGCATGTTTGGCTATGCTAGCATGAACCCGGATATTCAGAGTGATCCAACCGAGGCAGCAGCTTTTGCATTCTACGGAGCTAGAAGATTTAAAAAGGATAAGATCAACGGCGCTAGTGGTCAATCAATTATGATTTAACTTTTTTTGGCTAGAGCTAAATGACTGTTATGCGTAATGTTATAACAGCGAACCACTCAAACGATTTACGCCTTTATTATAATATTCTTTTTCTAATTCTATTGCTATACATTGACGATTTAAACGCTTACAAGCATCAGCGGTTGAAAAACTACCTGCAAAGCAATCTAATACAATATCATCTTCTTTTGTATGCAGTTTAATTAATCTTTCAAGTAATTCAATAGGTTTTTCTGTTGGGTGCAATCTTTTTGAACTACTCGGACTTGGGTAATTAAAAGTTTTCTTTTGCTCATTAACTCCTAAATTATTAAAAGTTGCACCTTTGCCACGAACATAAACCATAAATTCTAAATTACTTATATGTTTCCCATTTCCAAAAGGAATAGGATTTGGCTTATCCCATACAAGCAAAGTAACTGAATACTTTTTTTGCTCCCAATAATTCATAATCTTAGAAACTTGTTTATTAGAACAGAAGCAAACCATATTCATAACCTTACTTACTCTTTCAATTTCAGTAAATACTTTTTCAATATCAAATCCCTTGCTTATAAAGTCAATGTGTAAATCGTTTAATTGTCTTTTCATTTCTTTGCTTTGTCCTCCTCCGTGATTATCTAACTCATAAGGTGGGTCAATACATACAAAATCTATGCTTTTATCTTGTATCTTTGGCATATAATCCAAGCAATCGGCATTAACCAATACACTACGCATAACACGGGTTTGGCAAAATGGCTGTTCAGTAATTCTATCTAACATTTGTTTTAAATTTAAAGTTTAGTAATTCTATTTAGCATTCGGTTCAGCCACTTCGCCAAGCCCGAAAACGTTAGTATTATACCATACTCGGTATGCTACAATTAAATATAAGGCTGTAGCTGGGTTTCTTGTCCACGTCTACAAGCCTTTTTTAGTTAGTAAAATATAAAAACCTCCAGGATGGCTAACTCATTGCCATGGAGGCTGGCTCTAAAATCTCGGTGTACCATTTTCTTGAGCCAAATCTATGGTTCACCATATCCAACAATTGCAAGTTAAGCTACAATGTTGGAGAGTTATATGGCTATTTGCCATACGGTTATTGTAGCATAATAAGACACCCATATTATCCTAAGAATGATATCACTCGATGGCGTGGAGCCAACTTTCAAATAACACAGGTGCATCTAATGGCTACTAGGTTATTGTAGCATGTTAAAACGGTATGATTCCTTTAACAGGTATTCTATCATCTTCGTGGATATAACGATCTATAATCGGTAATACTATTGGTATCACAATATCAAAAACTGTTTTTAATTCTCCAGTAAAGTCGGCTGATTTGCTTATAAGGATAGGTACACCTGCTAGTAATGCTAATCTGATAATAAATTTTAATGTATTAATAATAGCTGGTTTCATTTTATACTCTCCAAAGTTTAGTTATAGCATCCCAGATTCGCTTAACTAGGCTGTTAGTTTCGTTAATTGTATTCACAGTATCCTGGTTAATACCGCCTGAATTAGCTTGAGTTTTAAGGGCTGTGTTCTCTGCTTTAAGAGTAGCGTTCTCGGTTGCTAGGTTTAGGATTTTTTTCTGGTGGTTATCATATTCTTCACCACTAAATATATCAGAAGCTGTCGCATTGAATGGACGGTTTACTTGTATTCTGAATTCATCTCGGCTTCCCCACTTCCTGCCTCTAGCAGCAACCATCAACTTATTAGTAAAGTTATACCAGTCGTCTGTATCTACTACTGTGTTAGCTCTACCAATATCTATTCTCCTAAGTTGCTCATCAGCTTCTGGGAAGTCTTCAGCGTCTTCAACAAAGTTAATAAACTTGCGGCCAACTTGTGGTGCAAATTCTTCTCGGCTCATCTCCCTGCCACGTGTGAACTTAATTGTTTTGTTACATCTGTTAAACCAGTTATCAGCGTTTAGTATTATTTGGTCTGCCACTTGTTCTTTTCCTTTATTATTTATAGGCTCCAAAAAGCCTGCTATATTATTATATCCAGGGTTGCGTAATCTAATTGCATCTACGCCAGTACCAGTTCCAGTCCCGGCACCGCCATTTTGCTCTAGTATGTTTAATACCGTCTTAGTAGCTGAGTCTACAATAGCTATATGCCCATATTTGTTACTCGATGTAGCATTGAATATAACAATTGAACCTTGTGGAGGTATATAGTCTGGTGTATTAGTAACTTTTTTAAATGCTATTAACACGCCTGGGTTAGTACTACGCCAGTAATCTATAGCGTTTCCCCAAGCTCCAGGCTTTATGGAAAATCCACTATCTAACCACTGTTTAATGATGTCAACACATTGCCAGCCGTATAAAGAATCATAATCAATACGCTTACCTAGCCACTGATTTTTAAACTCTGAGTAATTCATATACTTATAATAACACAAAAACCAGAACAAGGGTGGAGTTGTTCTGGTTTTTGTGGGGGATGGAGATCTCCACTAATTAGTTTAACATAGGGTTTTTATTTTAAGCAAAATAAGGTATAATTAAACTAAGATGGTAACTTCGCAAAAGCTACTATCTTAAATAAAAATCAATTTAACTATTGAGGGTACGTAGCTAGTGTGCTATAATTATAGTATTGCGAAGTTACGCAAGAGAGCCAGCCCTCAAAGCTGGCTTTTTTGTACCTTCAAAAAGGAGGGTAACGTGGATCAAACAGAAAAACAGGAACGAGAAGATAAGTTTGTAATAATCAGGTTCGATATACTTACTGATAAAAACCTTACTGCTAGTGAAAAACTTGTGTACGCTAGAATATGTGGGTTTAAGAAATATTTTGAGAGTAAAGAGGTATGTTCTGAAATGCTAGGGGTCTCTAAAAATACTGTTATTAAGGCTAAACAGAAGCTTTTAAAACTAGGTTATATTAGAGAATTAGGTAATACTGGGCGTGGTAAAATCTACCAGTCTGTATATGATGATGAAACTAGAGTGGTAAAATCTACCAGTCAGAGTGGTAAAAAACAACCAGTCAGAGTGGTAAAATCTACCAATATAGAAGAAAGAGAGAGTAAAGAGAGAGTAAAGTATAATTCTACTAACGTAGAATTGGCTAAAGCCAAAAAACTAGACTCCAAAAAACCAGAATATGGCAACAATGAAATTAACAGCCTATTCAATAAATGGAACGAAGCTACAGGATATACCATTAACAGCCGTATAAAAGCTAACAAAAGAGCTTGTTGGAACTTATACCTTAAACACGGCCAAGATGGCTTAGAGAAGCTCTTAAACGACGTTAAACTAGCACATCAAGATGATTACTCACCAAGAATATCAGACTTTGTAGACTTACAGGCTAAACTAAACCAATTGTTATTATGGGTTAAAAAAGGGACACCGATACCAGCCAGCACAACAAACACTAGTAGCTCACCTAATAAAATCGCCAATATCAACTCTAAAATATCAGAATACCTAGCAGATAAATTCCCAGGCAACACCCCAATACCAGTAAATGAGATATACAAAGCAAGGAGTTTGTTTATATGAAACCATACGTAAAACTAGTAGGTAAGCCAAAACAATACATAACATTAGAACAGGCTCTAAAAATAAGAGACTTACTAGATGGCAAAACAGAACCTGAGAATATAGCTCAGGAGACCTACATACTTAACGTACAAGACGTTTTTATACCAAATGAGGATAGTTTATCAACTGAACCAATTAGAGCCTTTATACGCCACCATATAGCCTTAGAACCAAGCAGACTAAAAGATACAGCCTATCGCAATAGGTGGATTGAGAATTATAAAAGAGAAAACAATAAATAAAACTATTGTAAAACATAAAAATGTGTGCTATAATTAAACTACTAAGCAAATATAGCGGAAACCTTAGCGGGGAGAATAGCAAAAGAAATTATTAAACAAGGGGGATTAGATGATTAGGAAAACTAAAACAGGTAGAATACAAGGCAATGCCGAGTACTCTTTTGTAAAAGATAGAGTAAAACTATTTAGAGAAGATAACCCAAGAGGCGATATTATTACCGAGCCTACAATTTTAGAAGATGGCAAAGTTTTATTCAAAGCTACAGCCATAAAAGACAAATCAGATGAGGCTAGCGCAAGTGCCACTGGACACGCTCTAAGCACCAAAGCTGGCGTTAAAGACTTTGAGAAGCTAGAGACTACAGCAGTTGGTAGAGCTTTGGCATTGCTTGGATATATGGCAGATGGCGAGATTGCTTCTGCTGAGGAAATGCAAGAATATGAAGCGTTTAAAGAAGCTGAAAAAGAAGAGCGAAAACAGTCTATAGAGATTGCAGTTAGTACTATCAAAAAAGCTAAAACAATAGATGAGTTAAAAGAGTTTTTCACTTCATTAATGCCAGATATTAAAAATGAAGTTGAAGTAGCCAATGCTAAAAATAATAGATATGGGGAATTAAATAATGTTACTAAAGCTCAAACAAAATAGTCAAGAATGGCTAGACTGGCGCAAGCGTAAAATTACTGGCACGAAAGGTGATATGGCTCCATTAACTGGATCCGTACCTAAAAAAGCTTTTTTTGAATACGTTGCCGAGATGACTTGCACTGAACCTGAATCTGAAACTGACATAGCTCGTGGCAATAGGTTAGAGCCTATAGCTAGAAAACTAGCAGCAGAACAACTCAATAAACAACTATCAGATGATTATGTTATAGACAACGGTAATGTAGGCTTAAGCCCAGATGGTTTAGTGCTAACAACAACCGAACCTAAAATTGAAGACATAACAGAAGCCGTAGAGATTAAATGCTTAAACAACGCTCATCACTTAGAGGTTCTATACATAAATAGAGCTTACCAAGATAGCAAAAAACTATACCCACGCAGCGGATTTTTACGTAACTACGGCATACCTAGCCAATATGATATGCAAGTCTATTCATACTTTTGGCAGCTGCCTAGCTTAGAGACGCTGTACTTTACGTTATATAATGAGTGTGCGCCAGTTGATAGAAGGCTAGTAATACTACCTATTAAACGTTCTGATATAGCAGATGAGTTAGTAAAGCACGGCGATAGGCTAAAAGAGATGATTACAGAGGCTAAAGAGTTTATAGAATGGCTGGAGTTTTAAAATGAGATATTCTAAACCAACATCAATATCTAACGCAATCCAGAAGATATTCGGCACTACTGAAACCGACGCTAATCTATCTGAGATTTTAAAGAAAGTAGTAGCCTGGCGCAACGTAGCTAAACAAGCTATAACTAAAAATGATTTAAACAAAGTGGCTGACTGCATACCAAAACTTAGCATCTTGAACTCCGAGCTAGCTGATATTATAGCCGAGTACCAAATAAGAGTTGGCAATCTTAATTCTGGTTTTGAAGCTGAAAAAGAAGCTATCTACCGGGAGCAAGTTGCAAGCGGTTCTAGTGCATCAATGGCATACCAGGTCAGCGGACGCTTAACAAAAGAGGCTGAAGCTGAATATATATTTGAACGGTCAACGCTAGAGAGTATGAAGACAATAGCCGAAGCTACTAGATACTTAATAAGCGATTTGAAGAATCTGTTAGAGTATAACAAGGGGGCAATAATGCAAAATAATAATTACAATAATACTAGAGTAAAACTAGATTATAAAGGAGATGATAATGGAAAATAAAAGAAAATATGGGCTTCAAGATCCCAAAAATAGATTCAAGCCAGAACGCAAAATGACTAGTGCTAAACTAGCACAAGCTAGACATATGCTAAGCCTTGGCTATAAACAGAAAGCTATAGCAGCTCACATAGGCGTAGAGCGTGGCACGCTATCCAGATATTTAAATGGCAAGCTAACCATACCTACTGAAGAATAAAACTATTGCAAAGCTCAAAAACGTGTGCTATAATTAAAGTACAATCAAATTAAAGAAAGGATTTTAATGAAAGTAGTAGTAATAGATACAGGATACTCAGTAGAACTTAACGAAGATGGTGAGTTTAAATGCCTTCACAAAAACACTGTAGTAAACCCGCCCTGCTGTAATGGTAGTGATTGCGGTTGTGGTGGTGTTTATGACGTATATTGCGAGGATTGTGATAATGAAGACTTAGAAGATTATGAAGCTGATTTAATACTGGAGGGTAGCAATTACTATGAATAAACAAACTATAAAAGATAGAATAATGGCACTCTATTATCAAGATGAGCGCATAGCTAGTGATGATGCGCTTTTAATAGCAATGTATTGGCAATCAGATTGGGATAACACTAAAAGCTTAGAGTATAATATAAGCCATTTAACACGCCCAGAAACGATTACAAGGCGTAGACGTGAGTTGATAAATGAAGGCAAAATAAAAGCCACTAAATTAGCAGAGTCAGAGCGTTACGAAGCATTTATCAACGAGCAAGCAGAGCACAGTGATCAGGCTGGGTTTATAGACTATATAGAAAATAAGAGAGGAGAAAAGTAATGAAATTAACTACCCTGCAAATCAAACAACTACAACGCATAGCAAAAGACGTTAAGAACATGGCAAAAAATGAGCAAGACGCCCAAGACATAATGAGGGTTGCAATCGAGTGCGAGTATAACCGCAAAAGGGGGATAGTTTTCTCGGTGGAAGAGTTTAAGCACAAGCTAGAGAACGTTAACGAGATGTCAGTAGAAGAGTACTTTAGTGAGATTATTGATGATAACACCGCAATCGGTGGGATCAGGATTTTCTTCGAAGACATACCGAAGAAACTAAAAAGGGTCATCGGGGGGCGCAATGCCAAGCGAAGAACAGATAGCAATAGCAATAACTAACCACTATCTAGTGACAGCTCCAGATATT
>JACCEC012231372.1_pt1 | contig 11022 bp, 9 predicted proteins | sample 7450121 | NCBI WGS metagenome assembly JACCEC01 (sample SAMN15323455, study PRJNA562643) | freshwater metagenome | isolation source: river surface water | place: USA:Blue River Watershed | collected 2017-08-18 | reverse complement strand
TTCAGCACCGTGTTTGCCGGCACCGATGCCTGCTGCGCGAAAGCGCCATGCGCGACATAGGCAAACACGCGGTCGCCCGCCTTCAGGTGAGTGACGCCCTCGCCCACCGCGCGCACCACACCGGCCAGCTCATTACCGGGCGTAAAAGGCAGCTCGGGCTTGAACTGGTATTTGTTCTGAATGATCAGCACATCGGGAAAGTTCACACCGGCGGCAAAAATATCGATCATCACCTCGCCCGCCTTGGGCGATTTTTCAGGAAGCTCTTCGACGACCAGCGTCTCGGGCAGGCCCCAGGCCTTGCAAACCACTGCTTTCATGTTGCTCCTCTTGTTATCGTGGGTGTGGGTGGTGAGTTTGTCAGCTTGTTATGCGGGGAATTCAGCCGAATTTCGGTGCGCGCTTTTCGATGAAGGCGCGCACGCCTTCCCGGCCATCGGCGCTCTCGCCGGACGCATACATCGCGTCGCGCTCGGCATCGAGCTGCTGCTGCAGTGTGCGATGGTGCGCGTGATCAATCAGCGACTTGATGCGCGCCTGCGCGTCGACCGGCCCGCTGGCCAGCTGGTGCGCCAGCTTCAGCGCGGCCGCGTGCAGTTCCTCATCCGGGTGTACCGCATCGATCAGGCCGATGCGCAGGCACTCGTCGGCACTGAAGGGGCGGTTCGTGAGGAAAATCTCTTTCGCGCGCGCAGCGCCGGCGCGACGCGTGATGAACCACGAGCCACCGACATCCGGCGTCAGGCCAATTGCAGAATATCCGCCGCGCAGCTTCATTGAGGCGGCGGCCAGTACCAGATCGCCGCACAAGGCCAGGCCAATGCCGCCGCCACCGACCGCGCCATTCAGCGCGCAGACCACCGGAAAGCTGAACGACTTCAGCAGGGCCATCGCGGTATGCACGGGCTCGAGCAGTTCACGCAGCGTATCGGTCAGCGGGCGCGATGCATCGGCCATGCTGTTGACATCCCCGCCCACACAGAACTGCCTGCCCTGTGCCGTGATCAGCAATGCGCGCACCTGCGGATTTTCTGCGACCTGCTCGACCGCTGCCGCAAACGCGCGCGCCATCGTCAGATCCAGCGCATTGCCGCGCGACGGGTTGGTAAAGGTGATGATCGCCAGCTTCTGGTCAAACTCCAGCGTCAGGGGTGTGGACATGGTTCAGCTCCGGGGGAACAGGAATGCGCCCGATACAGGCAGCGGGAAGTTGCGGGGTGAATCCGGGGTAAGCGTCGGATAAGCGTCGGGTAATCGTCGAATAAGCGTTGCAAACCCGGCATTTTAACAAAGCGAAAAGCGCGCGCTGAGCGCCAGTCCCGACGGCGACGCATCGGCCAGTGTCAGCTCGCCCTGGTGGGCCAGCACGCGCTCGCGGATACCGGCCAGCCCCAGCCCCGGCGCGGCATCCGGCGCGGCATCGGGCGACAAACCGCGGCCATTGTCGGCCACCACCAGACTCACGCTGCGGCGCGCCTCGTCCACGGTCAGCGACAGCGTGACGCGTGAGGCGGCACTGTGCCGCATCGCATTGGTCAGCGCTTCCTGCGCGATCCGGTACAGCGCCACGGACAGGCGCGGCGGCAGCGAGACGTCCTTCAGGTCGGTGTGCAGCCGGCAGTCGAGCGCCGCGTCGCCGCGCGACTGGCGCTGGCGCACCAGTTCCCGCAAGGCTTCCTCGAGCGCGATGTCATGTTCCTCATCGCCCTGCAAACCATAGGGCCGCAGCTGCGCGAGCAGGCCGCGCAGCTGCGACAGGATGCTGCTGCTGTTGTCATGCATCGCCTGCGCGCAGGCGGCCAGCGCAGGATCGGACGCGCACTGGCGCAGCAGGTAGGACGCATCGACCTGCAGCGCGGTCAGGCGCTGGCCGAATTCATCATGCAGATCATGCGCAAGCGTGCGGCGCTCGTTCTCCTGCACATCCTGCAGGCGGTGCAGCAGCTCGCGCTGCTTGGCGATCTGCTCGGTCAGCGCGGCGGCGAGATGATTCAGCGCCTGCCCGATCTGGTTCAGCTCGCGCGTCGCGCAGCGGGCGATGCGCGCGCTGTAGTCGCCGGCCTCGATGCGAGCGATGCCGGCGAGGACATCCTCCAGCGGCAGCAGCGCCCGTTTCAGGCTGTACGCCAGTGCCGCCACCAGCACGACCACCAGGGCCGCGAACAGTGCGAGCTGCACCAGCGCGCTGGTGATCGCCTCGGCGCTCTCGGGCTGCGGATTGGGCTCGAGCTGTATCGTGACCTGCTCGCCGCCGGGGCGCCGCAGCGGCAGGGAATAGACCGGGACGCTGGTCTCGCTGACCACGAAGCGATGCAGCCAGGGCAGCTCGCTGGCCGGTGTGGGCTGGGCGCTGGCGGTCAGCCGGCGGCCTTCGCCATCGAGCAAGGCCACATGAAAATTCCGCAGCCGGTCACTGCGATTGAGCGCATCGATGCGCTGTGCATGCTGGACGAGCGGCGCCTCGTCCTGCAACGCAGACAGTGCGGCGATCAGCTGTCCGGTACGCTGGCTGCCCTGTATCTCGTCAGCGATATCCTGTCGCGCGGCAAACAGGGTCAGCGCAAAGGCCAGCGCCAGCATCAGCAGGCCGACCGCTCCCAGCCTGAGCACGAGTCGCGTGAGTAGTTGCATGATTGGTTTCCCGGCATTAAGTACCGGGCGATTATAAGGTTGAGCGCTTGCTCGTTTCAGCGTTTGCACATATCCGTGTCTGCGCGCGCGCACTAGAATGAAGCTTCATGCCAGCTTCCTGCGCGCTGTCCTCTCCTCCTGATGCGCGCAGTCCGGCAGCGCGAGGTCCGCATCCCATGGCCGAACATCCCGAAGGCATGCCTTTCCTGCGCGAGGTGCTGATCTTTCTCGCGCTCTCCGGCGTGCTGATACCGCTGCTGCAGCGCTACCGCGTCAACCAGATGCTGGGCTTTCTCGCCACCGGCGTGCTGCTCGGGCCCTTCGGCCTGTGGCTGTGGGTCGGGCAGCTGCCCTGGCTACAGAATTTCACGTTCGTGCGGGTCGAGGAAGTCATCGCCCTGGGCAAGCTGGGCGTGGTGTTCCTGATGTTCAGCATCGGCCTTGAACTGTCGGCCGAACGGCTGTGGGCGCTGCGCCGCTGGGTGTTTGGCGCCGGCTCCGCGCAGGTGCTGCTGTCGGCGCTGCTGATCGGACTGATCGCCAGCCTGTTCGGCAATGCAGTCGAGGCCGCGATCGTGCTGGGACTGGCGCTGTCGCTGTCCTCGACGGCCGTGGTCATGCAATGGATGACGGAAAAGCGGCTGCTGGATCGTGGCTTCGGTCAGGCGAATTTCTCCATCCTGATGTTTCAGGATCTCGCGGTCGTGCCCATTCTGCTGCTGACCGGCATGCTGGCCGCCGGGAATGTCGATCGCTGGTGGATGCTGTTCGCCGGCGTGCTGCTGAAATCCGTTGCCGCGATCCTGCTGATCTATCTGCTCGGGCGGCGCGTGATCCGTCCGCTGTTCAAGCTGCTGGGGCGCGAGCATCAGCCGGCGACCTTTGTTGCGCTGATCCTGCTCTGCACGCTCGGCGTCGCCGGCATGACCGCCTATGCGGGGCTGTCGATGGCATTGGGGGCGTTTCTCGCAGGGCTGTTGCTGGCCGAGACGGAATTCCGGCATGAGGTCGAAGTCACGATCGAACCGTTCAAGAGCCTGCTGCTCGGCCTGTTCTTTTTTTCTGTCGGCATGCAGACGGATGTACGCGTGCTGCTCTCGGCACCGGTGCTGCTGCCGCTCTCCGTGCTGGGGCTGCTGCTGATCAAGGCCCTCGTGCTCGCACCGCTGCTGCGGCTGGGCGGGCTGGGCTGGGGCAGCGCGGTCCATGGCAGCCTGATGATGGGACAAGCCGGCGAATTCGGCTTCATCATTGGTGCCGAGGCCACGGCCCGCGAGCTGTTCGCGCCGGAGCTGACGCAATTCATCCTGCTAGTGATCGGGCTGTCGATGTTTGCGACGCCGCTGGCGGCGCGCGCCGGTCAGTTGCTGGGGCAATGGTGGGACGAGCAACATCATGATGATGCGGCCAGCCTCGAAGAGGCGAGTGTCGAGCCGCTCCGCGACCATGTGATCATCGTCGGCTTTGGCCGGATGGGTCAGCTGGTGGCCGAGGTCCTGGCCGCGCAGAACGTCCGCTATGTGGCGATCGATATCGACATGATGCGCTCGACCAAGCGCCATCCGCTCGGGGAGCCGGTGTTCTTCGGCGATGTCAGCCGGCCCGAGCTGCTGCATCGGGTGCATGCCGGCAGTGCCGCTGCCATCGTGCTGACAATGAACCATCCCGAAGCGGCGCTGCATGCGGTGACCGCGATACGCCGTGAATTCGCATCACTGCCGCTGCTGGTGCGTGCGCATGACGAGCATCATGCGCGGGCGCTCAATGAATCCGGCGCGAGCGTGGTGATGCCGGAGGCACTGGAAGCCGGGCTGCAGCTCTCTTCTTTCGTGCTGGAAGCCATTGGCATCGACGGTTCGCGCGCAGCGGAGGCGATACGCCGGGAGCGTGCCGCGCGGCTGGCGATGGCGCGCTGAGGGCGGCAACCCGCGCAGCGTAGCTCAGCAGACGTTCACAGATGCGCGAAGCGCACCAGCTGCACGCCGGCGCTGTGGCAATCATCGGCAAAGCGTGTGCCGGCGAGATAGTTGAACTCGGCCGCCCGTGCATCGCAGATGGGATCGCTGAAATCCACGGTCGGCTTCCCCGGATGCACCATCAGCAGCGTGCCACTCGGGATTTCATGCAGCCAGCGACACATGCGCTGCTCGAACTTTGCTTCGGGCTGCAATGCATACAGGCCACCGAATTTTTCCGTGATGCGCAGACCACGGGCTTTTACATAGTCGGCAAAACCCCGGCAGGCCGCGCGCAACACCAGCGCCTTGCCGGGCGTGCCGCCGGTATCGACCAGCCGGTCCGGCGTGCGTATCCACGGCAACCGGCTGCCCTCGGGCCAGCGCGCCGCGATCGCCTCCATCATCGCCTCGCGGATCACGGGGAATGCATGCACATGCTGATGGCCATCGAGGTAATCCGGCAGACGGCCAAAGTATTTGACGAACAAATCGATCTGCTTGATGAACCGCTCCGTCACCCAGCGGCGCGAGATCAGCCCGACCTGCGTGAGCAGCAGCCAGTACAGCAGCGGACGATTGCCGCGGGCATTCGGAAACGAATGCGTCAGGTTCAGATGGACGCCGATGTCCGCATGCGCCTGCAGTTCCCGCAGCCGCCAGCTGCTCTCGGGCCAGTCCGGCCCCTCGGTCAGCACCGAGGTCGCCGACACGCGGCGGCAGACGATCAGATCGAGAATGCCTTCGGAGATCTGCTTCGATTGCCCGAAATCGTCGGCACACAGCGCGAGCCTGCGCGGTCGGTCTTTCATGCATTCTCCCCGGAAGCGAAGGCCCAGTGACGGGCCACAACGAACGTGAGCGCCGCGACCGCCACCAGCACCAGCGCCAGTGCGACCCGGTAATCCAGCAACGTGTAGCGAAGCAGCAGCCAGTACATCAGTTCATTGATGATGAAACTCATCAGCGCCACCCCGAAGAAGCGCAGGCGCGAGCGCGATGCGGGGGCCTGCTGCTGACGAAACGTCAGATGACGGTGCCCGGCGTGGCTGACCTGAAACGCGATCAGAAAGGCGATCAGGTTGGCCACCAGCGGATCCATGCCGAGCGGCACCAGCACCAGCGCGACACTGCCCAGATGCACCAGCATCGCGGTGACGCCCACCACGCCGAACCAGAACAGCTCGCGGGTCATCGAGGGTCGCCATCCCGGGGCGGCAAGCTGCGGCTGCGGGCGATGCGACTGACAAAATACGCGGGCCGCTGCTTCACCTCGGTGAAGATGCGGCCGATGTACTCGCCGAGAATGCCGATCGACAGCAGCTGCACTCCGCCCAGGAAGGTGACGGCGACGACCAGCGTCGGCCAGCCATCGGTGTCATTACCGAACAGCAGGGTCTCGATGACGATATACGCGGCATACGCGATCGAGGCCAGCGACACGGCACCGCCGACCACGGTCCACAGCCTGAGCGGCACGTTCGAGAACGCGGTCAGCGCGGTCGCGGCCAGCCGGAACAGGCTGAAAAAATTGAAGCTGCTGGTGCCATGACGGCGCGGATCGGTGCGCACGCGCAGCGCCAGCCGCGTGAACCCGGCCCAGTTGTACAGGCCTTTCATGAAGCGATTACGCTCGGGCATGCTGTTGAGCGCATCGAGCAGGCAGCGGTCGAGCACACGAAAATCCTGGGTGTTCTCGGGGATCTTGTTGCGCTCGCCGAAATTCAGCAGCCCGTAAAACACGTGGGTGAATGCGCGCTTGAGCCAGCTCTCGTCATTGCGGTCAGAGCGCACCGCGTACACCATGTCATAGCCACGGCGCCAGTGCGCGATGAATTCCGGGATCAGCTCGGGCGGATGCTGAAAATCGCAATCGATCAGCACCGCGAGATCGCCGCGCGCTTCGGCGATACCGGCCGTCAGCGCGATCTCCTTGCCAAAATTTCTCGATAACTGCACCAGCGTCACCGGAAACTGATCGATCGCCGACATCACCCGCTCGACCGTCGCGTCGCGGCTGCCGTCATCGATCACGATCAGTTCGTGTCGCAGCCCCAAACGCTGCATCAGCGTGTGCAGGGTCTCGAGCATGGGCAGGATATTGCCCTCTTCATTGAATGCCGGGACAAGGCAGCTGACCAGCGGGTCGGCCGGGCGTTCCGCCGCGCGCTGGCTGAGCAGGAATGCAGGCGTGCTGTCGTCAATCGGGGTGGCCGCCAAGGGAGTGGCCGATGCTGGGCTGGCCGACGGGGGAATCTGGTCTGACATCATGGAGAGGAAAAGGTCGGGCGCCCGGTGCCGCTGCGCAAACAACGCGGAATGTAATGGCAGCAGGAACTTGGGTCAAGCAAGAGATCGGCCGCCGCCGGACAATCGAAAGCATCCGGCGCTTCCAGCGCCTTGTGCATCAGGAATCGCAACGACCACCGGGCAAAACGATCACCCAGCGAACCGGCACCCTGAGGCGCGGCTGCGCTGCCGGGCTGATCTCGGTGCTGGCCTCCGGCTGTCCCGGGTTCATCGCCGTCATCCACGGCCCTGGCTCTCGCGCGGCCTTGTCCTGCGCCCACAGCAGCACATAGCCGCAGGCTGCGAGGCGCTCCGGTGCGACCCAGGGCGAGAGACGCGGATCGCCATTGATCATCACATCGGGCGTCGCGTTCGCAAAGAAGGCGACATTCCCCGCCGCCCAGGTCGAGCCCACCAGATAGCGCAGCGGCGCATTGCCGGTCTTCTCGCGCCAGTCGGCCTCGATCAGCGCGGCCAGTTCGGGGCCGGGGAAATTGGCGCGCGACAGCGATGGCCGGATCTGCGTCTTCACATACACCTGTCCCGCATAGCCCGCCATCAGCACTGCCTGCAGCAGGCACCACGCCAGCAGCCAGCCAGCGCTGAACAGGCGGACGAAGGCGGCCGGACGCCAGCTGACCAGCGCCAGACCGAGCGTGGTGAACATCATCATCGCCCACATGTCGCGCAGCGGGCGTCCGCCCACCAGCGGCACCAGCAGGCTGGCCAGCAGGGGCAGCAGCATCGACGCGAGCAGGAAACGCGTCGGCACGAAGCTCGCGGCCGGTGTGGGCGCCGGTGCTTCCTGTGTCGCCGCGATGGTCGATGATGCCGATGCCGGTGACGCCGATGCCGGTGACGCCGATGCAGCGCGTCGCCCGAACCAGAACGCCAGCACCAGCATCACGACGTTGATGCCCAGCTGCGCAGCGACGAATTGCACAGCGTCGCGAATGCGTCCGGTCACCGACAGCGGCTCGCTCATCCGCTCCTGCGCATAATGCAGCGGCTGAAAATCATGCTGCACCAGCCACAGCAGATGCGGCGTGGCGACTGCGAGCGCGATGGCGGCGCACACGAATACCCGGCCCGCCGTCAGGTAGCGGCGTGACTCGCGATCAATCAACAGCCAGACGATCATGAACAGATACAGCAGCGCCGCACTGTACTTGGCCAGCAGACACAGGCCGAGCGTGACGCCCAGCGCAATGAACAGTCCCCAGTGACCCCGACGGGTGGCCAGCCAGAACAGCGCGATCGACACGGCCCACAGCGGTATCTGCACTACGTTGTGATTGAACTCCGGGATCAGCACATTGAAATAGAGCTGGGTCGCCGTGAGAAACAGCGCGACGACCGACAGCCGCTCATCAAGAAACTGCCGCGCGAGCCACCAGAGTGCGGCCAGTGCGGCGACGATCGACAAAGGCCCGAGCCACAGCAGCGCGAGGGACTGTTTGCCCAGCAATCCGACAGAGGCCGCAATCACCCAGGCCGGCAGCGGCGGATGCTTGTAATACCCGGCCTGCGGATGCAGGCTCCAGACAAAGCCCTCGATCATGTCCAGCGGCGGACTGTGATGCGCGACGACGGCCACCAGCGGCCAGAGCACCAGATACACCAGCAGCAGCGCGACCAGCGCGCGGCGCACCGCAGGGTCGGCAGGCAACAGCGGCGCGGTGTTCGCGGAGGACTGAATCGGAGCGTGGGAGGACAAGAGGACTTTCGGGATAGGTGTCGGAGACCGGGTCGGCGTCGGTGGCTGCGGTAGGGACTGAGGGGGATGCTGAACCCGGGTGAGAAAGTCTGGCATCTGAAGCGCAGCCGTCACGTGCTGGCGCGATTTTATCGCAGCACCCCGACGCCCCCCGGATAAACCACCAGATCGCCGCCCCGGGCATGGCCAAGCGGATTTTTGACTTATCAACACTTCAACAGGAAGGTTACGCCGGCATTCAGTTTCAATGCAAATTCGGTAAATACCCCTGTTATTAATATTGGTTTAGTTAGCAAAATGATGCATATTATGTCACGTTGAGTTATCATCCTTTCCCGCAAGAAATCGCCCCAATTTTCATAAGGAAGTAACGCTGTGAGCAAACGTACCCGCCCCGCAGATATCTATCTGCGCTTCCTGCAACTGGCCGAAGCATTGCGTGGCATGCCTTCCCTGCCCCCGCTGGAGCCGCTGGAAGAGCGCATCCTTGAACTGATCGCTTACGCGCGCCAGCGGCAGGAGCGCCTGTCGGTCAAGGATCTGATGGGCAAACGCGAACTCGGCTCACCGGCGATGCTGCACGGGCGACTGAAATCAATGCGTGAAAAAGGCTGGATCCTGCTGGCAGAAACCGAGGATGCGCGCCGCAAGCAGCTCGAACTGACGCAAGCCGCGCTGCTGCACTTCGACAAGCTGTCGAAATGTCTGGTACAGGCGGTTAAAAAGGCCGGCAACTCCTGAGCCTCGCAAGCAAATCCCCATGACACATGACATAAGCGGCGCTGAGGGCCGCTTATTTTTTTATCGTCAGGTACACCGCCAGCGCGATGATCAGCGCCACGGCCAGCTCCAGCCCGACCATTACCCACTCCATCTGCGTGCTCCTGTGCGTCGGTCACAGGCAAATGATCGCGCAAGCCGGCAGGCTCGGCAATCTGATGAAGTTTCGGTTCTCAATGACCTATAGTCGTTCCTGCCGGAACGCACACGGGGCGTACCTGACCCGGCCTCAGCGCTCAGCTCAGCGCACCGCACTCAGCAGCGCCGGGGAGAATTTATCTGCCGGCAGCTCGAGCTCTGCCGATCGGTCCAGCTTTCGAACCAGCACGCGCCCGGTGCGGGGAAAGAACACCACCTTGCGAGGATGGCTGTCGTTCAGGTCTTGCGCCAGCACGCGGATACCGCCTGCGGCCAGATAATCAAGCACGAACGCCGCATTGCGCTCGCCGACATTCAGCGCCTGCATGCCCGCGAGCACCCGGCCGCCACCAAACACCTTGGCCTCCAGATGGCTGCGCGAAGCACCCGCCCGCAGCAACTGATCGATCAGCACATCCATCGCATGCGCGCCGTAGCGCATCGAGCCGGATACGTCCGACGATGGCAGCATGAAGTGGTTCATGCCGCCGATGCCGCTCTCGCGGTCGCGGATGCAGGCCGACACGCACGAGCCCAGCACGGTCAGGATCGCCATGTCGCGTGATGTCCAGTAGTACTCGCCCGGCATGACCCGCGCGGTCATGCAGCGAAAATGCCGGTCGAAGTAGACATGCGTGGATAGCGCCTCGGTGGCGCTCATTGGGTACCTTGGGTGCCTTGGCTGGCTTGGGCTGCCTGCGTGCCGTGCATGCCTGCAGACCTGAGCAGCTCGTACACCGTCTTGCCCTTGAGCCTGAGCGCATCGCACACATACAGAAAGTTTTCCGAATGTCCGGCGAAGAGCAGCGCGTCCGGCTTCATCAGCGGCAGGAAGCGCGAGAGGATCTGGCGTTGTGTCGCCTTGTCGAAATAGATCATCACATTGCGACAGAAGATCGCATCGAACGGCTGTCGCAGCTGCCAGTCGCGGCCGAGCAGATTCAGCGGCCGGAACTCGATCAGCGAGCGCAATTCCTCTCGCACGCGCACCTTGCCCGACTGCGCGCCCCGCCCCTTCAGAAAATAGCGGCTCAGCTGCGCCTTGCTCAGTCCGTTCACCCGGTCCGCCGCATACACGCCGGTCGCCGCTGTAGCCAGCACTTCAGTGTCGATGTCCGTGGCGATTATTTTTACCGGGGGTGTCAGCGAACCATACGCATCGCAGAGTGTCATCGCGATCGAATACGGCTCCTCACCAGTCGAACTCGCTGAACACCAGACCGACAGCGAGCTGCGGGCGCGCGCATGCTCGGCGAGCACCGGAAAATGATGCGACTCGCGGAAGAACGAGGTCAGGTTCGTTGTCAGCGCATTCGTGAACGACTGCCATTCGGCATCGCTCGCCGCGCGCTCGAGCTGGTCAAGATAGGCGGTGAAGCTGTCCGTCCCGGTCGCGCGCAGCCGCCGCGCGAGCCGGCTATAGACCATTTCCTGCTTGCCCTCGGCCAGCGCAATGCCTGCACAGCTGCGTATCATGCGACGCGCCCGGTCAAAATCCTCGCGGGTGAAATC
>JACCEC012077298.1_pt1 | contig 11023 bp, 13 predicted proteins | sample 7450121 | NCBI WGS metagenome assembly JACCEC01 (sample SAMN15323455, study PRJNA562643) | freshwater metagenome | isolation source: river surface water | place: USA:Blue River Watershed | collected 2017-08-18 | reverse complement strand
GTGGGCACAAAAGATAAAAGAAATCGGCCCGTCAACTGTTAATATAAATATTGCAGTTTTTGGTTCAACTACAACTTTTGAAAGAGAAATATCATTTACACCTAAAGGCTGTGTTGAAAAAAGTGATTTAGTTCAACTTTGGAATTCTTTACCTGATACAGACTTAAACAAAATGTATGGCCTTGATCCAAATACTTATGGATCTGTAATGGGTGTTTACGAGGATAAAGAAAATCCTCCAACAATGTTCAATATTACAAAAATTGATGCAAATGGAAATGAAATTTGGCCATCCTCTTTCGGCGGTAATTCAAGAGGCTCAATAGGTCCAACTCCAGGAGTTCCATTAAATACTGTATTTTTAAATATTGTTAAGGGTGGCTCTGCACATATGGGTTATTTAGATTATCTTAGATATAGTTTGAATGCTATAAAGCAGCCAAAGTTGTCTGAAAATATCCATGTAAAAATATTTGACATGCTTAATGCAGCGATGTCTGAAAAAGCTATGTCTTCAATGATTCGTAAAAATGCCGTGGCTGAAACACCTAGAGCTGGATTAATATCTAACTGGAAATATATTGTCAGTTTGCCTAAAGAAATAGAAAGCAGAATGTCAAAATCTCCTAAAACTTTAATCGATTATAAACAAAAGTTAGCATTGAAAAAATATGGTAGAGATCTTTCACAAATTTTAAATCATAGAGTTGCATATCAAGAGTATGTTTATAATCCTTTAGCAGGCCCAAGTGCTATTCCAGCCCATACAGTACTTCAAGGGCTAGATAAAGAAATTCCATTCTATAAGATCAATGAACTTTCAAACAGTTATTTTGTTGATCCATATGTCATGTCGCAAATATCTCCTCTTATGAAAAGGACAGGAGAGTTATTAAACAAAATAATTCCTGAGTTAGATAAAGATACAAGTTTGACTAGAAATATTTTAAAAACTGTAGTTACACCAAGTGATTATTTAAATACCAGAGGAAAATCATTCCATTAGGATAAAAATAATGAGCAAATTTATTAAACTTTCACAACAAATGGAAGAACAAGAGCCACAGCAAAAACCATTAAGTAATATGGATGCTGCAAATATACAAAAAATAAAAACTTTAAAAGGCAATTTGTCTATACCAATGGTTATGGGAGAGTTAGTTAAAATTTCTAAAGGTCCAGGTACAGATGCTCAAAAAGAAGCAGCTGCAGCAAGATATCTTCAGTCAATCATGAATAAACTTACACCAATGGCTCAGTTTTTGAATACCATGGGTGTAAAAATACCGAGAAACTAAAATGGCAAAATACAAAATTAGAAGAATAGCTGATAAAACTGCACTAGCGCAGGCTGGCATCAATGAGATGACCGATGTCACCGACACAAAGGAAAGACAAAAAGTAAACCCTTTTCTTGATAAGGCTATTGACCCTGAAGCTATTGGTCGTGGAACTGCTGGTCTTGATTTTGTTCCAGGAAGAATTTCTCTCAATCCTGAGTATGGAATGTTTATTGGCGCTCCAGGCGAAGGCATGCCAATGGAATTCAAATTGACAGCTCAAGAAATGGAAATGTTAAATAAAAATCCAGGTCTTAAACGAGAGATTGAAACTAAAAAAGTCAGAGAGTTTTTAGAATCTACACAAAAATCTCAACTTAACCAAATCATTCCTAAGCTTGATAGTCTTTATGCAATATATAGATCGGCTCCATTCGGTTTATCCTTAGATAAACTAAAACAAGAAGCAAGAATGATAAAACAGCTTAGTCCAATGGATAGATCGTATTTAATGACGAAACCTTATTGGCCTCTGATTAAAGACATAGTCAAGTAAAATGTATAATGCTCATAGGTAAATCTTATGAGCATTTTTTGTCCTTTATATATTTCTCAAGCTAAATCTTGTTTTGTAAAACTTTCTTCAAACGAAAGATTGTTTGCATCTCTCACTGGAATGAAATTACCAGTTGTAAATGAATCTTGGTCATATGATTGTGAAGGCGATTTTAGCAACTGTGCATTTGTTGAAAAAAATAAAACACAACCAGAGCCAGTTGAAGAAACAAAACCTGAACCCAAACCAGAGCCAAAACCAGAAGTTAAAGGAACAAAAGTTTCTATCCATAAAATAGAAAACCCTTATTTAGTTAAAGCTGCTGTATTGGTATATCCAGCTAATAACATGCTCAATATTGATGATGTTTTATTGCATAGATTTTCAAGAGGAACAATACAATCTGAATGTGATCAAATTCCAAAACCAATCAAAATGGGTCACGTATATATAACATCAAACGGTGGAGAAAATAGTCAAGTAAAACCCAAATCTATTTATCATGCAGTTGTGGCTGGTGAATCAAGATTGGTAAATGAGGAAGATATCAAAACTTCTGTAAGAAAGGCATTATTATTAGCAGATCAAAATAATGCATCAAATGTTGTATTTATTCCTTGTGATTGCGGAACACATGACATCAATGACACTGCTAGAGTGCAGTTAGCAGCAATTAAAACTTATCTTCAAGCAAATAAAGAATCAAAACTTAAGAATATTTTCATTGTAATGGAAGACGAGGAAAGCTTTAACACGTTCGAAGAATATTACAATAGAATATTTTAATCTTTGAGGTTGAAATGGTAAATCAAGAATATAAAAACCCACAAAAATTATTGATGGCATTTTTAGATAGTTTTTCAGAACCCATGTGGATATTGGATAAATCTGGAAATGTTTTAATGAATGAAGAAGCCCAAGAATATAACAAACGTGGCTTTGACATTTTAAAGTTTGCACAAGATCTGACTGTGGGTAAATCAAAAGTTGTGCAACACATGGGTAAACAGTTTATTCTTGATAAAAAAGACATTAATCATGGGACTAATTCTTATGTATGTACCTTGCAACTCGAAGAAGATCCATTGCAAAGATTGAAAAAATCAACAGCGAAATTTACAAAAGCTTATTCAAACATATATAAATAAATGGAAAATGAAGAAGATCTCTCACTCTCTAAATTAAAGGCAGTATTTGAAGCTCAGACAGAAGTATATACAGCCTTTCAAATTGCCTTACAAGAAGTTTTAGATAAACAAAAACAATTAATCAGAGAAGTAGAGTCTTTGACAAATTCGACCAGAGACGAATTTAGAAATTTAGATAAAGAACATTACGCTTTAGTAAAGGTATTTGAAAACTTTGAAAACGTAATGACCTCAAGACAAGAGCTATTCGAAACAACCATCGAAGAATATACAGCACAAATTTCACATTTTGGTGCTGAAATGGATCAAATGAAACATGAGATTCGTGATTTATTTACAAAAAACTTTGATGATATGGATGTTGAACTAGAAAAAATTAAAAAAACTCATTTCGATGTTAAAATGATCGTAAATAGAGTTGTATGGGTAGTTGGTGGAATTACTGCTTTTCTTACACTTGTTTCTCAATTTACAGGAAAGTCTATAGCTCAAGTTATTGGTTTGAAATAATGCAATACAGCTGGCAAGGTTCCGATTCAAAAAAGTTGTCATTATTAAAACAACTTTACAATACTGAGATAGAAGAAAATCAAGAAGTAAAGTTATTTTCTATTGAAGAAAAACCAATTGTTCATATATGTAATTCACTTCCTCCAGAAAATGCTACTTTCTGGTACGTCCAAAATAATCAGACGAATAGCTTGACAGATTTAATAAATTTTTATTCAGATTTAAAAGAAAAGTACAACATAAAAAATATATTGATAAAAGATGCTTCTTACTCAACAATATATGGATATGTTCATATACTATTGAATCAGTTTAATAAAGTCATATATTTAAGAAATGAGCATGAAATTGATAGCTACATGGCTTATTTATTGGTTGAGGATAAAATAGATGCCAGTAGTTAGTTGTATTTGTCAAGATTGTGGCAAAAGTTTTTACAAAAAAGAAACTTATGTACCCATGTCTGGAAAAGATTTATATTCAAATAATCGTATTCCAAATAAAAATTTGAAGACCTGGAACGATTGGGTTGTTCATACAATTTATTTTTGTGAAGAATGCAGAATTCAAACTCCTCCAACTCAATGTATAGAAGATTTTGAAAGATTGAATAAAGTTAAGTAGGATTTGATAGAATTTTTTCTGCTAAATCAACAAACAAACCATCATTGTTAGCTATTTCTTCTAAATCTAAACCACGTCTAGCCATTTCAGCCATAATAGCTAATGCGACTGTATCTTCAAGCGCTTCATTTTCTGGTGTGATTTGATTATCAGGCTTAATCATGTTGTCTTGAACTTTCGGTATAGCAAATGATTCTGATGTCGGATTATCAATTATTACTTCTGGAGTGTCATTTGATGCGGGGGTTTGTTCTGGAAGAGCTTTTTCAACAGCATCGGTAAGTTGATCTGCTTCTTCCAAAAAGCCTTCTTTTTCTAAATCTTCAGCTAACTTAATAAGTTTTTCAACTATATTCATTCTTCATCTTCTCCAAAAATTTTGCTGAAGATATAATCAACATCTTTAGAAGTCAACTTTCCAGCAGTTTTCATTTGCAAGAAATTAAGTTCATTTTCTTTGCAGACAGGACATTTATAAGGTCCTTGAGAACGTAATACCTGGGCGCATGTTCCATGAACGGTTCTTCCACATGAACATGTGACTTCCCTACCAGGAATAATTGAGCACATATAGTCAGGCTTGCCTTTAGATTGACATACAAAACACATCTTTCTTTCTGAGTGTTTATTCTTAGTTTTACCACCATCAATATCAAAATAGTTTTTGATTCCTGGATTCATTGACAGATACCTGTTCCCTACTGTATTATTATATATACAATTGAATAATTCTAATGTTTTCAAGTAAATCCTTGCTTGTTAACCTAAAAGGAGAGAAACTATGATTATGGGTTACATAAAAGTAGTGGTTCTTTCTGTAGCAGCAATGTCCTCATTACTGCCTGGAAATGCCAAAAAAACTACTAAGCCTAATCAAAAATCTTTAACTTTGGAAGTTAAAGTAGATAGAGGAGAACTTGCAAAAAGAAACAAAATTAAGGGGTTTATTAAACTAGTTAAGCCTAAATATTCTGAGTCTTATATTGCAAAAATAGTGGATGCTATATTTAAATATAGCAAAAAATATCAGGTAAATCCTTATGTTATTGCTTCCACTGCATATGTCGAAAGTGAATTTAGTATGAATAGCAGACCATGTATTGGGATTATGCAAATACTAAGATCCACAGCTAGATATATTGATCCGAAAAGACAATATGACCCATACACAATTGATGGAAATATTGCTTTAGGAACAAAAGAACTTAGTATGCACCTTAAAAAGACAGTAAAAAGAGGTTCAACTATGGATCGTTCCTCAGGTTCGAGTAGAAGTTTAAGTTATATGTGGGGTAAGTACAATGGTGCTGGAACACATAGCCGATATTCTTCTAAGTTGTTGAAAGTACTTTACACTATAACAACAAATGATTTAAATCATTTAAAAGGCAAATTGAAACACGGTCCTATTTGGTAAGTCAAAAAAATAAGGAGAATCATAAGATTCTCCTTATTTTTATTTATAGGGCTAATCAGAAGATTAGTTTGGTCCCCATCCTCTGCGTTGGGATGATGGATATCTACCGGTAAGACCCATACCAACGATGCTGTCACCTGGGAATCCAACAGCGTTCATTCTATCAATATCGCCACGAAGTCTCTTAAGTTCGAAGACATACTTGTCTGCTTTTGACTTGAGGTTTCTGATTGAAAGGATATTGGATGCAGAAACAAATGATGCGCCAATAGCTGTCATAGAAGCCATTGATGTTTGAATTGCATTGATTTCATACTCAAGAGTATTAAGCATTGATTGGAAATCATACAAGAAGTGAGTTTGTGTAGAGATGTTCTCAACACCAACATTGGCATCAGTTGGATACTTTGCAGCACTGTTGTAAGTGACTGTGGTTGGTAAAGCTGTCCAAGTTAAACCTGTAGTGTTGATGGTGATTGGCTCTTGGGTATTTAAATACCACTTGGTGCTTGCGTTGACAGTACCACTGCTTACAGAAATTGTTGAGAATCTCTTGATTTCTGCATCTTCGTTAAAGTCTGTAACTCTGGTAAGAACCCAAGTTGTAGCTGTGCCACCAATGGTGGATAAAACGAAGATACCATTACTTGCACCAGAACCGCCGCCTTGGTTCTTGACTAAGACTCTTGTACTGGTAGAAGTGATGTTTACACCGTCAACGACTAAGGTTGTAGCTGCGCCAGTAGCTGTTAAAGTACCGAGTGAAGCGGACCATGTAGGTGTATTTGGAAGTGAGGTTGTTGTAGCTACAGAAGCAGCAGTCAAATTCATTGCAGTAGCAGGAGACATAGCATTCATATACTTGAAGTCTCTTCTATCTGTAATGTTATTTACTGTTCTTTGTCCTGGTGCGCTACCACTATCAAAAGATGATGGATAATTAACGGCCATTTTGGAACTCCTTAATTAAGTGTTTCATATATTTCTTCGAAGAAAACATTATTTTCAAAACATTTTTTTGTTTTCATGGTTTCTTTTCTGTTTTAATTTTTGTTCTTCCTTCAAAAGGTCTTAACTCTTTATTTAAGAACAATATAAATATCCCCTTTTTGTACAAGAAGCCTATTATGTCTGATGCTCAAGAACCAATTTTTGACCCTAATTTAGATTTTGTTTGGACCGGAAAGCATTCCTTTTCAAGCGAAATCAAGTTTTCTTTAAATCAAAAATTCAATTCTAGCCAAATATTTTTTACTGACGAGAAGCCAAACTCTATTTTAGTTTCTTTACAAAATAAATTTTCATCCTTGCAAGCTACAGACCCTTCAACATATTTGCAGTTTGATGGTTTAAATATAATTTGGAAACCTTTAGTTTTATCTTCTAATATTCTTGGTGTTCTAGATGTAAAAAATGGTGGGACTGGATGGCATAGACCACCAGCATCAGGACTTCTTTACTTTGATACTAATCAGTTTAAAACTTATCAAATAGAAAATGACAAAATCTTATACTCAAGAAGTAACCAACTTGTATGGCTTGATTTTAAAGATTTGTTTGAAAAAGAAATCACTCAGTATAGCGATTTCAATAATTTAAAATCTTCATTATTTAATTTAAAAATATCAAATGACGGGCTTCAGTTCAAAATTTCTTCCCAAAATGACCCAGAAGAAAAGGAAGATTTTTTCTTACCTTTTGATTTATTAAAAGAATCTGTATTTCATAAAACTGATAAAACTGTTCTTGTAGATAATATAAATGGAGTTTTAGGTTTCGATAAAGGCGGTTTTGGTTTTAATAATATCAGCAGGGGAGATATTGTTTATGCCTTTTCTGATAATAATATTTCCAAATTATCAACTACAAATAATGAAGGCAAAATTCTTAGAGTAAAAAACGGACTTCCTGAATGGCATGATATTGACATAAAGGAAGAGTTAAAGCTTCATTTAAAAGATATTACATTTATAAAAGAAGAAAATACTAAGCTTTTTTTTGATGGAAATAATAGATACGAAATTGCCACAGTAGATTCAGATATCAGAGGTAAGTCATCTGGTTTAACACAAATATTGACAGCAGAACAAGGTGGAACAGGTTTAAATATTTCAAGCTTGCCATTAGGTTCAGTATTAATAAAAGGTACTGATAATGATAAGTTTTTTATTTTATCACCCGGAGAGAAAGGGCAATCTTTACAATCAAATGGCGCAAATCAGTTACCTTCATACAAATACCAGATAGAAAATATAAATACTGATGAATATTTAATAAGTGAAAAAACACAAAATCAAATAAAGCTTAAAATAAACACTGATTCTAATTTTAACTGGAATGCAGAACACACTTTTAAACGAGTTAATATTACAGAAGAACTTAATGCAAATGTAATAACTCTACAAAATAGGCCAGACAATCAACCAGTACCTAACAGTTTATTCAAAAGAAATAATGACCTTTTTTACAATAAAGATGGAATTGATTATTGTCTAAGTCAAATTGTAAACGAAGAAATTAAAGAAAGTCATGTATTGAAGATATGTGATAACTCAACATTTAAAGAAAATACAATCACACCACACAATGTTATGTTCCCCTATACATATGGAAAGGCACACGAAGAACAATTATGGAAATTGAAAAGGATAGATATATATTGTCACACTGTACCAGAACAAAATATAGCGATTGATTTTGTTTGTGATCGACAATCTATTCTCAATCACGAAATTATTATTGATGCCTTTGTAAATAAATCCAGTTCTTTTAACTTTTCCAGAAACCAATTTCACTCAGGAGATATGATTTTTGTAAAGACTAAAGAACTCTATGGAGCTGATAATTTTACAATTTGGGCCGTTATTGAAAAAATAAACTAAAAAATGGCTAACAACTTTTACATTGTTCCACCTAGATTAATTGTAGGCTCGTTACAGGGAAATAATTATGTAACAAGCCTCAACAATTTCCGTGGCGATGTAAATATTGTAGCTCAGTCGCCTTTAACTCTATTAAGGCAATTTAATAATGTAATCCTTGGTTTTGATTCTACCGGATTCATTACAACAGCTGGCGGAACGATAACAGGAAATCTTAATTTCAATGTTTCCGCAGCTACAACATATGGTATTCAACTTCTTTCTAAAACAGTTGACCCCACAGGTACACCTCCTCAAGGTGCTATTTACTATAATACTGCAACACAAACAATCAGAATTTATGATGGTGGGTGGAGCGATTATACTGGCACTGGTTCTACTGTCAATTACGATACATTTTATTTAAGATTAGACGGTGGAAATCAACCTGTAACTGGATATGTATCATTTAGTGAATATATCAGAGTTGCGAATAAATTTGGAGTTCAGGCATCATTTGGTTCGAGTTATGGTGCAATTTATTACGATACCAGTGTAAATAAGTTAAGAGTTTTTACTCCTTCTGGATGGTCAATTGTCGGTACTGGCTCTGGTGGTGGAATAACTGGAATATATGCTGGTAGTGGGATTTCTTTTATACCATCAGCTCCAATTACAGATAATGGAACAGTAACAGTTGATGAAAGTTATAACTTTAACTGGACTGGTAATCAATCTTTTACGCAACCTATTTCATTTGCTGCAAATCAAACATTTGACATAGGCAAATTGTCTATTACTTCTCAATCTGCTGGAGATGTAATCTATTACAATGGTACAAACTGGACAAGATTAGGTATTGGTAATACCGGAGAAGTTTTAACTGTTGCAACTGGTGCAACACGTCCTGAATGGTCTGCAGCATCAGGGTCTACAACAATCGGTGCTCCAACTGACGGCACTTACACTGATGGATATTTCGATACATGGACAGCTGGCACTACAAATATTGCAGATGCTTTCGATGATATAAACGAGCTCTTATCTTTACTTGCTCCAGCACAACCAAGCGGATTAACTAGCAGTACTTTAAGTGCAACTTCAGTTCCTACATTCTACAATGCTAAAGTACCAGCTGGACTTACAGCCGCATCAGATAATTGGTATCAAGCCGGTATTACCACTGGCAGTACAATCACAAAGTATTATGTTTCTGGATCTTATACTTTAGCAAGTTCTCCAAATACTATATTTTTTGCTGGAAAGGCTGGAGATACCGCTTCTTTTGGAACAGTTTCTCATATCTTATACAATTCTACATATACTTCTGGAACTGCAGTATCTTTTGTAGATTTGACCACTAATCCAACGCCTACATACACTCTTGGCACAATGAGAATAACGGCTCTTGGAACCACAAATACAATTTGGAATAAAGCTAACGCACAAATATATCAATACACACAATCTGGTGAAGGATATGCAGGTAATGCTTTAAGATGGACTCCATCATCAATTGGATCTTCATCTGAAACAAATAAATATGAGTTATGGAAAGATACTTATAGTGCTAGTAATGCAACCCCTTCATTTTCATCAGGACCAACTAACACAGTCATAACGGAAAATTTCAAATGGTTGTCAGGAATACCTTACTACACAACAGGAACAAACTGGCAGGTTCAATTTGTAGCAGCTTCTGGAATATTTAATCGTTGCTATAATGCTACTCGTGTAGCAAATATTACTGCTACTGGATTGAACACTATTTCATTAACTGGGGAAGAATCAGGTACTCCAGTTTATAATGCAACATACGATCGTTCTGGAGCTAATTATGTCAGTGTTACCCTAAATGCTGCAAGCCAATCTTCATTTAATAAATATTTAACTGTTGGTCTGTACAAAGTCATAGGTTCAACCTCATCCAATACAGCAATTAATTATTATATAAATACGTATGGATCTCCATCAACTTCTACTGTTGAGTATTTTCAAGATGAGGTATTTAGATTGGTCAACGACACTCTCAGTTCTGGTACCGCATTTACATCTACAGATAATCTTGCAAACGGGAATGCACAAGTAAGAAGCGGAACATTAAGAGTTCCAGTTCAAGCAGAATACACAGCTCAGTGGGCAGGTTCTGCAAATGATTATTCAACTGATAATACTTTTGAATACCAAAGATATTTTATAAAATCCGGTGCAACTAAATCAGGAAGTCTAGCATTTACGGGAATAACTGCAAATGATCTTTATGCTTACGGCTCTTCAGGTACAGGATCTACTGGTTTAAACTTACTTATTTATCTTGAAACAGATGCAGTTTGGTTTGATTTAGGTATACCTGTAGGTCTTGGCGGTACTGGTTATAACAAATCAACTGCTATTGGAGCTAAGGATATTGCTAATACAAGTGGAAGTACTATTGCATGGTCATTAGGTGCTTCTTACAGCACAGCATTAAATAGTAATAGATATAGACTTTCAATTATATTTAATAAAAATTCAACAAAAACAATAACACAGATTACGAGTAGTTAAGAATGTCCTGGTCAAAAGAAGATATTAGCTTCAAAAAGTTAAGTAGCAAAAGAGTTACTTGGACTAGCAACCAGGTGTTT
>JACCEC010831082.1_pt1 | contig 11025 bp, 6 predicted proteins | sample 7450121 | NCBI WGS metagenome assembly JACCEC01 (sample SAMN15323455, study PRJNA562643) | freshwater metagenome | isolation source: river surface water | place: USA:Blue River Watershed | collected 2017-08-18 | reverse complement strand
GCGCCAGGGAGAGCAGCACGGCCTTGGACGTCTCGACGTCGGGGTCGCCGGCGCAGACGTAGCTCACGAAGGCCGGGCGGCCTTCGGCTTTGCAGCGGGCGAACGTCTGGGCTAAGCGATCCATGCGCGGAAGGAAGCGGTGTTTGGTCCGGAGGGCAAGGCGAAGGCGAACGCCGCCCGCTTTCCCGGGTTGCCAATCCGGGGCGCGTCCGCACCTTGGAGGCGTCGGCCCAAGTGGTGGAACGGTATACACATCAGACTTAAAATCTGCCGCCGAAAGGCTTACCGGTTCGAGTCCGGTCTTGGGTACGACAACCCTAGTAAATTTAAGTGATTCAATTTCAGTCACTTACATAAGTTTACCAAGGGTTTTTATACATATGTAAAGGATGTTGAAATATGAGCATATCAGTCTCCATCAGCAGTTAAACTGTTCCTAAACCGTTCCGTAAATTCCCTTGCACGGCAGGGCGATTTTCACCGTGTCCATTGGTTAATCAGCATGCCTGGTTTCGTATGCTCAGCTCAGTGCGCTGCGATCAGGATCGAAGACTTTCCGGATCCGTTTAAGCGGTGGCTACACCCTTTACAAAAAGAAGCTGCCACACCCCATGTGGGGGAGGGGGCATTTAGCTCCTTTACCCCTTCGTTTACAACGGGTGGGGTTAAGGACTTTTTTTGCCCTAAAAACCTTTAAAGATAATATACTGTTAACCTATTTGGATTATCTCTTGGCCTTCCATGCGAAGCCTATGGCGTTGAGACGCTTGATTTGTTCAGGAGAGAGGTCTCCTTTGTTCTTTCTTTGTGCTCCTACCCAGACGCCGAGCGAAATACCGTCCTCCTTGTGTCGATGAGGTACATGGGTGTGGCCTTCACGTTTCGAGTAATTTATAAGGGCTTTAAAGCCATTCTCCCATTTCAAGGCGAGAGAATCCCATACGAAGCCGACGGAGTTGAGGCGGTTAATGCGTTCGGTGGGTAGTCGGGCTTTATCGGTCCTCTGGTTGCTCACCCACCTGCCGAGAAATAGTCCATTAATGACAAGAAGTGTTGGAATGTTGGCATGGCCCTCGCGTTTCTTGAAATCCACAAGCGCCTCAAAGTGTTTTTCCCACGACTCACCAATTGGATCCCAGCTGAAGCCAAGATCATCCAGCCTTTTGATTCTTTCTGCTGAGAGTTTACCTTTACGCTCTCGCTGATGCTGTACCCACCTCCCAAGTGATAGTCCAGATTCCTCATGTCCTGATGGGACCCGGCAGTGCCCCTCGCGCTTATGAAAGGCCTTCAGGGATTCAAAGTTTTGCTCCCAGGCGTCACCAATTGGATCCCAGACGAATCCGAGCGAGTTGAGGCGGTTAATCTTCTCGACGCTCAATTTGCCCTTTTCTTTCCGTTGTGAGCTCACCCAGATGCCTAGATTAAATCCATTCTCCAGGTGTCTTAGCGGAACTAGCGCGCTGCCTTCACGTTTGTGGTATAAGGTAAGAGATTTAAATCCATTTTCCCACAGTTCGCCATGTGGATCCCATGAGAAGCCTATTGAGTCGAGACGGTTGATACGTTCGGGGCTTAGTTTGCTTTTATGTTTTCTTTGGCGATTAACCCAGTGGTAAAACTCGAGCTCGCTGTCTGAGGGGTTGTGACCCTTCGGTACCCGGCAATGGCCGTTTTTCTTTTTAAAACTCACAAGCGCCTCAAAGTGCTTTTCCCATTGATGGGAGTGAGGGTCCCAACTGAAGCCAATTGAATTGAGTCGATTGATTCGTTCGGGGGAAAGGCTCTCTTTGTCTGCTCTTTGTGTGCTTGCCCATACTCCGAGCTTAATTCCGTCCTCCGAGTGCCTGTGTGGCACTAGAGTATTCCCCTCTCGCTTTGCGTATTTTAACAAAGCCGCATATGCTTTTTCCCATTGATCGGAATAAGCATCCCAGACAAAGCCTAGCGTGTTAAGGCGGTCGATTCGTTCAGCTGTAAGTTGGGTTTTGTTCTTCCGCTGACGACTGACCCAAACTCCGAGATTTGTGCCTGACTCTTTGTGGTCTCGGGTGACTTGTGAATGGCCTTCACGTTTATGAAAACGTTCTAATGCTCGGAAGTTTTCCTCCCATAAATCGTCGTATATATCCCAGGAGAAACCTACGGATTCAAGGCGTGCAATTCGTTCGGGTGATAGGAGCGCCTTGTTCTTTCTTTGATGCGCTGCCCAGGTACCAAGTTTGAAGTTAGACTCTTGATGATTGTTAGGGATTCGGGTGTTTCCTTCGCGTTTTATGTATTCAAGTAATGCGCAAAACCCGCTCTCCCACCTTTCAGTAAATGGGTCCCAGCAGAACCTAATCGATTCCAGTCTGCTAATCTGATCAGCCGTCAGTCTATCTCTGGCCTGTCGCTGCGTTATGCACCAGTTGCCGACATTAAGCCCGTTGATCATGAGGCCACCGGGCACCCTTACGTGACCATTTTGGGAGTAAAAACTATACAGTGCTTGGTAATACTTTTCCCATGAGTCCTCAAAGGCGTCCCAAATGAAACCTAAGGAGTTTAGTTTTCCTAATTTATCTAAGGTTAGTCGCGATTTATTGCTTCTCTGGGTGGATACCCAGTTGCCGAGCCTTTGATCATCTTCGGTGTGATTTTGTGGCACCCTTGAGTGTCCCTCGCGTGCATGGTATTTTTTAAGGAGTCCAAACCATCTATCCCAGCTGACGCCTAGCCTGTCGAGAATCGCTATACCAATACTCCGGGTTAGTTCTTCTAGCTGGATAGGCTGTCCTATGACCTCAATCTTATCCCTAAACAGTTTAGGACTAAACTTATCTCCGCGTCCGCGCGCCTCTTGCATCTCTTGGATGATGTCGATCAGGTCTTCGTCGTTCTCGAGCATGGCGCCGAGGACCATTGCAACTTCTTCAAAGTCAGACCGAGCCAGTGCTTCATCTTCCGTTTCCCCATTATTCTGTTCGATGAAAAGGGGCACTACAATATAGCCCAGTTTCTTGTTGGTGGCCTTAGATTGACGCATAGCGCGTCCAGCCGCCTGAGCGATGTCTACTTTTGACTGTCTAGGATCAATGAACGCCACCATGTCTACGGCAGGAACATCAACGCCCTCGGTTAGGCAGCGTGCATTTGTTATCAAGCCTCGCTTTGCTGATTTGAAAGCGTCAAGGAGCGCTTTGCGGTCTGAGGCATTCTGCTCTCCGTTGACATGAAAGACGTCGAAGCCACTTGCGTGCTCTTTGAATCCGCGTGCGTCATCTCCGGCAAACTCTCTGGCGTGTTTTACCCTTGAGTGGAAGGTGATGATTTTGGTCGCACTAGTCTTCTCGATGGCCTGCTTGAGGGCGATTTGGTTGGCGACCCATTTTGCCTGTATCTCGTCACGGCGCACCATGGTGCTCCCTTGGCGCAGCAGCTCAGCATCCACCTCCTTGTTAAGGGACATGGAAATGATGACCTTATATGGTACGATGATGCCAGCAGTCACTGCAGCTGAGAAAGACAAACGATAAGATACTTTGCCGTATACCTGCTCCTCGCTCATCGAGACGGTTTGGAATTCACCGTACTTGTCTCGCTTGTTCAGGTCATAGTGACGTGGCGTAGCTGTGAGGAATAGGCGCTTCTTAATTTGGAGGTTCTTGTTATTGAGACCAAAGGCAAAGAGGCCTTCTTTGGGGCCGGTTGTCTTGTGGGCTTCGTCGAAGATGCCCAGATCTATGGTTTCCCCTTTGATTCCTTCCGCGACAACTTCGGCCGATTGGTAGGTCGAAAAGATGACGTTAACGCCGGACCGATTGTCGGAAACGAAGGCCTTTACTGCCTTGGCGTCAGTAGTGACAGAGAACTCCAGGTCAGACTGCTTGAGGGCATACTCGTCCTCTTTGGCTGAACGATCCACGCTAGCGTCAGAACAGACGCACAGATACCGGAAGCGCTCACCCCAGCTCGTCTGCTTGCACCAGTCAGGCAGGGTCTGGGAAAGCAGGGCAAGGGAGGGCACCAGGACTAGGACGGTCTTAGGATCCTGGGCCTCCGCTGCCCATAGCGCGACAAGGGTCTTGCCTGTGCCACAGGCCATGACTGCCGTCGTCCTATCAGTTTCCTTGAGTGCGGCTGTAATCTTTTCGATGGCCTCCTTCTGATGGGGCAGAGGAGACCAGCGTTTGAATGCAGGCTTCTTGTCGGACAGCCAGGCGTGGATTCGGTTAAAGTCTTCCTCGGTCAGCGAATGGAACTGCGCTGCCTTAAAGCTCCGGAGGCCTTTGCGCTTAGTGATGTCCGCTGCCAGGTTCCGGGCGTTGGTGAAGATCACCCTGTCCTTGAGGGACTCCTCCGTGATGCCTAGGAACGAGCTTACTTCGCCGTAGGGGAGGGTTTCCTTGTCCGTACGATACTTTACCTGATACGGGATGATATTGCCTGAGGCGTCCTCGTAGACCCCGTCAATGCCCTTCGAGTCACCGGGCAGATTTAGGGACTTCCTGACGTGGAGGGGGATGTCCCCGACGACCCAAACGTTCTTCGCTTTAAGGACCGGATCGAGGTGAAGGTGTGCCTCCACCAAGATCTCCAACGCGTCTCCCACCTCCTTGGTGTTGGCGAGGTTCTCGGTCCGCGCCTCGAAATCCCGGAAGGACTTCAGTCCCTCAAAGAATCCCTTTCGGAGGAATGTCTGCGCTTCTTTATGCTTGGAGGCCACGTTTTCTATGAAGGGTTGGGGTAGGGTGGGCCTGCGAAGATGTAATCAAAAGCAGACTCTAGGAATTACCACTGTGTGATATCCTTAGCTCTAATCCGGGCAACCCCTCATTGCCCACATGGGATTACAAACCTGGGTGTTTATTCCCATCGATTAGCATGGGCCGTAAACAGTATGCTTATCTGGCTTGTGCCTTTCTGGCGGGATAATGTATATGCTATTAGAAAATAGCAGCCCATGCGAATTGCCACCTTCTTGTCCGTTTTGCTTGTTTGCCTGACGATCAACGTAGGCGTTAATGCCCAAACTGGGGATGCACGGGTACAGGCAGTTAAAGCAAAGGCTGAATCTGGAGATATTGAGTCACAAGTAACTCTCGCTGGTTGGTATTATCTAGGCGAAGTATTGCCCAAGAATTACGTCGAGTCAGTAAAGTGGTACCGCAAGGCTGCTGAAAGGAATCACGCAAAGGCCCAGGGGCTTCTTGGGTTCATGTACGAAGCAGGTGATGGCGTTCCTCAAGACGACTCAGAGGCGGTGGCGTGGTATCGTAAGGCTGCCAATCAGGGAAGCGCACCCGGCCAGTATCACTTGGCCTTAATGCATATTGATGGTCGCGGTGTGACCAAGGATGTCGATGAGGCATTAAAACTACTGATCAAGTCGGCCGATCAAGGTTACCCCCTGGCACAATTTAAACTTGGGCATATGTTAGCAAATGGCGATGGGGTCCCCAAGGATGCCATTGAAGCAACGAAGTGGTATCTCAAGGCGGCTATGAATGGAAATAAAGCAGCACAGCTTGGATTGGCCGGAGCATATGCAAGTGGAATGGGGGTCGAGCGGAGTATGCCTGAATCTTATGTCTGGCTCAAAATGAACGCACCATATTCGAATCCTAATCTTGTGCGTTTCATGAATTCGATAGAGCAGCGTTTAACGCAAGAGCAGTTGCAGCAGGCTAGTGTGAGGGTGAGTGAGCTGCGCAAGAAAATCGAAAAAAACTTAGCCGAGATTAACGAAAGCAGGTAGTTCCATTCCAATTGCCTGCACATTTCGGAGCCATGTTTTTCGGCTCCTGATCTATCTGCCTTTGAGTTAGTGTTGTGTTTGTTAACTCAGACTTGTCTGAAGAGGTTACTAGTCGCGCCGAACGGGCGCTCCTGTCTTTAAGCCGTGAAACTAAAAGAAACGGCTAAAAGAAAGGGGGATATCAAGGGGGAGCTAGGTCCGGTTTCAATAGCGCAAACTGATAAAGTGCCCCACTTTTTCACGCCTTGTTCACAAGCTGATTGGCTCGTTCAAGTGCTCAGGCTCGCCTGTCAGTTTCCCACCTCGCCCCATGGCGATAGCTTTCAAACCAAGTGTCACAGGCCTTGATATCAAACCTGACAAGCCTACTCCCAAAGACAAAGGCCGGGAGGAATCCTGATCTACGCCAGGTATCAATCGTGCCAGGATGTACCGCGTAGCGCTTCGCGATCTGCGCGCGCGTCGCCCAGAGCACTGCGTCTTCTAGGTTCAGGCTAAGACGCTTCGTTCTTGGTGCGTTATCTACTTCGTTCATGCACCTACTCATGCATGACAAAATCGACGTGCAAATGCGGAAGAAGGCCATCTGTTCACGGTTTCTTCACGACATAGCCGCACCGAGTGACAGCATGGACATGGATTCACTTGTTTGGGGTATATTGTTTGCATTAATACTTTATAAGTTAAGATTTCTCCCATGTTTAAGAAAATCGTAATCACAATTTTAGACAGGTTTGCAGGCTTACTTGTTTTGGGGGCAATCGCGGCCGTTGTTGGTTTAGGAAGCTTTGTCTCTAATTGGGGCGTCAAATGGGTCGCTGCGAGTTACGACGAGTTAATCTCACGCACGATGCTCACACAGTCTGGGACATCCGTTGGGGATTCACTCAAGGCTTTTAACGGATCCAGGCACGACCATGCGCAGCTACAGCCATTCCTGGATGGATATGCTCTACTTCTTGATGACCTCGTTTCTGCTGAGCGCGCGGACCGTCTCCAGGGTTTTGTTCCGGTCTGTGATAGTTTTCCGGTTGGTTCAGCCCAGCCTGCCTGGGTTGCACTTGTTCGTTCTGGCTCCATGCATATCTCAACGAACGGCTCGGGGGGCGTAAGGGTTTTTTTACCAATTAAGCATCACCTTGGATCAGTCGACGCGGAGTCTGCTTACCAAAAAAGCTATTCTGTAGTTAGGCATCCTCTGACATGGCTGGCGGCGCATAACAACGGCAAGCCTCTCAAGGTGGAGGTGTTTTGTTTCAATAATGATTATTCGCAGCGCATGCTTCATCTCAGCATGCAATCGCACGTCTTTGATGCCTCAGCTTTTCCGTCTAACGCCAAATACCCTTTGAATATTGAAGAGATAAGCGCGTCATTATCTACATTCTACGGTATGAAGATTATGGGGGCACGTATTGGAGATGGATCACTTGTCGTAGTAGGTTCGGAGGGTTTCGACACTTTGTCTGGTGCTCCGGTTTCAATGTCTGACTTGGCCGTAGCTTATCGGGCCTGTTTTCATTCGGGTGCCAACGAGTCTTTCGTGAGTTTAGACCCTCATCGCCATCCCGCTATGGTTTCAGTTAATTTTGGTGGATATCTGGAGGATACACGTATTGGGAGTGTTCTCTTGGAGTCTGATAAGCGCTTCAAGTCCCTCACGAGTGGTCTCTCTCCTGATGGCGTGGCTGAAATAGCTAGTGTGGTAAGCGCCAAGGTCCCGACATTTATTCCCTCGGATCAAAGAACTTTAGAGAATCCGATAATGGAAAAGGGATGGAAGGGGACCCGCTACTGGTTTTATCCAGACTCGGTCACTGTTGAGAGTAATCTCGCTGGAACTGTTGCTGCGGTTGTGTCGCCTAGGTTTACTGCCGATGCCGAGAGATCTGAATCTGACATGAAAGGATTACCTGGTGGCGGAAAATCGGCAAAGGATCTACTTGCTCCTGAAACAAAGCTTTCGATAGCCGGACTTAATTCTGACTACGACAAGCTTCGTCCATTGTTCCCGGAACTTCATGAATTAGACTCGGTTGGACGTCTCATGGGTCTTTTCGTTTGGGCTAAGTCCAGTCCAGCGCGTTCAACCATTGATTTAGATGAGCTTTTGGCAGTCGAATTGCCTGCCTTTTCTACCCCGAGGGAAAAGTATCAGTTAATTTCTGCGTCGCATCAGGTAGAGTCTGGTAGCGGCCCTATCCGGGACAAAAAGATTCTGAGGTATTCCTTTAACCATTTACTGAATACGCCTTTCCGAGATTTCGCATTCTCAGATGTGGAGCTAGCAAGTCTATTCGAGGGAGTCTCTGGAATTGCTTGGGACGTTAGAAGGTCGACAGATGGGGCCTGGGTTGGCGCCGACTCTGTGCGTCCGATTGTCACCCTTCTTTCTAGTAAGCAGCTCGTCAAAAACTTCGCTAATTTGATTAGCTCTAGAGCTGAAAGAAATCCCAAAAAAGAGGAGCTCAAGAGTAGGCTTACTGCCATAGATGCCCGCCTGGCTCAGTTTGATCGCGAAAGTGCGGACATGGATCGGCGATTACTCATGCTCAAACGGTCCGGACTGACTAAAGAGTATAACTCGCTGGTTAATGAGTTTAACACTAACAACACCCTTAGGTCTAATTTTGTTAGTTCATACAATGATGTCGTGCACGAGCTTAACGCATTGCCCCGCGTTTCTAGGAGTGTTGTGGGTATCACTGGGGGGATCTCTGTGCGCCCTGATTCATTCTCAGTTAAAAAAATGGTTACTTCCCCGGCGTTGGATCGTGTTTCAGCATTATCGTCTTCGCCATCTATCGAGAAAGGATTTTCCCGAAGTCTGCGCTCCAATCCTTCCCTGAGTAAGCCACTACCAGTTCCGACTGCTTCGCCGCCCACTGTTTTTAGTTATCAAGTTTCGGGATCGAAGGGGTATTTCTCTGTCTCGCCGTCTGGCACTTCGACGGACCACGCGGTTTCCCCGGATGGCTCAATGGTAACCTCCGTTAAATTCGAAACTGACGGCACTCAGTCTTCTACGAGGCTGAGCAGATTAGAAGAAGACGGCGCGGTTACTCGCTACAACTTCTCGAGGCCCCAAGGCTTACTGTTTATAAAGCCTAAGCCGACTATGATCTCGAAGTAACCGACTAACGGTGTCTCAAAGTTTGTCTGAATGCTTGGTTCTGACTTGGATTACTTAATCTGACTTAACGCGTTGAACTGCTTAGCAGGTTTTCCTTTATTTGAGATGCCTTGGAGTAGCAGCCGACTTGAGGCTGTACTGATAGTTTACAGTTGGCGTTTAATCGCATGAACTGTAACCATTAGCTGAAATGAGTTCTGAGCCCTCAACTATCCATGTCAGGTTTATGCACTTCTTGTCGCTTGTGCTTATTTCCGTCTCGGCTGCCCTTTCGGCCTTTTGTTTCTATGTCTGCCAGATCAAGAGTTACTCTGACCATCCTGCGCTAAAGGGCATGAATCCTTTTTCTGACGAGGCTTGGTCTGCCAAGAAGATTGTCCAGCACCGAGAAATGACCGATCTGACAGAAGTCTCCCTTTTATGGTCAGGTCTTGTCCTTGTTTGCGTTATCCTATCTTTGGCTTCGTATTATGTAATCAAGGGAAGTGTTCGGCAGGGAGATCGTAAGATCTATGACACGGCTTTTACCCTTTATGTCATTTGCATCTTGTTGCCCCTGGCGGCTGCTTTTTTGATGTACAACAATATGCCCTATATTCCCGGAGCTAAGTAGTCGGGGTGTCTCAGGTTCGATTTCCGCGGTTTCAGGCTGACCGCTTCTGCTTTTTTGCCATCTGAACTACTTTCGCCCCGGGCGACTTAGGGTCTACGGCAAACCAGGCGCTTGCTTCTGCCTCAGTTGTGAGTTCTCGGTAGTCTCGCAGGAGGACTGCGGGGCTATTGCCCATCTCAAGGGCCGTGGCAGCCGCATCCTTGGTCTCGGCCAGGCGGTAGGATAGGGCAGAGGCGCGAAGTGCGTTACTTCCCCATTTGATTCCGGGGCAGGCTACCTTGACGGCATGGAGTGCCACGTTCAGGGCGTCTGTCCTGCGGCTCTCCACTTCTGATGCGCTGGGAGCCTCTCCAGCCTCTTTGCACTCCTTGACCCAGGCATCTACCTTCGGGGCCGTGAAGACGGCTCCTGAGGCCTTCCTGACGCTTAGGAGGTACCTTAGGGCAGATGCAGGGATAGGCGTGAGTCGGCGCTTTGCGGTCTTGGCTTTATCCGCGCCGATCTGGAGGTGTCCCGACTGTAGAATATCTTTCCATTCCACTCGTGCTAGTTCGGCTGAACGGACTCCGCAGAACGCCTGAAGGACGAGGGCAGGCCGGATGGCTTCGTCGCTGGCAGCAAGGATAACCCGGAGATCCGAAGGGCTCAGAAGGCGCGGTACGGCACTCGTCACCTTCTTGAAACTAACTTCAATGGCTGGGTTCTCCTTCGCGTACTTCTTCTTTTGGCAGAAGGTGAAGAAGCTCCTTAGGTATCGAAGCTTCGTGTTATAGGTAACGTCAGACATCTTCTTGGACTCTAGCCACGCCTGGATCTTCTGGGCGTTTACGGTGGCTACAGTATCCTTGCCATGGGCTAGGCTGAATTGGTTCAGGTACGACTCGGTCGCCTTGATGTGTCTTCCGCTAAGGCGGTTCTTGGCCATGCCCGTCAGCATCTCCTGGGCGGCTTTTTCCACGCTGGTGGACTTCTCCGTCAGGACCAGGTCGGCGATGTAGTAGTCTACGGCATCAGAAAGCGTCTTTCCGTAGGGTCTAAGGCGCTCCGTACAGGCCAGGGCCTCCTGTTTGAGTAGGTCTGACAGCCCATGGGCCAGATTGCCTAGGGAAACCTTCTCAGCCTTCTTCTGGGAGCTAAAGGCTAGGGCCTCGGCTTTGGTTCGGAAAAACTTCCGGGTCCAGACCTTCCGGCCCTTGGCGTCGGTCTTGTGGTAGGGAACTGCGTAGCTCTTGTCGGGCCTTTCCTTGCAGACGGCTGCGGACTGCTTGATCGGTTCAAGTGAGCTGTTTCGTTCGCGTTTACGGGAAGGCATGGAAAGGGTTTTAGGTGAGCTGGAGGAGATCAGGGGCTCAGGTTTATACCGTTCCAAAACTGTTCCACAACACGGAAAATACCAATAAATACCTATTTAAATCAGACTTAAAATCTGCCGCCGAAAGGCTTACCGGTTCGAGTCCGGTCTTGGGTACGGCAAAACGGAACAGGCCGCACGGGTGGTGCGGCCTGTCTTCCCGTTTCCGGGACAAATAAGTCCAGAGT
>JACCEC013309238.1_pt1 | contig 11026 bp, 12 predicted proteins | sample 7450121 | NCBI WGS metagenome assembly JACCEC01 (sample SAMN15323455, study PRJNA562643) | freshwater metagenome | isolation source: river surface water | place: USA:Blue River Watershed | collected 2017-08-18 | reverse complement strand
TGATGCATGTGATCGCTGCGAAGGCCGTGGCCTTCAAAGAGGCGCTCACGCCCGAGTTCAAGGCCTACCAGCAGCAAGTGCTGAAGAATGCCGATGCACTGGCCAAAGTACTGATCGAGCGAGGCCTGCGCATCGTCTCCGGCCGCACCGAGTCGCATGTGATGCTGGTCGATCTGCGTCCGAAAAAGCTGACCGGCAAGGAAGCCGAGGCGATACTCGGTTCCGCGCACATCACCTGCAACAAGAACGGCATTCCGAACGATCCGGAGAAAGCGATGATCACCTCCGGCATACGCCTTGGCAGCCCGGCGATGACGACGCGCGGATTCAAGGAAGCGGAAGCGGCCAAGGTCGGTCATCTGATCGCCGACGTGCTCGACCATCCGCATGATGCGGCGAATCTGGAGCGGGTACGGGCTGAGGTGAAGCAGCTGACCGACGCTTTCCCGGTCTATCAACGCTAACCGACCGCGAACGCGGCACTCACGGAGACTGTTCCCATGCGTTGTCCCTACTGTCAGCACGAAGACACTCAGGTGATGGACACCCGGGCCTCGGATGAGGGGGACAGTATCCGTCGCCGTCGTCGCTGCAATCACTGCGACAAGCGTTTCACGACCTACGAACGCATCGAACTGGCGATGCCCGTGATCGTCAAGAAGAATGGCAGCCGCACCGAGTTCGAGGCGGGCAAGCTCAGGGGCAGCCTGATGCTGGCCCTGCGCAAGCGCCCGGTGTCGGCGGCAGCGGTCGATGCGGCGCTCCACCGGATCGAGGAGAAGCTCCTTTCCTCCGGCGAGCGGGAGATCAACTCCGGTCAGATCGGCGAGTTGGTGATGCGTGAGCTTAAGCGCCTCGACAAGATCGCCTACATCCGATTTGCCTCCGTGTATCGCAGCTTCGAGGACGTCGCTGAATTCCGTGATGCGATTGATGAAGTCGATCTCGAGCGACCCGTCGTGCCTGCCGCGCGAGATTCCCGCACCGCCTGATCTTCCTCTGCATTTCCCTCTGCATGTCGCTGGCCACCTGACGCTGTCGCGTTCGGTTCCCACGAAGCCCGCCGGCGACTTGTCCGGCCAGTGAATTCATCCCTTCATCCAATCGCGTGACTCAGCGTCACGCCGTCGGCATGCGTCCACTTTTTGTGATCGTCGCTGCCCGGTCATCGTCAATCATGTCTTACCGCGACGAGCCGCTGATATGCCCACCGAACAATCAGCAGAACATCGTCGTATCTTTCATCATTTGTTAGTGTGCGCCTAACACTCGCTGTGTCGACGCTTGCGATCGATCACATTGCCCAACCTGTCTATCTCAACAGGAGGCGGCTGGGATGGTGAGAGACGCGCAAAGAACCCAGGGCATGTCGGTGATCGACCTGATGGTCACGTTACTGTTGCTGTCGATGGCGGCGCTGGGCATGGTTCGGGTCAGCGCCCATGTGAAAACCGTGCTGGACAACGCGACGGCGCAGCAAGCGGCCTGGCGGCTGGCAGACGAGATGGCCGACTGGCTGCGCCTGAGAGGCGATCGGCCCTTGGGCGAGATGCCGGAGGATCCTTCCGCTCTGCTGTCGGCGGCGCAGACCTTCACCGCTTGTTATACCGATGCTTGTGCGCCGGCGGATGCGGCGCGCCATTTTCTGGACGACTGGTATCGCCGGCTGCGCGAGAGCGTGCCCGGGGCGCGGCTGGCGCTTTGCCGGGAGGATGTCCTGTTGACGACATCCGTCGTGCCGGGCTGGGCTTGCGGCGGCAGCGGCCGAGGCTGGCAACTGAAACTGGGGTGGCGGCAGGGACGACCGGATCGTGCTGACGCGCCTGCCATTGTGCTGACCGTGCCGGGTGCACCATGACGACCCGGCGTGACAGTTGCGCTCACCGTCACGGCCGTTCGCGCGCCAGTGCGGGCCTGTTACTTCCCGAACTGATGGCCTGTCTTGCGTTGTCCATGCCCGTGGTGCTGTACGCCGTCAAGCTCGGCGTGGACGCTTCCCGTGAGCAGCTTCGTGCGGCTCAGGTCGCGGTGCTGGAACAGGATGCGCAGTATGCGCTGAATATGCTCTTGCGGGCCCTACAACTGCTGGATCCGCAGCCGCCGGACGAGGGGACGCGGGAACCGGCTTTGCGTGGCTTTGATGATGCGACACTCTCTGCATCCGAAGGGCTGGGCAATGAGGATCCTCGCCCCGGCCTGATGGGCAGCGACGCGCTTATCATCCGGCAGCGGACAACCAGCGCTGACCACAACGAGGACACCGGTGCGGTGGACTGTGCCAGCATGCCGCTGCCGGCAGCGGGCGCGGGCGCGGGCAGCGCGGCGCAGGGCTACAGCGCCTTTTATCTTGCGCGAGGCGCCGGTGGTTTGCCCGAGCTGCGCTGCCTGCACCGCACGGCCAGCGGCTGGGATGCCGAGGCGCTGGTCTCTGGCGTGGAGAATTTTCAGGTGCTGTTCGGACTGGACCGTGATGACGACGGGCTTCCCGATCAGTTCGTGCGGGCCAGCGTGATCGCGGAGGAGGACCGGCACGCGTCGCCGTCCGGACACCCGCCAGAGCAAATGCCGGCCGGCCATTTGCGAAGCTCGCCGTGGGACCGCATCGTCGCGCTGAAGATCGCTTTGCTGATGCGCAGCGCGCGACACCTGCCTTCGGCACAGGGTGACTCTGTCTGGCATCTGTTTGGCCATGCGTATTCCGCACAGCATGCGACCGTGGACCGGGGTACCCGGCTGCTCGCGACCGATTTCTCTGACGGGGCGATACGGCCGCTGCGTCGGGTCATCGAGCGAGTGATCTTTCTGCGCAATCGTCCCGATGGCGGTGTGCGTGATCAGGACATTACGGGCGCATGAGCATGGCTGCGATCACCTCGGGTTTTTGCGCCGGAAGGCGACGCACGCAGCAGGGGGCGACGCTGATGTCCTGCGCACTGCTGCTGCTCGTGGTATCCCTGATGATGCTGTCCACCGAGCGAACCGCGCGCCAGTTGCAGGCATCGGCCTATGCCGAGGCTGATACGCAGCTGGCCCGGCATGCCGCCGAGGCGGCGCTGGCCGATGGCGAGCTTCACCTCGCGCTCGGCAACGACAGCTTCCCCGTGCTCTGCAGTGGTGCCGGGCATGTCTTCGGCAGCGTGACCGGCGCCAGCTGGTCGTCGCCCGATCCGGGCGGGCAGCCACGTCGTCCGTCTTACTCGCTGGTTGTTCTGTCGGACGACGGCACGAACGGTGTTTGCCGCATCACTGCGTATGGCACCGGACTGCACGAGAACACGCGAGCTGCGGTGGAAGCGGACGTTGCAGTCCGGCGCTGCGGGACGATGCCGCCGGCGTCAGCGTCGCCACCAGACGGGGAGGTGCCGGCAGCGGACCCGTCCCCGCGATTTTCGGAACCGTCGCCTGATCAGTCGTCTGAGCCGTCGCCGTCCTGCGTGCCGCAGCTGCGCCGTCTGGTCTGGCGGGCGCTGGATGCGGACTGATCGGCCGGGCAGGGAGTCCGCATGAAACGGTACTGGCTCAAGCCTCAGCCCCAGCCTCTGCCCCAGCCTCTGCCCCAGCGGCGTCTCGCATCCGGACTGAGCCTGACCGAGTGCCTGATGGTCCTTGCACTGCTCGCCGTGATGGGGGCGATGGCCCTGCCGAACCTCAGACCATTGATGCAGCGCGCCCGGGTCAACGTCGCCTGCAGCGAGTTCCATCAGTCGATCCTGGTGGCGCGGTCGGAGGCGATACGACGTCGCGTGCGCGTCGATATCGTGCCCGTCGTGGCGGGGGAATGGCGCCATGGATGGCTGGTGCTGATCGACGAGAACAACAACCAGCGCCATGATCCCGGCGAGCTGCTGATTCATCGCAGCGAGGCCGACCTCGCCGGTGTCTCCGTGGAAGCCCGTTTGCGCGATGCCAGCCGTGCTCATCTTGCCTTCGGCCCCGGCGGGCGTCCGCGCAGTGCGACCAGCGCCAACGTGCCGCAGGTCGGGTCGCTGGTGTTCAGCGCAGGCAGCGCCCGGCGCAAGCTGATCATCAGCTTTCTGGGACGGGTCAGGGTCTGCGACCCGGAGCCGGGCGCGTCGGCTTGCTAGAATGCGGGCTGAGCATTGGTCAGCAGCCAGCAGTCAGCGGTCAGCCGGCCATCCTGCGGATGCACGATCTGCATCCCGGTGCGGCCCACCGCAAGTTTCTTCACCTATTCCACGCCGAATTCCGTGCGCATCTCCGACGATCTCCAGGCCATGCGTCTGGCGCTGCAACTGGCCGAACAGTCGCTGTTCATCACCAGCCCCAATCCCCGGGTCGGTTGCGTGATCGTGCGCGATGGCGAGATCATCGCCCGGGGACGCACCCAAGCGGCCGGACAGGCGCATGCGGAGGCCGCCGCACTGCAGGACGCGGCAGCGCGCGGCATCGATGTGCGCGGCGCGACGGCCTATGTGACGCTGGAGCCGTGCAGTCATCACGGGCGCACACCGCCATGCGCAGACGCTCTGGTCGGTTCCGGTATCGCGCGTGTCGTCGCGGCCATCGAGGACCCGAATCCGCTGGTCGCAGGCAAGGGCTTTCACCGTCTTCGAGAGGCGGGCATCGCGGTCGAGGTCGGCCTGCTGGCCGATGAGGCCCGTGAACTGAACATCGGATTTTTTTCGCGCATGCAGCGTGGCCGGCCATGGGTGCGAATGAAGATCGCGGCCAGTCTGGATGGTGGTACGGCCTTGCCGAACGGGCAGAGCCAGTGGATCACCTCGGCGGCGGCACGCGCTGACGGGCATGCATGGCGCGCACGGGCCTGTGCGATTCTGACCGGCATCGGTACGGTCGAGCAGGACGATCCTCAGCTCACGGTGCGCGGCATCGACACGCCGAGACAGCCGCGCCGCATCGTGCTCGACAGCGCGCTGCAGATTCGTCCGGACGCGAAGGTGCTTGCCGGTGGCGGCAGCTGGGTCGTGACCACGACCCGCGACCCGGGGCGGGAACATGCGCTGCAGGCGCAGGGGGCAGAGATCCTGCCGCTGCCCGATCAGGGCGGGAAGGTCGATCTGCACGCGCTGATGCAGGAGCTTGGCCGGCGGCAGATCAATGAGCTGCATGTCGAGGCGGGCTTCAAGCTGAACGGCTCGCTGCTGCGTGCCGGCGTTGTCGATGAACTGCTGGTGTACCTCGCGCCCTGCCTGCTTGGCCCCGCGCAGGGGATCGCGCGGCTGCCGGAGCTGCAGACGCTCGACGGGCGCTTGCCGCTGCGCTTTCATCAGGTTCAGGCAATCGGCGAGGACGTTCGATTGCTGCTGCGGCCTCACGCAGCGCCTGCGCACTGAGCGCTGGCATCGCTATCCGCAGTCATCTGTTCATTCATTTATTCATTCATTCATCGATTCATTCTTCATCACCTCATCACGAGAGCAAGCCATGTTTACAGGAATTGTTGCGGCCGTCGGCCGCATTACCGGGGTCGAGCCACTGGGCGCGGAGGGCAGCGCGGGCGTGCGCCTGCGCGTGGCCGCCGGTGGCCTGCCGCTGTCCGATGTGGCGCTCGGCGATTCGATCGCCATCAATGGCGCATGCATGACCGTCATCAGCAAGACCGATGACAGCTTCACCGTCGATGTCTCGCGAGAGAGCCTCAATTGCACCGTCGGTCTGGAATCGCCCGGCGAGGTCAATCTCGAAAAGGCGCTGACGCTGTCCGAGCGGCTGGGCGGGCATCTGGTCTCCGGCCATGTCGATGGGCTGGGCGAGGTCGTGCATTTCGCGCCTGTGGGCGAGTCCTGGCGGCTCGACGTGCGGGCACCGGCGGCGCTGGGCAAGTACTTTGCGTACAAGGGCTCGGTCGTGATCAATGGCGTATCGCTGACGGTCAACAGCGTCACGGACAGTGCGCAGGGCTGCACGATCTCGATCAACCTGATACCGCACACCATCGAGGTCACGACCCTGAAGCACCTGAGCCCGGGCAGCCGGGTCAATCTGGAAGTGGACTTGATCGCCCGCTACGTGGAGCGGATGCTGAGCGCGGGTGTGCTGCCCGCGTCGGCCTGATTCGCCTGATCAGGCTGGCCGGGCGCCGTCCGGTGAGGGAAATCCTTTAAAATACACGCCCTTTCCGGAATTGCCTCCATGTCCATTTCCAGCACCAAAGAGATCATCGCCGAGCTGCGCGCCGGCCGGATGGTCATCCTCGTCGATGAGGAAGACCGCGAGAACGAGGGCGACCTCGTGCTGGCGGCCGAGTTTGTCACCCCCGAGGCCATCAATTTCATGGCCCGCTTCGGGCGCGGCCTGATCTGCCTGACCCTGACCGAGGCACGCTGCGATCAGCTGAACCTGCCGATGATGACGTCCCGTAACGGCACCTCGTACGGCACGAACTTCACCGTATCCATCGAGGCGGCCGAGGGCGTGACCACCGGTATTTCGGCGGCTGACCGCGCCCGCACCATCGAAGTCGCCGTCGCGCGTCACGCCAAGCCCTCGGACATCGTGCAGCCCGGGCATGTGTTCCCGCTGCGCGCCCAGCCCGGCGGCGTGCTCATGCGCGCCGGACACACCGAGGCCGGATGCGATCTGGCCGAGCTTGCGGGGCTGACGCCGGCTGCGGTAATCTGCGAAATACTCAAGGACGACGGCACCATGGCCCGGTTGCCCGACCTGATCGAATTCGCACAGCAGCATCAGCTGAAGATCGGCACCATTGCCGACCTGATCCATTACCGCAGTCAGACTGAAAGCATCGTCGAGCGCGTCGCGGAACGCCGGATGCAGACCTCGCATGGCGACTTTCATGCGATTGCCTTTCGGGACAAGCCCAGCGGCGGTGCGCACCTCGCACTGGTGCATGGCGTGATCAGTCCGGAGCAGGAGACACTGGTGCGCGTGCACCAGCCGGTATCGATACTCGACCTGCTCGACACGCAGGCGACGACGCACTCATGGAACATCGCGGCCGCGCTCAAGGCCATACGCGCGTCCGAGCGCGGCGTGATCGTGCTGCTGAATTGTGAAGAATCGGCCGAGCAGATGTTCGCGCAGTTCAATGCGCTGTGCCAGCCGCAACCGACCACGCCGACGCGTGCCGCGCGCATGGACCTGCGCACCTATGGCATCGGCGCCCAGATATTGCGCGAGCTTGGCGTGGCAAAGATGAAGCTGCTCGCCAACCCCCGCAAGATGCCTTCAATGGCAGGTTTCAACCTTGAAGTGACCGGCTATCAGGCCAGTCCCGACCACTGAACCAGGAGGCACTATGAGCGTAGGAATTTACGAACCGGATTTCGATGGCAATGGCCTGCGCATCGGCATCGTCCAGGCGCGCTTCAATGAAGACATCTGCCACGGGCTGCGCTCGGCCTGTCTGGCTGAGCTCAAGCATCTGGGCGTCGAGGACGAAGACATCCTGCTGGTCTCCGTGCCGGGCGCGCTCGAGATACCGCTGGCGCTGCGCAAGATGGCCGAGTCCGGCCAGTTCGATGCACTGATCGCGCTGGGCGCCGTGATCCGTGGCGAGACCTATCACTTCGAGCTGGTGTCGAACCAGTCCGGCAGTGGTATCACCCGCATTGGCCTCGATTTCGGGATTCCGGTCGCCAATGCCGTGCTGACCACCGAGAATGACGAACAGGCCGAAGCCCGCATGGCCGACAAGGGCACCGATGCGGCGCGGGTCGCAGTCGAGATGGCCAATCTGGTCGCGGCGATGGACGAGCTGGCCGACGAGGCCGACATCGACGACGAAGACCAGTAGCCTCGCCGCCGCCGGCAGACCGACGTTTCAAGGTAAAACACTATGAGCAGCAAATCGCAGCACGCCAACCCCAACAAGAACCGCACGCCGCGCCATCGCGCACGTGAGTTCGCCCTGCAGGGCCTGTACCAGTGGCTGATCAATCGCGAAGAGGCGGGCGCGATCGATGCCAACATCCGCAATGCGCACGGCTTTGAGAAGGCCGATGCCGGCCACTTCGATGTGCTGCTGCATGGCGCGATCCGCGAGGCCGATCAGCTGCGTGAGCAGATTCGCCCGCTGATCGACCGCGCGATCGACCAGCTGTCGCCGATCGAGCATGCGGCGCTGCTGATCGGTGCGTTCGAGCTGAAGAACCACATCGAGATACCGTACAAGGTCGTCATCAACGAAGCGGTCGAGCTGACCAAGTCCTTCGGCGGCATCGACGGTCACAAGTACGTGAACGGCGTGCTCGACAAGCTGGCCGGCAGCCTGCGTTCAACCGAAGTGTCCGCCGGACGCTGAGCGCGCTCTCGCTGCCTGCCCCCCATGCACACCATGCATTTCCCGCTCGCGCACCGTCTGGATGAGATCGCGCCCTTCCATGTGATGGAAGTGATCAAGCGCGCGTCCGAGATGGAGCGGGCCGGCCGCTCGGTCATTCACATGAGCATCGGCGAGCCGGATTTCCCCACCGCGCAGCCGGTGCTCGATGCCGCTGCCCGGCACCTGCAGGAGGGCGCGCTGCGCTACACCCATGCAACCGGTCTGCCCGCACTGCGCGAGGCGATCTCGTCGCATTACCGCGAGCGCTTCGGTCTGGAGGTTCCGGCAGAGCGCATCGTGGTGACGGCCGGCGCCTCGGGAGCGCTGCTGCTCGCGTGCGCGGCACTGATCGCGCGGGACAGCGAAGTGCTGATGCCCGATCCCAGTTATCCGTGCAACCGCCATTTCGTGACCGCGTTCGAGGGCAGGGCGACGCTGATTCCCTGTGGCCCGCTCGAGCGCTTCCAGCTGACCGCCGCGATGGTGCGCGCGCACTGGTCCGAACGCAGCGCCGGTGTGCTGCTGGCCTCGCCATCGAACCCGACCGGCACCTCGATACCGATGGAGGAACTCGCGGCCATCGCGGACGTCGTGCGCGAGCGCGGCGGCTTCACGCTGGTGGACGAGATCTATCAGGGGCTGAGCTACGATGCGCCGCCGGCCTCTGCGCTGTCGCTGGGCGAGGACATCATCGTCATCAACAGTTTTTCGAAGTACTTCAACATGACCGGATGGCGGCTCGGCTGGCTGGTCGTGCCGCCCGCGATGCTGGCCGCTGTCGAGAAGCTCGCGCAGAACCTGTTCATCTGCGCGTCGAGTCTGGCCCAGCATGCCGCGCTCGCCTGTTTCACGCCTGAGGCGACGGCAATTTTCGAGTCGCGCAAGGAAGCCTTCCGGCAGCGCCGCGATTTTCTCGTTCCCGCACTCCGGCGACTGGGCTTCGGCATTCCGGTCACGCCGGATGGTGCGTTCTACATCTATGCCGACTGCAGCCACTTCACCCAGGATGCCGACGCATTCGCCCGCGAGATCCTCGACGAGACCGGTGTCGTGCTGGTGCCCGGGCTGGACTTCGGCGAGTATGCGGCGCGCCGCTACCTGCGCGTGTCCTATGCGACATCGCTGGAGCATCTTGCCGAAGCCGTCGGCCGGCTCGAGAGCTTCCTGCAGCGGCGCGCGACAAGGACCTGATTCCGGCGCAGATGCCAGCGCTGATGCCGGCGCGCTCTGGGGAGTCCCCAGCCAAAAAAAAGGAGCCTTCAGAGGCTCCTTTTTTCATGCGCGTTGATCACTCACGCCGGTTCGTCGCTGGCCGTTCTGGGGGGCGACGGCAGCGTGTTCGCCTTCGCCTCGATCGCATCGGCCGAGGGCTGTGGCGGCGCGGGCGGCGTAAACGTCGGCACGCGCTTGCCGCTGGCCACGGCCTGCAGGCGGCTGTATTCGGCCATGACCTTCGCCGCATAACCGCCGTCGCTGTCGAGATTGCCTGCGCCGACGTACAGCTTCAGGCCGGCGTCGATCGAGCCGCTGCGGCGGATCAGATCCTTCAGGATCTTTGCACCCACCTGAATGTTCGCGACCGGATTGAGCACGGACTTCGTGCCGCCATGGTCATCGAACTTTGACTGATGGACCTTTGCCATCACCTGCATCAGGCCCTGCGCGCCCATCGCGCTCTCGGCGAACGGATTGAAGCGCGATTCGATCGCCATCACCGACAGCACCAGCAAGGGATCGAGCCGGACTTCCTGACCGGCCGAGTACGCGGCCTCGACCAGCATCTTGCTGGCGGTTTGCGCAATACGATACCGCCGAGCGAGCCAGCTCACCACGCGCTGCTGTTCCACCGAATTGATGTGCACCGGTTCTGCGCCGGGCTGGGGAGTGGGCACACCGGTCACCAGACCGTGCGGCTCGGAGGACTTGCGCTCCGGGAGTTCCAGCATCGAAGAGAAGGCCAGTTCCTGAGCGCTCTCGTCGTCGCTGTATTCTTCCCAGAAGGGGGACATCACTTTCACGTGATCCGTCAGCTCAGGCCGGAAAAACATCAGCGTGAGCGCGGCGATCGCCGCGAGCCCGAGCACCGAAAGGGCGTTCTGGGCAGTGGCAGCCAGATTGCCGCCGATACTGCTTAACTTATTCAAATGCTGAGACACCGTCTCTGCACTGACCAACGCTGCCAATTTGCGTCGATTATTCATGCTACCTCCTGAATCATCGCGGCCCTCAAAGCGCCTGGCAAAACCTGCCTGGTGTCGTCCCCGTCATGCTGAAGTCTCCATTGTCAGCATGACAAGTAACCAGCCATGTTTTGTCAGGCGCTCTGAGATGAGGCCAATTGCAAGCGTGCTTCGTGCTTCAATTCACCGCGAGACAAAAAAATCATTTGCGGCCACACTTCAGGCCCTGCAAATGCCGGTGTTGCTTTGATGCCCCCTGGGTCAGGGTGGCGGGAGCAATCTTTTTTCGGGGATGAAAGTCTGAACCCTGCGATATCAAGCGACTACAATTCGCCGGTTCTTCCCCGAGTGGCGGGCGGCTACCTTTTCCCCCATCGGACTGGATCACTCCAGACGCCGCCCTGAAAATTTGAGCGGATTGTAGGAGGGTGTTTATATCGAGTCAATACTGGAAAACCAATAGTCTATAAGTAAAAGTTATCAAACCTTGGTTGCGCTGCAGCAATTCCATGTGAAATCAGCCATTTGGGCGAGGTTTTGGGCACACTCCTTTCACTTTGAAAAAAGTCAACAACCGATG
>JACCEC012960171.1_pt1 | contig 11026 bp, 8 predicted proteins | sample 7450121 | NCBI WGS metagenome assembly JACCEC01 (sample SAMN15323455, study PRJNA562643) | freshwater metagenome | isolation source: river surface water | place: USA:Blue River Watershed | collected 2017-08-18 | reverse complement strand
GAGATGGTTTGGTCTTCTCCAATCGGGAAGGCTACATCTTCGTAAGCTTTTTCGAGGAAGACGGTATCCAAGAACCAATGGCGAGGAACAGATTTCATAGCTTCAAGTACAGCATCCGAAGTAATCCCTTTTTGTTTGAGGGTTTCAATAAGTTGATTGCGTAATCCTTGCTGCCTAAAATTATCCTCTAAAGTCATGTAACAAAGGTAATCGTGCTTCCCCACTCTTTATGGAGTGTTGAAAAATGAAATAAAAGTGTACAATGCAGATTTTTTTTAGAAAATGTGGAAAGTTGCTTCAAAGGAATTGCTTTTTGAAGTGCCTTTGAGTTTATAAAATGCTTAAATTTGGGTTTTCCATGCTCATGAAGAAACTGAATATTTTTTTATTCTTCCTCCTTGTTTTGCAAAGTTGCGCAATCATAGATCCTGTCGAGAAAACCCCTGCTTACCTTTATTTGGCACCTTTCGAAGTCGTTGATTCCTCTTACGCCTATCATGGAAGCATTCGCCACCGAATCAAAGATGGCTGGGTTTACGTGAACGACGAATATCTTGGAGCTTTCGAATTGCCCGTTAAGGTTCCGATTCTCGCCGAAGGTCCAACTAAAATCGTTGTTTCGCCTGGAATTTTGAGCAACGGGATCTCTGGAACACGCTCCATTTTTCCAGGTTACCGCCCCTTTGCAAAAACCATTTCATTATCTCCTTTAAAAACGGATACCCTCGATCTTAAAACTTTCTACAATTCCTACCTCAAGTTCGTTATTCTGGAAGATTTCGAATTAAGTAATTCTTTTGAGAATCTATTCAATGCCGATACAACATTTTATTTAGATACCATCAATCCTTATGAAGGGCGCAGATCATTGGCGTGGACCATTGAAGATTCTTTTCCAACTGTGAATTTTAGGAATAAAACTGATTTAACCATACAAGGTGGAGGACGACCAGCATTTATGGAATTGGATTACCGTTGCAATAATCCTTTCACCATTTATCTTGATGTTTACAGCTCGGCGGGTTTAGTTCAATATCCTTTTTTCATCGTTAATCCCAAAGAAACCTGGAATAAACTGTACATTAATCTAACACCTGCCATCGCAGAAATACCCCAAAATTCTAAAATAAGAATTCGGTTTTATTCCCTTTATCAAGCCACATCAAAAAAAGGATGGGGTGAAATTGACAACGTAAAAGTATTCTATACCGACTATTAATTCCCATGAAAAAACGAATAGATACCATTGCCTTTGCTCTATTAGACCTCATTTCTGTGGTTGCAGGCTGGATTTTATTCAATCTTTACCGTAAGTCGTTTTTCCCTGTAGAGGATCTTGAAATCCTCCCTTTAAATTCCATCGATTTTTTCGAAAAATCTGCCATTATTGTCACCTTTTGGATGATTTTATTTCTTTTGGGTGGATCTTATCGAGATGTTTACCGCAAAAGCAGATTAACGGAAGTTGGTAAAACCTTGGTTCAAACATTCATTGGAAGCATGTTTATCTTTTTTGCTGTGCTTCTCAATGATCCTGTTGATCATTATCAAACGTTTTATCTGTATTTCTTCGGGTTGTTGATCATTCAATTTTTATTAACAGCCATTTTACGATCCATCTTTTTAACGCGTATTTTCCGTCGCCTGCGAAGTGGGAAATTGTATTTCAAAACCTTGTTGATTGGTGGCGGGAAAAGAGCCAAAAACCTAATTCGCGAGATGGAAGGCCCCAAAGGCATGCCGGGTTATCGATTTGTTGGATTCATCGATCCGAAACTGAATGGTGCGCCCATCATCCAAGATCAAGTACCCTTGGTGGGTGAAGGCATTGATGCCATTGCCAAAGCGATTCGCGAATTTGAACCTGAAGAAGTTTTCATTGCTTTAGAAAAAACCGAACATGAAAAATTCCGCGAAATCATTCAAATCCTAAAAAACCACCGGGTCATCATTCGAATTGTTCCCGACATGTACGACATCATGCTTGGATTGGTTAAAATGCAACAAATTTTTGGAGCTATTCTCATTGAGGCATCTCCCGAATTATTCCCTTCCTGGCAATCTCCCATCAAACGAATTTTAGATATTCTGGTCTCCTTCTTTGCGATTTTAATCCTTTCACCCGTTTACCTATATGTGGCTCTGAGAGTTAAAATGTCTTCTGAAGGCTCCATCCTATTTAAACAAGAACGCATTGGATTGCATGGAAAACCCTTTTTCATTTGGAAATTCCGCTCCATGGTTGAAAATGCTGAGCGAATGGGTCCAGCACTTTCTTCAACGGCCGACCAGCGCATCACGCCTTGGGGGAAAACCATGCGCAAGTATCGCCTGGATGAATTACCCCAATTCTTCAATGTACTAAAAGGAGAAATGGCATTGGTGGGGTACCGTCCCGAAAGAAAATTTTACATTGATCAAATCGTTCAAAAAGCTCCCCATTACCAACAGTTGATGCATGTAAAACCGGGTATTACTTCATGGGGAATGGTTAAATATGGATATGCTTCCAATGTGGATGAAATGGTAGATCGATTGAAATTTGACTTGCTCTACATTGAAAACATGTCCTTGTTAGTCGATTTCAAAATTTTAATTTATACCAGTTTAATCATCGTAAGAGGTCGAGGAATATAATATGCTCAAATTTGAAAAGTATGAATTACCCAATGGTTTACGAGTAATTCTTCACCAAGATCCTTCCACTCCCTTGGCAACCGTCAATATTTTAGTGGGCGTTGGGGCGCGGGATGAAAATCCAGATCACACCGGGTTTGCCCATTTGTTTGAACACCTAATGTTTGGAGGAACACCCCTCATTCCCGAGTACGATTCCTTTGCACAGTCGATTGGTGCAGAAAACAATGCATTCACTTCGAACGACTTTACCAATTATTACATCACCGTTCCTGCTCAAAATCTCGAAGCAGCCCTCTATCTCGAGGCTGATCGAATGAGAGAAATTGAACTTTCCGAAAGATCATTGGAAGTGCAGCGAAAAGTTGTAATTGAAGAATTCAAACAACGATATCTCAATCAACCCTATGGCGATGCATGGCTGGAATTACGTCCTCTCGCCTACTCCAATCACCCTTACCGTTGGGCTACCATTGGAAAAGAAATTGAACACATTGAAAAATCAAAACTTTCCGATGTGAAACACTTTTTCGAAACGTTTTATGTTCCACAAAACTCCATTCTTTCCATTTCTGGAAATATCGAAATAGCACAAACAAAAGAATGGATCGAAGTTTATTTTAACTTTTCCAAAGAGGGCAACCGCAATCCAAAATCCTATGAGCAGGATTTTCCTGCACGTATCGGAAAACGTAAAGATTTGGAAAGAAATGTTCCACAAAATGCCTTCTATTGGGCCTTTCCCATTGTTGCACGACATCACCCCGATTATTATGCATCCGATTTGATCAGTGATATTTTAGGAAGGGGAAAATCATCCAGGCTAAAAGAAAACTGGCTAAAAAATACACCGCTTTTCTCCCAAATCAATGCCTATGTAACGGGAGATGAGGATCCGGGATTAATGGTTATCCAAGGAAACTTATTGCCTCATGTTTCCTGGGAAGAAGCAGAACATGCCATTTGGAGTGATCTAAATCAACTTATTCAAGAACCCATATCGGACTATGCTTTGGAAAAAATCAAAAACCAATACCAAACCTCTCAAGCATTTTCAAACATTGATTCTTCTTCCATTGCGTTGAATTTGGCCTACTTTGAATGGTTGGAAGATGCTTCTCTCATCCACCAGGAAGATGAAAAATACATGAAGGTTTCTCCCGCAGATATTCAGCGAATGGCCATTGAAATTTTTAATGCTTCATCCCTATCCTCCATTTATTACCATTCAAAATCATGAAAGCGCCAATCATTCAAACCCTGCATTCCATTCCGCATCAAGTTGCTCAAAGTCAGTTTTTTTCCAATGGTTGCGCCTTACATTGGTTGGAAGGGGGCTCACAAGAAGTTGCAAAAGTTGAATGGATTTGGGAACATCAACCGGTGAATGGTATCGCTCCTTGGGAAAAGGATATCGTTCAGAAAATGCAATTTGAAGGTAGTGAGAATTACTCCAGAAAACAGATTGCAGAGTTATTGGATTTTTACGGAGTTTTTTCCCAATTTGAAGGATGGATGAATTTCACATCGTTGGTTTGGCATGGATTAACCCGGAATATGCCTTCCCTCATCGACCTGTTATTCGATATTCAATGGAATCCAATTTTTTCGGAAGATGAATGGAAAACACTTCAACAATCTGAAATTCAATCTTTTCATTTATCCAATGAAAAAGTAAACCATCGGGCTAGACGATTATTCAATCACCATCTTTTTTCAAACCACCCATTCGGACAAACCCTGAGTGAGGAAGGACTTCAAAAGATGAATGTAGCGCGAATGAAGGAGATTCATCAAACCTTGTTCAAAAAACCTTTTCATGTTTTTGTTTCTGGAAAAAACATTGGGGAATTGGTTGAAATGATCGGTCAAAAAATGGCTGAAATTAGCTTAGAAAAACACCAAGAAGGACCGAATACAACCATTTCCTACGACAAAAATTACTTTTTTGAAGAGAAGGTTGGAGCACAACAAAACTGCATCCGAATTGGCCGTTTGGCCATGGGTCGCAATCACCCCGATTTTCTTGGATTTCAGGTATTGAATACCGTTATCGGAGGTTATTTCGGTTCTCGATTGATGAAAAATTTACGAGAGGACAAAGGACTCACCTACGGAATTGGAAGTATGTGTTACCCTTTTTACGATCAAAGTATGTTTTTCATCAACGCCGAAGTCAAAGCTTCGGAAGCCAACCTGGCTATGGATGAAATTCAGAAGGAATTGCAAATTCTTCAGACTGAACGAATGATGGAAGAGGAATTAGGTTTGGTTATTAGCACCATGCAGGGGCAAATGATTCAAGGTTGCGACGGTATTTTTGCTCACATGGATCGAAATAAGAACATTTTATTGAATCAACTTCCAAGCGATTATTATTCGAATTTCTTCGAAAAACTGAGCCTCATCAATTCAGAAGAATTAATGAAACTTAGTCAAAAATACCTCTTGTGGGATGATTTATTGCGAGTAAACGTAGGCTTAGGAAACTAATACCATATTGAGAATCCCCCCTAGAATTCCCAAGGCAACGATATAGTGAGAAGCCATGCGCAATACCAATTGAGCAACCACCACCGCAATGACAATGGCACAATTTAAAATCATGGAAGATTGATCGCCTTGAAAAACAATGCTTTTGCAAAACAACAGAAAGGCTGAAATAATGAGTCCAAGAGCCGCGGCATTGAGTCCGAGCAATGACTTTGCAACGCCGCGGCTTCGTTTAATTTGATTCCAAATGGGAAAAGTAAATAAAATGAAGAAAATTCCTGGAGCAAAAATGCCCAACATACCGGCAAATCCGCCAATAATTAACCACCAATTCGATTGAGTTTCGTTGTACAATGAAACACCAGAAATAAAACTTGAAAAAGAGAAAACCGGCCCAGGTACACCTTGGGCAATTCCATATCCTGTTAAAAACTCCGATTCTGAGATATAATGTTTGAAGTGAACAAAATGCTCAAACATGATGGGAATTAACACCTGTCCGCCACCAAAAACCATGGAACCGTATTGGTAGTTATTTTGAAGTATAAGAATACTTCGTTCACCTAGCAAATTTCCCAATAAAGCCAAAAGAACGAACAAACCGGCCCAGGCAACTAAATAACGCCATGAAATTTTCAGATTTACAATTTTTTCAGTGTTGTCCAATTCCCTACTAAACGAAAATGATATTAAAGCAGAAATGATTAAGGAGATGGGAATGAGGTAAGGAGATCTGAACCAGACATTGATGGAAGTAACAAGTAAGGTAATGACGATGGCCAAGGGCGTTTTCCAGTTTCCTTTTGCCAATCGTATGGCAGCAACAGCAATGAATCCGGTGGCAATGGGGGAAAGAAATTGTAAGAACGAAAGTTCCCATTGCAATCGTTCAACATGCACATAGATCAAGGCAATCAACGTCATGAGGATCGATGCTGGCAATACCCAAATCAACAAGGAAGTTGCCGCCAACGAGGCTCCACCTATTTGATAACCGATGGCGGCAACTGTTTGCGTACTGGAAGGACCTGGAAGAGCGGAGCACAATGCATTAATTTCCAAAAATTCTTCTTTGGTCAAGTATTTTCTTCGGCGAACAAACAGGTCCAACATCAAAGAAATGTGAGCATAAGGACCTCCAAAGGAAAGAAAAGACAACGTAAGAACGTCTCTTAAAAATCGAAATGCCTTATACCGAGAAAACTTCAATGATTACTTTTTTAGCCCGATTTCTTGCAAACGTTCATGCAAATACTCTCCGGCTGAAATCGGTTCGTATTGAATTGGATTTTCGGGAGTAATGCAAGATGGAAGGCAATCTAATCGCATTTCTGACCGTGGGTGCAAGAAAAAAGGAATGGAATAACGAGGTGTTCCCCACATTTCCCGCGGTGGATTAACAACGCGATGTGTGGTTGATTTCAATCGATTGTTGGTTAATCGTTGCAACATATCACCCACGTTAACGACCAAATGATCCGGAAGTGCCGTTACTGCAACCCATTCATTTTGTTTGTTTAATACCTGCAATCCATCGGCCGAAGCACCCATCAATAACGTAATGAGATTGATATCCTCGTGCTCGGCAGCGCGAACCGCATCTTTGGGATCATCTACGATGGGCCCGTAAAAAATAGGTCGTAAAATGCTATTACCGTGATGGATTTTTTCATCGAAATACCCTTCTTCCAATCCAAGAAATAAGGCAATGGCACGAAGCATGGATTGTCCGGTTTTCTCCAACAATTGATAGGCTTCTTTTCCGGTCGAATTGAAATCAGGCAATTCAGAAACAACAACATTTTCCGGATACTCCATTTTAATGGGATCAGCATCATCCACATATTGACCAAAATGCCAGAATTCTTTTAAATCTCCAACCGTTCTTCCTTTTGCATGTTCTTTTCCGAAGGAAATATATCCTCGTTGACCAGCTATTCCAGGAATTTCATATTTTGCTTTTACATCAACTGGAAGTGCAAAAAATGATTTTACCTGCTCGTACAAGTTCGCTTCTAACGTTTCATTCAAAAAGTGATTTTTGACGGAAACAAATCCGATATTTTCATAGGCATCGCCTAATTCTTGAACAAATTTTGATTTACGAACGGGATCATTGGACAAAAAATCAGCCAAATCTACCGATGGAATCCCTTGTGGAAATGTCATAATGTTCGATTTAAGGAAAACAAATTTATCAAATTATGCCTAATTATCCACAGTTTGTGGAAAACTCAATTTTTCAAAAAAAATGGAAAAATTTTTGATGATTTCCAACTTGATTTAAATATCGACGTTTAACCAAAAAACAGGTTTATTATGGTACAAAAAAATTGGTTTATTCTCGTTGCAGCCTTAGCCGGAGGCTTGGTAGGAGCTGCAACCGTTTCGTCCTTAACCTCATCGATCGAACAAAACTCAGGATCTACTCCTACTCGATTGGTTACCTCAACGGGAAATTTAGTAGGCACACCCAGTTTTGTAGAAGCATCGGCTAATGTATTACCAACGGTAGTTCATATCAAAAATTCACGTTCTGAAACCTATGTTGACCCTTTTTATTTCGATCCATTCGACTTTTTTGGTGGTGGTAACGGATTGCGCCAACAAAAGCGCGATGCGTCTTCAACCGGTTCCGGTGTAATCATTTCCAGCGATGGTTACATCGTAACCAATAATCACGTGGTACAAGGAGCTGAAAAACTGGAAGTGACGCTCGACGATAAACGGGTGATCGAAGCTCAAGTTATTGGAACAGATCCTAATACCGATTTAGCCCTCATTAAAATTTCAGCTAATAATTTATTGGCATGCCCGTGGGGAAATTCCGACGATGTTCAGGTTGGTGAATGGGCCCTCGCCGTAGGAAATCCTTTCAACCTCAACTCTACGGTAACGGCGGGAATCATTTCTGCCAAAGGTCGAGACATCAATATTTTAAACGGCCAATCTAAAATTGAGTCATTTCTCCAAACTGATGCGGCCGTTAATCCGGGAAACTCGGGAGGGGCGCTCGTTAACATGAAAGGTGAACTCATTGGTATCAATACCGCCATTGCCTCAAGAAATGGTGTTTACGAAGGATATGCTTTTGCCGTTCCTGCCAACTTGGTTAAAAAGATTGTTGAAGACTTGAAAGATTTCGGATCGGTTAAACGAGGATACCTGGGAATTACGGTTGCCGATATCAATGAAAAATTGGCTCAGGACGAAGATCTAAAAGTTCGTCAAGGAGCTTATGTGGGTGGTTTTTCTGATAATTCTCCCGCACGTGATGCCGGAATTAAAAAAGGTGATGTCATTGTAAAGATTGACGGAAAGATTGTAAAAAATCGACCAATGATGATGGAAATGGTATCAAGAAAGCGCCCAGGAGAGGAAATTGATGTAACCGTTAATCGGGATGGAACCGAAAAAACGTATTCAGTAAAACTGATGGATGAAAATGGTTCTGGTTCGGTAGCATCCAGTATGGATAAAGTAGAAAGCTCTTCAGAATTAGGCGCCACATTTTCAGGAATCAATGCCGATGACAAAGAAAAACTTGGAATCAATGGAGGCGTAAAAATAGTTTCTATTACCGGTGGTAAACTGAAAATGTCGGGCATCAAACCTGGATTTATCATTACAAAAATCCAAAACCAAAAAGTAACCGACGTAAAAGATATTGACCGAATTCTAACCAATACCAAATCAGAAACAGCTTTATTGATTGAAGGAGTTTATCCCGATGGTCGAAGGGCTTATTACGGCATTGGCCGATAAAAAAATAAAGGGCGATTCATCGCCCTTTATTTTTTTCTAAACCGATTAACTATTGCTCGATTGAGAACCCTTTTCAATTTACGCTCAACTTCCGGCATGGGCTGGTCAAGGGTAAATTGATATTTGCAAACCAATTCATTTCCGTTAATTTCAATGATTCGGAGTGATGTTGAACCAAAGCGAATCAATTCGGCTGAATTTTCTTTTAAGGTCTGGTTCAAGAAAAGTTCTACGTCCTCTATTTTTTCGAATTCATCGTAACATAATACAAATTCAAGGACCGTCTTTCGATTTTCCAATTTGCTGTAATTCACAATTTCATGGGTAAACAAAATGGTATTTGGTAAAAAAACTACTTCATCTTCATCGGTTAGAAGTTGAACAGATCCCAAAGTAATATCGGTGATTCGACCTCGGTGGTGTCCAATTTTTACGTAATCGTCGATTAACAATCGATTGGAAAAAGCCAATACCATTCCGTTGATAACGTTCGAGATATAATCCTTAAATACGATGGCAACGGCAGCAGCAGCAACACTTAAGCTGGTAATTAAATCTTTCAAATGAAGATTAAAAAACGACAAGAATACCGCCAAGGCTTGGAAAGAATAAACAACGATGGAGATTTGGCGGAGTCCTAAAATAAAATTCTTCGCCTTTTTTACATCGCGCTTTCCACTTCCAAAAGAAATCAAAAGAATCATTTGTTTGATGATTTCCATCAATACCACCAACTGAACCATGACCAAGGTCAATCGCAAGGTATAACTCCATTGCTCTTTCACCGAAAACATGGGTTTGAGCCAGAAAATACCAACCCCAATGGATAAAAAAAGGAGAATGATCCCCATTCTCCTTGTATTGCTTTGTCGTAATGCCATGCCCAAATTTACGTATAACCGAGAATTTTTAGCATGGATTTGTACGATTGTTCTTTTGCAAATAGTTTGGTAAAATATTCTCCGTTCTCGTCGCAATCAATAATAACATGCTTTGGTGCAGGGGTTAAACAGTGTTGAATACCTCCATAACCACCAATACTTTCTTGATAAGCCCCGGTATGAAAAAATCCAATGTACTGAGGACGTTCTTTATCGTAAGTAGGAAGATAAATCGCATTTTGATGAGCCTCCGCATTGTAAAAATCATCGCTATCGCAAGTAAGTCCACCCAACAAAACACGTTCGTATTCTCGCTCCCAATTGTTCAAAGCCATCATGATAAAACGTTTATTGATGGCCCAAGAATCAGGAAGGGTGGTCATGAACGATGAATCGATCAAGTTCCACTTTTCGCGATCATTTTGTTTTTTCTGGTCGATGATCTCAAAAAGAACTGCTCCGCTCTCCCCTACCGTGAAGGATCCAAATTCAGTAAAAATATTGGGTTCTTTTACACCGGAGTTATTGCACATGGATTTCACTTGAGCAATAATTTCTTCGGCCATGTATTCGTAATCGTAATCAAAAGTCAACGAATCTTTGATGGGAAATCCACCGCCGATGTTCAAGCTATCCAATGTTGGACAAATACGTTTTAATGCACAATAAACGTTCACACATTTACTCAATTCATTCCAGTAATAGGCGGTATCCCGAATTCCTGTATTGATAAAGAAGTGAAGCATTTTAAGCTCCATTTTCGGATTATCCTGAAGATTTTTAATGTAAAAAGGAACAATATCCTTGTATCCCATTCCCAATCGGGAAGTGTAAAATTCAAATTTAGGCTCTTCTTCCGCTGCAATTCGAATTCCAACCTTAACAGTGGCTTGGGTTAATTCATTTAACGCAGCCATTTCGGTTGGATTATCGAGAACACAAATCAAATTCTCAAATCCATTTTCAACCATTCGAACAATATTTTCGATGTATTGCGGACGTTTGTAACCATTGCAAATGATAAACTTGTCTTTGGTTACTTTTCCTGCATTATACATCTCTTCAATGATATTGATATCGAATGCTGAAGACGTTTCCAAGTGGATATCGTTCTTGAGTGCTTCTTCAATAACAAAGCTAAAATGGCTAGATTTGGTGCAATAGCAATAATTGTATTTCCCTTCATAGAGGGATTTCGCCATAGCAACGGCAAAGATTTTCTTCGCCTTCTGAATTTGATGCGAAATCTT
>JACCEC012573371.1_pt1 | contig 11026 bp, 8 predicted proteins | sample 7450121 | NCBI WGS metagenome assembly JACCEC01 (sample SAMN15323455, study PRJNA562643) | freshwater metagenome | isolation source: river surface water | place: USA:Blue River Watershed | collected 2017-08-18 | reverse complement strand
TTGAGAATCTGACCAATTGCGGTATCCATTTCGGTGACCATCGCTGCATACACTTCCATGCGACGCGCTTGCCACTCTTTGTCTGTCTCTTCTTCCCACGAAAGAACGCGAGCATCGCGTGGGCTGAGCTCAGTCTCTTTCGGAATAATTCCTAGAGCCTTCTGGCGCTCTAAGCGCTTTGCTCTGATGACGTCCCAGCCTTCGTTGTACTGACCGGCATATGACTTGATGGTTGCTTCACGAGCATGAAGTGGCCAGTGAGGAGCGGTAAATGGAACGTATAGGAAATAAGGCTTCTCAGTTGGCTTCTCTTTTAGAAATTTCACTGCTTCATTTGCAATGGCATCTGTGTAAAAGAAGTCAGGATTTTTATCTGCCTCTGACTCAACATTTTCCATTCCACGAGTAAGGGTTCCGGGGCGGAAATATGTCGCGCAGCCATCGAGAGTTCCAAAGAATGTGTCAAAGCCACGTTCTGTAGGCCAGGCGCCGTTGGGCTTGTTAGGGCTATTGGTGAGGTGCCACTTGCCGGTGATCGCGGTGATGTAGCCATTTGATTTCAAAACCTCTGCGATGGTTGCGCATTTATTGTTGAGATTGCCGGCATAGCCACCTTCAGCTGCATTGTTACCTGTCAAAATTCCAATGCCAGTTTGGTGAGGGTGGATACCAGTTAATAGTGAGGCACGAGATGGGCTGCAACGAGGTGTGTTGTGGAAGTTAGAGAGCTTTACGCCATTACTGGCTAGGCGATCTAAGTTTGGGGTGCGAATTTCACCGCCATAGCCACCGATATCTGAATAACCAAGATCATCTGCCAAAAATATAATTACATTGGTTGATTTGCTCGACATACTGCTCACCCTCTCGTTGATCTTGATTATTGAATTGCCAAATAGGCATTCATCACTAAATTCTTGTTATCGTAAATATTCATAATCTGTCTAAATGGAATTACTCCATTCTTCGCGGCTATCTCTTCCCATTTGGCAGATAGTTCCTGAACAACATCAGGGTGCTTCGAACTTAAGTCGATAAGTTCGCTGCGATCGGCTGAGATGTCATAGAGTTCCCAAGGGCAGTCGTACTGGCGCACCAATTTCCACTTCCCGGTGCGAATCGCTGCATTTCCACAGTGCTCCCACCAAAGAATTGGATTGGCAACATCTTGGCCTTTCCATGCTCCGTACATACTCTGGCCTACTAGGGGAAGCATCGGTTTTCCAGCCCGCTCTGCTGGGTATTCGTAGTTCAGTAGCTCCAAAATTGTCGGCATGACATCGGTCAATTGGAATGGTTGTTCAAATATTTCACCTTCACGTAATTTTCCTTGTGGCCAGTGCGCAATAAATGGTGAAGCAACGCCACCTTCGTGAGCCCACAATTTAAATAACCTAAATGGGGTGTTGGATAAATTAGCCCAGCCACGGCCGTAGCTCAGGTAGGTATCTTCTCCCCCGGGCATGGTGAGTGGATCGTTTCCAATGCGAACATATCGACCATCCTTTGTCTTGTGGCGCAGGATGTCTGTGCGTTCTCTCCAATATTGCAATTCAACGAGTGGCATCGGATCTGCAGATGCACCGTTATCCGAGATGAAAAGAATGAGTGTGTCATCCCACTGTCCATTAGCGCGGATTTGATCGAGAATCCGGCCGATTGCTTGATCCATCTCAGTTACCATCGCGGCATAAACTTGCATGCGACGTACCTGCCACTCGTGATAGGGCTCATCTTCCCAACTTGGTACGCCTTCATCGCGCGGGCTCAGCTCTACATAATCAGGAAGTAGCCCAAGCTCTTTCTGCCGCGCCAATCGGGTCTCGCGCAACTTATCCCAGCCTGCTTCGTAAACCCCGTCATACTCTTTAATGGTTTTTTCTCGGGCATGCAGTGGCCAGTGCGGTGCGGTAAATGGAACGTAGAGAAAATATGGATTATCTGGGTTCTCTGATTTATGAGACTTGAGAAATTCAACGGACTCATCAGCAATTACATCGGTGTAGAAGAAGTCTTCGCGATCAGCTTCATGCTCAACGTTTTCAGTTCCGCGAGTTAATGTTCCTGGCTGGTAATAGGTACCGCACCCTGTCATCGTTCCCCAAAAGGTGTCGAATCCACGATTAGTTGGCCATGCATCATCTGGCACACGATTACTTGGCGTTAAATGCCATTTCCCGCGAATCGCAGTCGTATATCCATGCTGCTTAAGAACTTCAGCCAAGGTGATGCAACGATCATTGAGTTTTCCGGTGTATCCCCCATGTGCAGAATCATCCTTTGCCAAGATTCCCATTCCTGCCTGATGAGGATGCAAACCCGTCAGAAGCGAGGCGCGGCTAGGGCTGCAGCGAGGGGTGTTATGAAAGTTACTCATGCGCACACCGTTGCTTGCAAGTGAATCAATATTTGGCGTCTTTATTTCGCCGCCGTAACACCCTAAATCGGAGTATCCCAAATCATCTGCTAAGAAGATTACGACGTTGGTCATGACTTGACCGCTCCAGCTGTCAGACCAGCAACAATCTGGCGGCTTGCCACAGCGGTGAGCAGAATGATCGGAATCGCCGCAGCAAATCCTGCTGCTGACATTTCACCGAAGGTGATCTGGAAATCTTGAACAAGTGAGGCAATTCCAACAGTGAGAGGCGCAGAATCACCACCAGTTGTCATGATCAAGCCCATCAAGAATTCATTCCACGCCATGATTGCAACATAGATGGAGACCGCACCTAGGCCCGGTCTGGCAAGCGGAAGCAAGACTGAGAAGAAGATTCGCTTTTCGGAGGCGCCATCCATAAGCGCCGCTTCGCGAAGTTCTTCAGGGATTTGATCGAAATAAGACTTAATCATCAAGATAGCAAATGGCAGATTAAAGACAGTATTAATCAATATCAGACCAGTCACTGAACCCAAGAGATTGAGATTAGTTAAAGTCACATAAATTCCAGGAACCAGAGTTACAGGAGGCACAATCGGTAAAAACGCAGCCATGATGAAAACTGGAACCGTTGCCCACTTTGGCGGCTTCAGTTTTGATAGCGAATATCCAGAACTTGCGCCAATCGCCAGAGTCAAAATGACTGTTCCAAAGGTAATAATCAAGCTGTTCGTAACTTGTCGTGGGAAGTTTTGGGTAGGTTGCAAAAGTGTTCGGAAATTATCGAGTGAGAAAGAAAAATCAAATGAAGAATCGATGATTGATTTGTTTGGCAAGAATGCCAAAATGACAGTCCACACGATTGGTATCAAAGTGATTAAAACAGCTAACAACAAGGTCAGCTCAAGCCAAATATTTGACTTTCTCTTTTTCACGGTGGTTTGGCTTTTCATACTCGAGCCCTCTTCTTCTTTCTTACGAAATATGAAGTGGCCACGATGGCACCCAAAACTGCGACGATACAAAGGCTAAGAGCGCTCGCGTATCCGAAATCTAGAACTTCAACGAAAATTTTTCGAATATGTAGGCTGATCAAAGAAGTAGCACCATCAGGGCCACCTTTAGTAAGAAGATACATTTCATCAAAAGCCTTAATGCTCATGATTGTTCTCAAGAGAGCAATCACCGCGATGGTGGGTACCAGAATTGGAAGAATGATTCTGCGTACGATTTGTCGCTCGGATGCTCCATCGACTCGGGCTGCCTCAATTATTTCTTGATTGATTCCATTGAGTCCTGCGTAAATGAAGAGGAAGACAACTGGAGTCCAGTGCCAAACGTCGACAACGACCACAGAGATAAATGCTCCTGTTTTGCTATCGAGCCAAATTTGAGGTTGTTGACCTATCGATTGCAAAATTTTATTTACTAGACCAACTGTTGGATCCAGAATCAAAAGCCACATCACACTGACTACTACAGGAGCAACAACGGCGGGCCACACAAAGATGTTGCGAGCAAGATTTTTAAAGATTTTGGAGCTTTGCACCATGATCGCGCCAGCAACGCCAAGTATGAGAGTGAAAATTACGCAGAGCACCGAAAACATGATGGTGACTTTGATGGCGTTGATTGCCAGTGGATCTTCAGGAATCTTTCGGAAATTGTCTAATCCATTAAATTCTGAGAGAAACTCACCATCAAAAACTTCAGTCCGCATGAATGACATTCGGACAAGTTCATACAGCGGATAAACGGCAAAGACACCTAGGAAAGCCACGAAAGGTAGAAGGGCAATAACTGCATTTGCCCTTCTACCTGACAAGGGCGTAGAGAACTTACGTTTACTTCGCAGTTCCGTATTACTCAATTCTCTACGCCCCTTTTGTCCCGTGGTCTATTAGTTCTTACTTGTTATTTCTTGAGTGTGTATCCCGGAGGACACTTTGGTGCTACGCCGATTCGGGTGACGTTAAATTCACGCTTTCCCTTAACGCAGACGATGGTGGTTGCTCTTGATTCATTCATTGAATAATCAAAAGAGTTCACAATCTTTTTGAGGTCTCCTTCGAGAGCTCTAATACCGGCGGAAGGAGAAACTGAACCGGCTGCAATCGCTGCCAATCGAGTCTCTGTTGCACTCAACATAGGTGCCGAGAATAGGTAACGGACGTTTGAAGTCACATAATTCATTCCCTTTTGATAGACATCTAGGTAATCACGTTGCACAGCTGTGAGATTTGCTTCAGAAATTACATCTGTACGTGTTGGAATTCCACCGTATTCAGCAAACTTAATTTGTGCCTTCTTGGAGAGAATCCAGTTGATGTAGCTCAGTGAAGCCTTTTCTCTCTCTGGAGTGAGACCGGTTGGAACAGAGAGTGCAAAAGTTCCAGAGACAATACCTGGGTTACATGTTGCGCAACCTTTTGGCATCACTGCGAAACCGATCTTGCCTGCCACTTTAGAGAGCGCTGGGTTGTTCATCTGGTTTGCAGCGGCAAAGACTGTATGTCCTTGAGCAGCATCGCCAGCGAGCATGGTTGCAATTACTTGTGCTTGACCAATGGTGTTAGTTGCTGTTGGTCCATACTTCACAAGATTTCGCATTGTCGTGGCAGCAGCTATACCTTCTTTGGACTTGATTACTGGGTTCCAGTCTTCACCCTCTTTATTGAAGTACTTACCACCATAGGAAGCCAAGATGTGGGTGTAATCGTAGGTAACGCTAGATCCGCTAGCAGCTGCCTGAGTACGCATGATGTATGGATACTTGATTGAATCACCAGCCTTAATCTTTGCAGCATTAGCTAGTACTTCATCCCAAGTTGTTGGAACCTTGAGATTTAACTTTTCATAGATGTCCTTGCGATATAGGAATACGTTTGTATTTCCATTGAGCGGCATGCTCATCACGTCACCGTTTGGATCGCTGAACTTCTTAGCTGCATTCCAATACATGAAGTTTCCATAGGAACCAATATTTGGATCGAGCTTAAAGTTTGGATCTACTTGCTTGAGAGGCTTAACCCACTTATTTGCAGCAAATTCATGAGCAAATAGCTCGTCATATTGATAAACGTCGTAGGTTCTATTTGATGCTTGAATGTCAGCAACAAGAGCTGGTCGCATTTCGGTATAAGGCAGAACACGAACATCAACCTGTACGCCAGTTTCTTTGGTGTAGTCGAGGATGAGCTTCTTATAAGCCTCAACCCAAGGCGATTGGTTTGTTTGGATGGTTATTTTTGTTACTTCAGCGCTGGCGATCGAAGTAGGTAGCAATGTAGCTAGAATTGCCATTAACGCAGTTCCGGCGACGACCACCTTCCGCCATTTTGTTCCTTTTATCATTGCTATCCTTCTTTCGTTTTTCTTCTTGCCGAGCTCACAGTGAGCCCAACAATTCTCGTGGAGTGTCGGCTACGCAACGGAAGCCAATGTGTGCTGTAAATCCGTTTTTAGGATGAGAAGTTCTTGCTGAGAGTCGATATCGATTGCAATAAGAGTCATGACACATAAATGATCCGCCCTTAATTACCTTGCTCTCATCGGTGAATGAGTTGTTCCAGGAATCTTGACACCATTCCCAAACATTTCCGCAGACGTTGTATAAGCCAAAACCATTTGGCTGAAATGAATAGACAGGTGCGGTTCCCAGATAGCCATCCTCCGCAGAATTTGAAGTGGGGAAATCTCCCTGCCAAATGTTGCATGCATGATCACCATCATTCATCAACTCATCCCCCCATGCATAAAGTGAGTTTTCTCTGCCTCCGCGCGCAGCCTTTTCCCATTCAGCTTCGGTAGGAAGGCGTTTTCCATTCCATTGTGCAAACGCTTGTGCATCTTCCCAGGACACATGAACCACGGGATGCGACTGCAGCTCTTGGATTGATGAAGATGGGCCAAGCGGATGTCGCCAATCTGTATTCATGACACCAACCCACCATGGTGTGTCTGCAGAAGTTCCCACCAGATGTTGCTCATCTTTTGGTGACAGTAAGAAGGCGGGAACGAATGACCAACCAATTCGTTCTGCCTCGGTGATATAGCCACTAGCTTCTACAAACTCTGAAAATGCCTGATTAGTGACAGCTGCCTCATCTATCCAGAACTCTTCGAGAACTACGGTCCGCTTGGGCCCTTCGCCATCTGCTGGGTACGCGAGCGCATTGTTGGTGCCCATCGAAAAAGGTCCAGCAGGGATCTTGACCATGCCGGTCAGGGTTGCGGGAGCGGGCTTGGTATCGATGGGGGAATCTGGGCGCGCGCTTGCCACGGTCAAGGTTGTTACAGCTGGACTGCAGCACCCGCTTGCCATGGCCCCCCTTAAATAATCACGGTTAACTAAACGTAGCCCCCCATATGGGGCTTAAACAAGAGTCCAAGGTGGACTTCTTTTTTATATAGTTAACTGACTATACAAAAACTAATCGCCGCTGAGGGGTGTGTCAAGACTCTCCTGCGCGCTATTATTTCGGCGAGTCGAGCGCTCGGCTCCTGAGGAAAACCAGGTCTCCTGATGCAAGTAGCGAAATTACGCTCAAAGAACCTCGAAAATGGGGAGATCCTGGAGCAATCTGGGCTCCGCCGCCACAATCTGGGGATCATCTTCAGAGCCATTCGCGACTCAGGGCCAATCTCCCGCGCGCAACTAGCCCACATCACAGGAATGACCAAGCCTGGCGTAACCAATATCGTGGATGAGCTCCTCGAACGCGGACTCATCAACCAAGGGGCCGAAGAATCTCGAAAAAATCGAGGCCGCCCCGGTGTTCTACTCACAATTAATGCGCACGCAACGTCAGTCATCGTTATCGAATTGCGAGCCTTTCACACTGCAGTAGTCGCATTCGACTTACTGGGGCAAGAGTTCTATCGCGAACGTGCCACGACTTTATATAACCTCACGCCCGAAGAACGTGTTGAGGAAATTCAACCAATGCTTGATCGTTCAATCCAAGCAGCCACCAGGCAATCATCTCGAATTGCAAAACTTATCGTTGTTGTACCAGGAATTATCGATACTGACTTTAAAATTACATCTTCTTCGCTCAATTGGGAACAGCTTGAGCTCTTGCAATTCATCAAAAATATTGTTCCTGAAAAAGTCGTTATTGAATTAAACACGGTGGCTAAGCTTGCTGCTATTGCAGAATATGAAAATCTAATTAAAGCCAATAAGTCATCTAAGCTACTTTTGCATATGGAGCTTGGAATTACCGCAGGTATTGCTCTTGTGCAAAATGGTGAGCTGCAAGTAGGTGCAAATCAATCTATGGGAAATATTGCCCATATCTCTATCAACCAACATGGAAAATTATGCCGCTGCGGAAAAATTGGATGTATTGAGACTGAGATTGGCTTTAAAGCCCTCATTGAGCATACCTGCCCTGATTTGGTAAAGGACTGGAGCAAAGATAGCGAATTCTATTTAAGTGAAATTATTGAGCGTGCTAATCGCCAGAACCAAGAGGTTACTCAAGGAATTGAGTTGATTGCCGAGTCTGTTGCCACGACCCTTGCGTTCTTAATTCCTGTATTAGATCCAGATCGCGTAATTCTGGGTGGGTATCCCGTTCGTATAGCGCATTTATTGATGCCTCGACTTAAGTATCACCTAGAGAGAAAGAACAAGAGCGCTGGAATTTTTTCTCTTGATGTATCGCCTCTTGATACAGATGCGGCGCTCTTTGGCGGCTTTATTCTGGCTCAAGAGGAGTTATTTAACGCACCACACTCGATTTCTTAAGAGCGACTATTTGGATGTAGAAATAGAATTCCACGTAGTGCGTAATGAATATGGAGTTTCATACGTCGGTTGATTGACATAACGGGAATATATAAAGTCAAGCGTTGCACCAGCGCAGCTATCAAGTTCAAGAGTGAACCACTTGTTGCCAATTTCCATCTCGAGCATCTGGCCATTCTCGTAAGTGATTTTTACTGATTCGAATCTATTTTCCCCAAAATTTCCAGCTTGCAAAGTCAATACTCGAGGATCAGTACTGCTCAGATTTATCACGTGTACTCGCATCGAGTCAGCTGTAACGCTTTCAACCATTGCAGAAACATCATCAGGTAGACCTGACCTCATTTTCTTACCATCAAAGTAACGAACTTTTCCAAACTGCAATCCACCGTGCGAAATGTGCATTGGAGCGCCACTGAGTAGTTGCGCTAAGCCTTCCATGTAGATCGGGTTAAATTCTTGCCAGGCATGGATGCTGTACCCAGGAATCCGAAGATCTAAACCAACTTCGACATCTGCTGTCGCTGGATCATAAGTGGGCCAGGTTCGAGGATCGCCGGTATTTGAGCGCATCTTCTGCAGTTGTATCTCGATTAGTTTCAAGTTGGCTTTTAGAATTTCAACGGGGTAATTAGGAAAATTCCCTTGAATAAATTCAAACCACGACAACGTATTTCCTATGTAGTGTTTGGTATTTCTGCCGGTGGCTTTATCGCGTCCAGAAACTCGCGGGATTACGATTTCCTGGCGATCTTTTTCACGCGGGAGAGCGTGAATTCGATCTAAATCCTCTTGGGCCATTGAGGCAGTCCAGAGATAAATCAGGTGGCGCGCAGTGGGCGGTCGGTAATCTGCCCATCCGCTATCAAGATGTCTATGAGGCACAGTGATCTGACCATTTTCTTCTTTGCGCAAAGACCAAATCAGATCGAATTGAGATCGCGGTAGGTCAAAAAACTTTGGGTCACCTGTTAGTAGCGCTGCATTCATTGCAGCATTGGTCAAAGGTTCGATGATGGTCATGTAGCCATGTGGCCAACGCCAACCGTAATAACCTCCCCACCATTTACCGTCGTTAAATTCGCCGATTTTTCCGGAAGTGCCAATGTTGTCCGGAATTATTCCGTCATTTTCTCGGCAACGGTCCATCCACGCATTGATGTACTCAATTGCCGTTCTTTTAATGGATTCATCCTGTGAATACATGTATGCATGGGTCAGTAAGGATGTTGAATTTAAATTAAGTGGAACATCGCCGCGATTCATGCGCTCGTTCATCTTGTTGATGAGGTCGTCATAAACCTCAGGATCTGACCATTGGCAGCGCATTGAAGAAAAATCAGTTTTTATGACATCCTCGTAAGGAGCTGGGTAGTCATCAAGAACTGTGCGATGTGTTGACCAGTCTTCTTTTGTCACAACTTGCCGCGGCCCTTTGCTGCCGGTGAGAGGCGATCTCATTAATTTTCGAACTGGGTCGTAATTATTCGCCTCCTCATCTTCACCTGTGTAGAAACTTGCAAATCTTGCAGCTCTTTGCCGGTCAATGGTGGATTCAGGTTTTGTTAAACCAAAGAAATAGTGGAAGAGATAACCCTCGCCGTGGTGCATCCAGTCGTAGTAACCATCAAACTCTCGATAAATTTGCCCGTACTTTGTCCATTGCACAGTTATTGCATCCCACATTTTCTGGGCTAATTGATAAACCTCTTCGCTGCCACCCATGCTGTAGAGCAGCGCGAGGTACATAAAGCCTTCATATGGATCATCTGAACCATCCATGCCCGGCCATTCATCGTGCCAGATAAGCGAGCCATCTCTGCGGGTGTATCGCGCAACAAATTCAGGGGCTGCAGCGTTGAGTTTGGCGATAATTTCACGCTCTAAAAGCGCCCACTCAGGAGGCGTGGCTTTATTGGTGATCGCCACGGAAGGGTGTTTTGGCGCACTCATTCCAAAATAGTATCTCATCAAGTTTTGTCGGTGGCGGGTTCTAGGCTCTTCACATGAACGAGCCATCTTCCAATAAATTTGTTGCACTACTTGTCATTGTTGCGGCCCCTTTTGCTATGGGTGCATTTTTTCTGGCATGGTCGCCAGCGCAGCAATATTCAATAACCGATCCAAGATATGACGGGTTCGTGGCTCCGCGCAGCGTTGCTGAAACTGTTGAAAACACTGCACGATCTACAGTATCGGTGTATTGCGATGTTGCAGATGGCGTGACTATCGGTTCGGCGTGGGCTGTCACTTTAGATGAAGATAGATATCGTAAATACCCTTTTGTACTCATCACCAATCACCACGTGGTTGATGAATGCATCGGCAAAGAGAAATATCTAACGATTGCACGTCAGTATCAAAAAGAAATCCCTGCGAAAATAATTACTCTTGATAAAAAGAATGATCTCGCTGTTATTGTTGCGGATTTTAAAATTCCAACGCTCAAGCTAGCCAACTATCCCCCAATGCCTGGTTACTGGACAATGCTTGTTGGAAGCGCCGATGGGTATGAAGGCTCGGTGGCCTTCGGCTCGGTTTTGAATACAACTGAAACTCAAGTCTTGATTACAACAAATGCATCTCAAGGCAATAGCGGTGGGCCGGTCATTGATAACGAAGGGCGAGTCATCGGCACTCTCACGGCTGGGGCTGGAGAAAATCAATACAACATTGCGATGTCTCTCGATGCGATGTGCTCGAAGATAATTACCTGCGACGGCAAATACTTTTGGGACTACGAATAATTCTTGAGTGGCCTCTCTAACAAGTGGGTTGGCGTGAGCCGATCGGGGTTCAACGGGCAGGTGCGGTGAAGCGCTGATATTTTTCGCCGCATGAAGATTATTACTGCAGCCGTTGCTGTGATTGCTGGTATTGCGATTGCTCTC
>JACCEC011833770.1_pt1 | contig 11028 bp, 11 predicted proteins | sample 7450121 | NCBI WGS metagenome assembly JACCEC01 (sample SAMN15323455, study PRJNA562643) | freshwater metagenome | isolation source: river surface water | place: USA:Blue River Watershed | collected 2017-08-18 | reverse complement strand
TGATCTGGTCGGCCGAGAGCAGCTGGCCGATGATCTGGACCTCATTGAGCAGGCCCTCGGGGAAGAGTGGGCGGCACGGACGGTCGCAGAGGCGGGAGGTGAGGATCTCCTTCTCGGAGGGCCGGCCTTCGCGCTTGAAATAACCGCCGGGGAAGCGGCCGGCGGCGGCGTACTTCTCGCGGTAGTCGACGGTGAGCGGGAACCAATCCTGGCCGGGCTTGGTGGTCTGGGCGATGCAGGCGGTGACGAACACGTTGGTTTCGCCGACGCAGACATTGACCGCGCCGTTGGCGAGGCCGGCGTAGGTGCCGGTGGAGAACGTGATCCCGAGGCCGGGCACGGTGACGTTGTGTTTCTGTTGCATGTTGTTCTGTCGTTTCGGTTCGCGTGGCGTCGGTTGGGTCGGACCGTCCCGCGCCACGCGGCCGGGTCAGGTCCGTTCGGCCTCCGCTGGGCGGAGGCGGCGGCGGCCGTTGGGGCCGCGCGCGGTTGGGGGATTCCGTTCTTCCGATCCCGACCTTTTCAGCCCGCTTAGACGCGAGAGATTTCCGTTTGGCGCCCGTTTCTACGGGGGCGGCAGGCGGAAATGTCCCGGTCCAAGTTCGAGTGTCGTAAAGACAACGGGCGACCCGCGGATCGGGTCGCCCGTCTGGCAAAGGGGATTAGCGGCGGAGGCTCAGCTTCTGCAGCAACTCGTTGTACTTCGGCAGATCGGTCCGCTTCAGGTAATCGAGGAGCTTGCGACGGCGGGACGCCATCTGGAGGAGCCCGCGGCGCGAGTGGAAGTCCTTGCGGTGGGTCCTCAAGTGCTCGGTCAAGTGATTGATCCGGGCGGTGAGGAGAGCGACCTGGACCTCGGAAGAACCGGTATCCTTGTCGTGCGACTTATACTGGGCGATGATCTCTGGCTTAACTACGCTGGTTGACATGTTTATGTGGTTGAGGGTCACGACTGTAGGGAACCCTCGCGGGCTCCGTGGCACCCGCCCCTCCCGAATGGCAATCGGGCTTGGCCGGCGTCACCGTTCCAATCCCGCCCGGAGGCGGGACCAGTCATGGTGGCCACCCGCAACCGGCGGGTTTCCACTGACGCAAGGAATGAAGGTGCAAAGGCTGATCGTGGGGCCGCAAGAGCAAATTTGGGGGTGCTTCGAGGAAGAAACCAGGGGTGCGGGCAGGAATCGGCTGGCGGTCGGCGCGGTAGACTCCGGTCCCGGCGGGAATCAACCGCTCACGAGGCGCAGGGCCTTGACGGAGCCGCACCCCGGTAGGCGGCGGATCCGTGCGACGATCTCCTCGCGGTGGTGAAAGAGCTCGTTGCGGACCACGGCGTGCGCGGTGAGGACGGTGAGCAGGTTGCGTTCGAGCCGCGAGGGATGGGAGTAGGCGGCGCTCGCCGGGCCGACGACCTCGCGCCAGTGCTCGCGGATGGTGTGTTCGGGGGCATCGCGGCCGATGCGGTTCTCCTGCAGGATCGACTCGACAAGTTCGGCGAGGGGGCGTGACGGACGCACCCGGGAGCGACGGGGCTCCTCCGGCTCCAGTCCGCGCAGCGAGGCGATGAGGGCGGCGGCGGTGCGGCCGAACTCGTGCGGCGCGCCCGGCGGCGTGGCTTTTGCCTTGGTGCTCATCCGGCCTTTTCCGGCTGGCGGGCGTTTTCCGACTCGTAGAGCCGCGTGTGGCGGACGAACACGCCGAAGGCGGTGGCGATGGCAATGTAGAGCCCGGGGTAACCATCGAGGAAACCGCGGCGCAGTACGTAGGCGCGCAGGAAGCGCCACAGGGGCCGGCCGACCGCGGCGGCCGCGGAGAAGCCGCCGCCCGACTCGCGCCGCTGCCGGAGGAACAGGTCGGCGAAGGGGTTGATCTTGGCGACGTGCGCCGAGACGTCGGGGAACGAGTAATGGTGCAGGTCGCCCCGCAGCGTAGCCACCGGACCGTCGCATTCGGCCTTCTCATGCACGATCGCGTCGCCGCCCCAACGCGCGCGGTCGCGGTGGAAAAAGCGCAGGCTCAGGTCCGGGTACCAGTCGCCGTGAGTGATCCAGCGGTCGATGAACCAGACCTTCCGCGGGAACTGCGCGCCGGCGAACGTCGCGAGGTCCGGTCGGGCGAGGAAAGTCAGGATGTCCGCACGCAGGGCGGGTGACACTTCCTCATCGGCGTCGAGCGATAGCACCCAATCGTGTCGCGCCAGCGCGAGCGCGGCGTTCTTGGTGTCGCGGTAGCCGCGCCACTCCAGGTGGTGCACGGCCGCGCCGGCGGCGCGCGCGGCTGCCTCGCTGCCGTCGGTGGTGCCGTTCAGTGCCACGACGATGTCGTCCGTCCACCCGCGCACGCTCGCGAGGCAGCGCGGCAGGTTGCGCTCCTCGTTGCGGGCGACGATCACCACCGAGAGCGGTGGGCGGACCGGAGACTGTGGGGAGGTACTGATGCGCGGACGGTGGAGTCCCTGCATCGCCGGGTAAAGCCGCGCGTTGGGGACGCTCGCCGGCGCTCAGATGCGGCCGAGGAGGCTGCGAGGGATCTGGTAAAGGTAGCCGCAGGAGCGCCAGGCGCGCACGAGCGCCTTCTTCGCGGCGCCGGTGCGCAGCACGAGCGTGTTGATCAGCGCCAGCAGCGCGAAGCCGGCGGCCTTGAGCCCGTTGGCGACGAGCCGGCCGGCGAGGTAGGCGGACGCGCCCGGTTGGCCCGCGCGGTCGATGACGCGCGATCGGGCGGAGTCGAAGGCGTGCCGCGCCGCGTACCGGAAGGTCGTGCGGCCGGCCGGCATCTGGTGCCGCACCGCCGCGCCGGGTGCGAACCACACCTCGAGCCCGGCGGCGCGCACGCGGCGGATCATCTCGCTGTCGCCGCCGGAGAAATAATTGCCGGCCGCGCGATCGAGCGCGGTGTGGAACAGGCCGAGTTGCTCGAACACCCAGCGCGGGAAGGCGAGGTTGGCGCCCATCGGGCAGTGCTTCGCCTCCATCGGGCCGGCATCGGGCCGGAATGCCAGCGGTGCATGCCATTCGCGCACCCAGTCGGGCAACCCGTCGGGAAACACCGGCACGACCTCGCCGCCCACCGCGCCGATCCGCCGCGCGTCCGCGTCGGCCAGCAGCGGAACGGTGATCTGCGCGAGCCAGTCGGGTTCCACGAGGATGTCGTCGTCCCCGAACACGATGATCTCGCCCCGGGCCTCGGCGACGGCGCGGTTGCGGGCGAAGTCGAGCCCCTGCCGCGTTTCCACGACCCGGCGCGGGGCCGGCCATAGGTCTGCGAATGCCGCCACCACCTTCGCGGTGTCGTCGGTGGAGTTGTTGTCGATCACCAGCACCTCGACGTGGTCGCGCGGGAAGCGCTGCGCCGCGATACCGGCGAGCGTCTGTCGCAGGTACTTCGCGCGGTTGTACGTCGGGATGGCGACGGTGACCTTGGGCGCGGGTGGCTCCGGGAGGGACATCGGCGGGGAGCCTTTGGCGGACGCCGGGCCGGGGCAAGCGCGGGGCGCCGCGGCGGTTTTTTGCTGCGCGCGCGCGGGTCTTCGGGCACCGACGCGTCATGGCGTTCAAACACTGGCCCCTCGTGCGCGATGCGCGCTTCGCGCAGAAGTGCGGGCGCTACCTGCGCGGCGCGCGCAAGCGCAGACCCGACCTGAACTGGGACGAGTTCCGGCGCGTGGCCCGGCACTTCAAGCAGGACGACATGGGCAGTTTCCCCGAGCGCGGCTTCCTCTTCCAGCTGGCGGCCGACGCGCCGTCGGGCGCGCAGGTCGTGGAGGTGGGGTCCTGGATGGGCGCCTCGACCTGCTTCCTCGCGGCCGGCCTGAAGGGGGCGGGCGCACGGGTGTTCGCGGTGGATAACTTCCGCGGGCTCTCCACGTGCGGCGAGGACTCCGCCTGGTACAACCGCCACTTCCGCCAGCTCGGGGCCGACAGCACGCTGCCGATCTTCAATGCCAATTTCTCCGCGCTGGGGCTCGCGGAAAGGGCCGAGCCGGTGGTGAGCGACTCGCTTGCCGCCGCCGACGCGATGGCCGCGCGCCGGGGCAGAATCGATCTCATCTTCATCGACGGCGACCACTCCTACGAGGCGTGCAAGGCCGACATCGCGGCCTGGGCGCCGTACGCGCGGCGCGGGGGCGCGATGGCCTTCCATGACTTCGGCAGCCGGGCGGAAGGCGTGACGCGCGCGATCTTCGAGGAGATCCGCGCGGGCCGCTTCGCGGAGATCATCGGGGTGGCCGGTACGATCATCGCGTTTCGGTTGTAGGGCGGCGGACACCGATGCACCGCGGACGTAGTTGTTCTGATTCAGCGAACGCGAGGGCCGCGGCGCTCCTCGAGTCATGAGGTGGAAACGCATCCTTCGGCGCCTGCTGGGAGCGTTCGGCGCACTGTTGGCGGTCGCGCTGGTGCTCTTCGGAGCCGGATGGTGGTACCTGCACCCCGGGGTCGAGCGGATCGATGGCGTCGAATACGGGCGCCGCAACGGGCAGGCGCTGACGATGGACGTCCTCCGCGCGCCGTCGCCGAACGGCCGCGGCGTGATGGTGCTGGTGAGCGGGAGCTGGCGTTCGAAGCGACCGGGTGATTTCGAGGAGTGGATCGCGGCGCCCCTGTTGCGGCGCGGCTACACGGTCTTCGCCGTGTGTCATGTCTCGCAGCCGCAGGCGACGGTGATGGAAATCGTCGCCGACCTCACGCGCGCGGTGCGCTTCGTGCGCCACACGGCGTCCCGTTACGGCGTGGACCCCGCGCGGCTTGGCGTCACGGGCGGAAGCTCGGGCGGTCACCTGAGCCTGATGCTGGCGACCCGCGGTACGCCGGGGCTTCCCGACGCCGCCGATCCCGTCGAACGGGAGAGCAGCACGATCCAGGCCGTGGCGATCTTCTTTCCCGTCACCGACCTGCTGAACCTTGGCAGGTCCACCGAGAATCCCGGCGATGGCGGTCCGCCGAAGAGCTTTGTGAAAGCCTTCGGGCCGGAGGCCCGCGAATTGGCCCGTTGGAAAGTGATCGGGCGCGAGGTCTCGCCGATCTACCACCTGTCGCCCTCCCTGCCGCCGGTGCTCATCCACCACGGCGATGCCGACACCCTCACGCCGCTGGAGCAATCGGAGTGGTTCCGCGAGGCGGCGCGCAAGGCCGGTCGGGACGTGGTGCTGCGGGTGCGCGCGGGCAGGAAGCACGGCTGGCCGACGATGCCGTGGGATGTCTACCAGTTCGCCGATTGGTTCGACCGCTGGCTGCGCTGAGCTTTCACCGGGGACGGTAGAGTAAGCGCGGCTTACCAATAATAACGACGCCTAAAAGTTACTTGAGGTAAGCGGGCGCTTTCATGGGGCGCCATGAAAAGGACTAACTCCGTCATGGTGCGGCTCGACGATGAACAGTCCGCGCAACTGGACCGGTTGGCGGCCGTGGTCGGCGTCGCCGCCTCGACGCTCGCGCACAATGCGGTGACGGCGATGCTCCGCTGCTACAAGGAGACCGGCTCCCTGACTCTCCCGCTCCGGATGTCCTCGTCAGATCTGCCGCTGCCTGAGGGTGATCCCGTCCTGAACGAACCTGCGATGGAGGCTCCCGTGACAGCTGCGAAATCCGCTTCGAGCCGGCCTGCCAAGTCGCGTCGCACGTCGAAATGAAGCGGATCCGCGGCGCGGACCTCAACCGCTGACTTCAGCAAGCGTGCGCGCGACGGCCGAGAAGACTTCGTCAACGCTGAGCCGCCGGACGCAGTAGCTGCGGTAGGAGTCGGCCGGCACGCACGGACCCGGCGCTTCGGCGCCAAGGCAGGCGCAGGGCAATGTAGTTTGCAGCACGGTGTGCCCGGCGCCCAGCGGGCGCCAAAGAGCGGCGTTCTGGGAACCGAAAAGCGCGACGACGCGCGTACCGACCGCGGCCGCGACGTGCATGGGGCCGCTGTCGTGGCAGAGGAAAACGTCACATTGCGCGGCCAGTGCCGCCAGCGCGCCCGGTGACGTGAGCGGCTTCAGCGTGACGAGGTGGCTGCGCGCGGCGCGGCGAATGGCGTCGGCGGCGGGCTCCTCGCCGGGGCCGCACACAAGGAAGACCTGCGCGTCGAGCTCGTCCTGCACGCGGTCGCAGACGGCCGCGAAACGCTCCGCGGGCCAGCGGCGGTACTCGCTGCGCGTGCCGGGGTGGAGCAGGATGCGGCGGGGACGGGAGGCGTTGTCTGCAGCCGCCCCGCCCGTCAGGCGAGCCGCGGCGGCGAGGTCGGCTTCGCGGGGCTGGATCCGCACCTCGCGCGTGACGATGGGGACGCCGATGGCGGCAGGGAGGGCGAGGTAGGTCTCGGTGACGTGGTGGGAGTCGTAGAACGCGTTCGTGACCTTGGCGGCGTGGCTGTAGAGCCGGGGCCAGCGGTGGACGATGAGCTCGCGGTCGTAGGTCGCGCGCACGGGCGCGCCGGTGAGCCGGGTGACGAGCGCGGTGCGCTCCGTGTTGTCGAAGTCGAGGACGTGGGTGTATCGCGCGGCCCTGAGCTGCCGGATGAATGCCGGCCAGCCGGCGGCGCGGGCCGGGAATGCGAGCGCCGCGCGGGCGTCGGGGTGCAACGCGGCCACGCCGGCGTAGGGCGCTTCCGTGAGCAGGTCGATCGCGGCTCCGGGCCAATGCAGGTGCAGGTTGCGCAGCACGCTGCCGAGCAGGACGACGTCGCCGAGGTAGCGGCGCCGGATGATGAGGATGCGCGGGGTCTCAGTCATCGCGCGCTTCGGTCGGGTAGTCCTTCCGTCCCCCTTGCTTCGCCACCGCCACGCCCGCGTCAGGCGGCGCCGCCAGCCTGGCGGTCGTGCAGCGAGCGGTAGAGCGGGTTGCCGGCGTGAAGCTCGGCGTGGGTGCCGACGCCCGCGAGGCGCCCGCCGTCGAAGACGAGGATGCGGGTGGCGTCGCGGATGGTGGAGAACCGGTGGGCGATGATGAGGACGGTCTTGCCGGCCATGAGCTTGCGGAGCGCGGCCTGGATGGCCGCCTCGCTCTCACCGTCGAGCGCGCTGGTGGCCTCGTCGAGGATCAGGATGGGGGCGTCGCGCAGGAACGCGCGGGCGAGGGCGATGCGCTGGCGCTGTCCGCCGGAGAGAGCGGCGCCGCGCTCACCGACGCGGGTGTCGTAGCCTTGAGGCAGCGCGTTGATGAAGTCGTGTGCGAAGGCATCCCGGGCGGCGCGCTCGACCTCCTCGCGGGAGGCGCCCTCGCGGCCGAGGAGGATGTTCGCCAGGACTGAATCGTTGAAGAGCACCGGGTCCTGCGGGACGACGGCGATGTTCCGCCGCAGGTCGGTGAGGCGCATGGCGCGGACGTCGATGCCGTCGATGAGCACGGTGCCCGTGTCGACGTCGTGGAAACGCGGGACGAGGTTGGCGAAGCTGGACTTGCCGGCGCCGCTGGGGCCGACGAGGGCGCAGACGGTGCCGGCAGGGATCTCCACCGAGACGTCCTCGAGCACGGGGTTGCCGGGCTGGTAGGCGAAGCCGACACCGCGGAAGGAGACGGCGCCGCGGAGACGGCCGATGGCGACGGGATCGGCCGGATCGGCGACGGTGACGGGCTCGTTGAGCACGACCTCGAGACGGTCGAGCGCGGCAGTGCCGCGGCGGAGCTCGTTGCTGAGCGCGCCGAGCTTCTTGACCGGTTCGTAGCTGCCGTAGAGGGCGGTGATGAGCGCGATGAAGGTCTCAAGGCCGAGGCCGCCGCGGTAGGCGTAGACGAGGGTGACGGCGATGCCGGCGGCGGAAATGACCTCGATGGCGGGGGTGAGCGCTTGCGAGTACTTCACGATCTTCATCTGCGACGTGATCAGCGCGCGGCAGGCGTCGGCGAAACGGTTGGTCTCGCGGCGCTCGAGCCCGAAGGCGCGGACCTCGCGGGCGGCGGAGAGGTTTTCGGAAAAGAGGCTGCTCACGCCGCCGAGTTGACCCTGGACCTGGGCGGCGCGGCGGATGACCTTCCGACCCACGTAACGCACCGGGAAGACGGTGAGCGGCACGGCGGCGAGGCAGACCAGCGCGAGGATCACGCCTTCGGAGGTGAACGCGAGGTAGGCGACGGCGGCGAGGGCGCTGATGAGCGTGGCGGGCTGCTTGATGCCGTCGTTGGCCAGCAGCGTGAGCGTGAACTGGAGTTGCTGGGTGTCGGCGAGCCCGCGCGACATCAGGTCGCCCGTCTGGCGTCCCTGCACGAAGGAGAGCGGCAGCGCCTGCAGCTTACGGAAGTAATCGAGGCGGAGGGACTCGAGGATACGCACGCCGGCGTACTGGGTGAGGTAGCCGTTCAGGTAACCGCTGAGGGCGCGGACCGCGAAGATGAAGGGGATGTAGGCCGCCACGAGCACCACCTGCAGGAACGGAACGGTTCCGGCGTCCTCGGCGAAGATGCGCGGGAATACATGCTTCACCAGCAACGGCAGGCCCGCGCCGGTGGCCGCGCCGTAGACCACGCCGCAGGCGATGGCACCGATGATCGGCCCGCGCACGGCGCGCAGGTGGCGGAAGTAGGGGCGGAAGCGGCGCATCTCGTCGGATTGTTCGGGCGCCGCGGGCGGCGCCGGTCGGATCGTCAGTCCTTGGAGGAACGCACGTCGAGCGCGTCGCGCAGACCGTCGCCGACGAAGTTGAGGGAGAGCAGCGTGGCCGAGAACAGCGCCGCGGGGAAGACGAGCAGCCAGGGGAACTCCTCCATCTTCTCGGCGCCGTCCTTGATCAGCACGCCCCACGAGCTCATCGGCGGCTGCACACCGAGGCCGAGGAAGCTGAGGAAAGCCTCCAGCAGCATCACGGCCGGGATGGTGAGGGTGGTGTAAACGATGACGGGCCCGAGGATGTTGGGCAGGATGTGGCGGAAGATGATCCGCCGGCGACCGTAGCCGAGGGAGCGCGCCGCCTCGATGAATTCCATGCGCTTCACGGCCATGACCTGGCTGCGGACGATCCGCGCCATTGTCAGCCACTCGACCGCGCCGATGGCGACGAACAGCAGGATGATGTTCCGGCCGAAGAACACCATGAGCAGGATGACGAAGATGGGGAAGGGGAGGGAATACATGATGTCGACCCCGCGCATCATGAAGGCGTCGCGCTTGCCGCCCACGAAACCGGCGACGGCACCGTAGACCACGCCGATGGTGAGGGCGACGAAGGTGGCGGCGAGGCCGACCCCGAGGGAAACGCGGCCCCCGCTGAGCGTGCGCACGAGCAGGTCGCGGCCGAGGGTGTCGGTCCCGAGCCAATGGCTCGCGCTGGGCGGCGAAGCGCCGAGATCCAGCCGCTGTTCCTCGTAGCCGTACGCCGAGAAAAGCGGACCCAGCAGGCAGGCTGCGGCGACGACGGTGAGGAAGGCGAGGCCGGCGACCGCGAGGCGGTTCTTGCGCAGCCGCAGCCACGCGTCGTGCCAGAGGGACGAGCCGGCTTCGGGGGCATCGGCGGCGGCGAGAGGGGTGGCGCGGGTGTTCATCGGCTCAGCTCTCGAGGCGGACCTTGGGATTGAGCCACGCCTGGACGACGTCGACGACCAGATTGAGCGCCATGATCAGCACCGCGTAGAGGATCACGGTGCCGAGCACCAAGGTGTAGTCGCGGTTGAACGCGCTGTTCACGAATTCGCGGCCGATGCCGGGGATTTGGAAGATCGTCTCGATCACGAACGAACCGGTGAGGATGCCGGCGACGGCGGGCCCGAGGTACGAGACGACCGGCAGGAGTCCGCCGCGGAGCGCGTGGCGGGTGATGACGCGCCACTCGGATGCGCCCTTGGCGCGGGCGGTGCGGATGAAGTCCTGCCCGAGGATCTCCAGCATGCCGCCGCGGGTGAGACGGGAGATGGGGGCGGCGTAGGCGAAGCCCAGCACGAGGGTCGGCAGGACGCGGTCGCTGGCGCCGTACCAGCCCGAGGCGTTGAACCAGCCCAGCTGGATGGCGAACGCGAGCACGAGAAGCGGGCCCACGACGAACGTGGGCACGGAGATGCCCAGCAGGCCGAAGCCCGACGCCGCGTAGTCGATCCAGGTGTTGCGGAATACGGCGGCCAGCGTTCCGAGGGAGATGCCCAGGATCAGGGCAAACAGGATGGCGAGCGCACCGAGCTCGGCAGACACGGGAAGCTTGTCGGCGATGATCTCGTTGACCGTGCGGTTCGGGTACTTGAAGGACGGGCCCAGGTCGCCGCGGGCGAGGCTGCCGAGGTAGTCCGCGTACTGGCGCCAGAGGGGTTTATCCAGGCCGTAGTGGGCCTCGAGGTTGCGTAGGATCTCGGGCGTCACCGCCTTCTCCGCCGTGAACGGGCCGCCGGGCACGAACCGGATCATGAAGAATGTCGCCGTGACGACCGCGAAGAGGGCCAGCAGGGACTGCAGAAGGCGCGACGTGATGAAGCGCAGCATGGTTGGGCGGGAAAGGAAGTAGCCGCCGCGCGGGCGAAGGGAAGGACGGAAACCGCGGTCGCTTCGGCCTCGACCGACCGCGTGAGGCTCCTTTGCCTCCCGCGCGATGAACCTCCTCGCGGTCGAGATCGGCGGCACCAAGCTCCAACTGGCCCTCGGCGACGGGACGGGCGCCATCCGCGTCCGGCGCAAGCTCGAGGTCGCGCGCGGCGCCGGTGCCGCGGGAATCCGGGAGCAGATCGCGCGGACTGTGCCCGAGCTGCTGCGCGACGGTCCGGTCGCGGCGGCCGGCGTGGGCTTCGGCGGACCGGTCGACTGGCGCACAGGGCGGATCTGCCTGTCACACCAGATCGAGGGCTGGTCGGAATTCGATCTCGCGGGTTGGCTCGGCGGCATCGTGGGCGCGCCGGTCTTTGTCGACAACGATGGCAATGTCGCGGCGCTCGGCGAGGCGAGGCGAGGCGCGGGGGCGGGACGGCGCACGGTATTTTACGTCACCCTTGGCAGCGGGGTGGGAGGCGGCCTGATCGTGGACGGCGCGATCTACCACGGCGCGGCGCCCGGCGAGGCGGAGATCGGTCACGTGCGCCTCGATCGAAGCGGTGTGATCGTGGAGGACCGCTGCGCGGGCTGGGCGGTGGACCGGCG
>JACCEC011507287.1_pt1 | contig 11030 bp, 13 predicted proteins | sample 7450121 | NCBI WGS metagenome assembly JACCEC01 (sample SAMN15323455, study PRJNA562643) | freshwater metagenome | isolation source: river surface water | place: USA:Blue River Watershed | collected 2017-08-18 | reverse complement strand
TTTTTATGATGAGATGAAAAAACGAAGAGGTATTAACTTAACTGACACAGCTTGGGGAATTTTAGCTAGGCGAGCTAAGATAGAAAAAATCAGTGTTAGTGAGTTAATTGAAAGATATGCTAGAAACCTTAATATCACTGAGGGCTAAAGCCCTCAACTGGCTTTCATCCCTTGGCTAAAGGATGGTTAAGTTTTTCCGCCACGCTCCAAAACTTAACCTCAAGGGTTTTCAGCCTATTTTCTTATAAAATCACCAACCAGGTCAGACAGCATAAATCCTGCAAACACACATACCCTCCCTGTTAACAACGTGGGTGAGTTATATGTAACTTTATAAAGAAATGGTACTACTATATTTTCATCAATTTTAAGTTAAATTTTTTTCAACAAACCATAAGATTTAGATAAAGAGAAAGGTGACGTACTGGAAAAGATAACTCTACAATTGGAGTTAAGGATGGGTAAAACCAGCAATAGCAGTTTATGTACAAATCAAAGCATCTATTTAAGATATAACCTTTATACACAGGCTTGTTATCTGACAAAAACTATTTCAATTATCAGTCAAGTAGGTTTTATATATGAATGAACAACAAAGAACTAAGAATATTTTCTCTGGTGTGGTAGCAGCTATCTCCGCCACAGTAGTAGTAGTTAGCGGTGGTGTAGCCTGGTTTGCGTCTCAGTCTCCCAATACTCCTGCACCTGCGAACTCTTCACAAACTATTAAAGAACCTGTCAATAATTCTACAAATCAACAAGGCAATGAACAGACTGCTAATATATATTGGCTCAGATCTCGGGAAAATCGTCTAGATTTAGTTCCCCAACCTCTGAAAATTGCCGCTAACCAACCTCAGCAGGTTTTAGAGAGTGCTTTTGAAACCTTATTAGCCGGACCAAAGGAAGCAACAGACTCTACCACTATTCCCGAAGGTACTAAACTATTAGGATTAAAAACAGAAAATAACGATATTCACGTGAATTTATCTGAAAACTTTACTACTGGTGGCGGTAGTACATCTATGATGGGTCGGGTCGGACAAGTTGTATATACTGCCACTACTTTAAACCCTAAAGCCAATGTATACATTGAAGTTAACGGTAAACCCTTAGAGGTATTAGGGGGTGAAGGTGTGGAAATAGAACAACCAATCACCCGCGCAAGTTTTCAGAAAAATTATCCGTTGAAGTAATTGGTAATTGGTAATTGCCTGTTGCCTATCACCTAAAATAATTAATCAGGGTTAATTCTCATTAAAGGCTGGCCATATTCTACTGGTTCACCATTTTGAACTAAAATTTCCATCACCTGTCCAGAGACTTCGGCTTCAATTTCGTTCATCAGTTTCATGGCTTCAATAATACAAACACTTTGACCAGCTTTGACGCGATCGCCCACTTCCACAAAAGGAGCTTCTCCTGGGGCTGGAGCGCGGTAGAACGTGCCTACCATGGGTGACTGTACCTCAACCAATTTTTGATTAATTGGTGAGGGAGTCGGAGCAGATGGTGTGACTACATTATCCACAACTTTATTGATTACCATTTCTGGTGCAGTTGTAGATACCAAGTGGGTTGCGCCAGTACCAACTACGCCGCTCAATGGTGGTTGGCCATTATTGCTGAAACTAATGGCTTTTTTGACTGTTAGCTCAAACTCATTATTTTTGAGTGTAACTTCAGCAATGTCGGTTTGGGCAATAGTTACTAATAGCTGACGGATTTCATTAAAGTCTAATGTCACAATTGTTTTACCTCGACCTAACCGTTAAATTAAAATTCTAAGTAAGGCAGGGATTTAATCCCTCTATGAAAAAGGGATTGAAATCATTAAGTACCAAGTTGAGATCTTGAATTTTATTTCTCACCATTCCCAGTTGGTATCAAAATTATGGGAAAATTATTCCCTGCCTAAATATTTATCTTCTCTGGTATCAATCTTGATCCGCTCCCCTTGAGCAATAAACAAGGGAACCATGATAGTTGCTCCAGTTTCTAGAATTGCGGGTTTAGTGCCACCTGTAGCCGTATCACCCTTAACACCAGGATCAGTTTGAATAACTTCCAAAACTACAGAATTAGGTAGTTCAACTTCTAGCACCTGATCATCCCAACGAATGACGTTAACTTCCATACCGTCTTTGAGATACTTGACGCGATCGCCAATTTGCGCTGAAGTTAATCTACCTTCTTCATAAGTCTCCATATCCATAAAGACAAACTGATCACCTTCTTTATAGGTATGTTGCATCGTCACTTTTTCTAAAGTAGCCTGGGGTACTGTTTCCCCCGCCCGAAAAGTTTTTTCTAACTGTTTCCCGCTTTGGACATTTTTCAGTGTTGTCCTCACAAAGGCAGAACCCTTGCCTGGCTTAACGTGAAGAAAATCTACCACGCGCCAGACCGAACCATCTAAGACAATTGAAACACCAGGTCGAAAGTCGTTACTAGAGATCATGAAACTTGCAAATTTTCCAAGACAATCGGCATTTATTGTACCCTTCTAGCGTCATAAGTTGTTAATTGTCAGTGGTCAGTTGTTGGTTGTTAAGAAAGAGGCAATAGTACAGATATTCTTCCTGCTTCCTGCTCCTTACTCCCCTGCCTCTTCAATCTCCAGACTCCCAATGTGGGAAGATAATCAATAAATTACTTCCAGTCAACACTTTGATACTAAAAGAAAGAGAAATTTCATGTTCAACTTATTAAAGTCCTTGGTAAACAACAGCCTCAAGGCAATATTGCTATTAACAATATTTTTAGCCATTGGTACAGTTGGGTGGACTTACACTGCTAACGCAGGTCTACCAGCTGGTAACGCAATTACTGACGGCAAGGCTTTGTTGCGCTATGCACTGCCAATTGATAATCAACCTGTCCGTAAACTGCAAGGCAGTTTGGAGGATATTTCTAACCAACTGCGGGCAAATAAACGATGGGGTGCAGTTAATAATGACCTCAAACAGGCATTGCGGATACTCGATAAACCTTCCCAAATATTAGCAAGCGTTCCGGAAGAACGCCAACCTCAAGCCCAAGCTTGGCTGACTGAATTGAAATCTGGCATCATAGAACTACAAGAAGTGGTGAAAACTAAGCGCAAGGAAGCCGTTCTTGACAGCAGAGCTAAATTACTTGATTTTGTCAGCTTGTTAGAAGAATCAATGGTGAGAAAATTCCCCTTTGAAGTTCCAGACCAATACAGTAATTTACCCCAACTCAAAGGACGCGCTACCATTGCTTTCAAAACTAATAAGGGCGATCTTACCGTAGTGGTAGATGGCTATAGCGCTCCTGTGACTGCTGGTAATTTTGTGGATTTGGTGCAACGGGGTTTTTATAACGGTTTAGAATTTACCCGTTCGGAAGAATCTTACTTTTTACAAACTGGAGATCCTGAAGGTAAGGAAGTCGGTTTTATTGAGCCTCAAACTGGCAAATATCGGGCTATTCCTTTAGAGATTTTGGTTCAAGGTGAAAAAGAACCAACCTACGGTATTACTCTTGAAGAAGCTGGACGTTATTTAGATCTGCCGGTTTTACCTTTTTCCTCTTTTGGTGCTTTAGTTATGGCACGTCCAGAAAATGAACCTAATGGTGGTTCTTCTCAGATTTTCTTCTTTCTGTTTGAACCTGAACTTACGCCCGCAGGACGTAATCTTTTAGATGGTCGTTATGCTGTGTTTGGTTATCTTACCAAAGGTCAAGAGGTTTTAGATAAGCTCAAAGCTGGTGACAAAATTGAATCTGCAACTGTTATTCAAGGCGGGGAAAATTTAGTTCAGCCGCAAGCAGTTTCATAAAAGATTAAAATCAAAATGTAGGGACGTTTGAGTTTTATTAAACGTCTCTACTTTCTCAAAGTGATTCCAGCCTTTTTCCTTTGCAGTTAGCAGTAATAACATCTTTCAATTAATTTTTGAGTCTATCCATTATTTTCCTTAATTTAGCTAGAACGTCGTTTTCTAAACTTGTAGACCAACGATATTTATAGCTTTTATGCTGGTATCTACTAACCTTTTCCTTGAGGTTTTCTATATATTGGATCAGTTCTACCAAATCTTTTTCAGTTTTAACACCCCTAACGATACCAGCAGTCTTGAGGTAATAACTCCCTATGACATCTGCTTCTTCTTCTGAAGCATTATGATCTTTACGGTAATGGCGGATTTTACCACTCATTTCTTCAAAATACGAGGCTAGACTTCTGATAAGAGCAAAATCTAGTTCATCTAGTTTTTTAAGTTCATAATTAATTTTTTCCTGGACTGATTTAGGAAGAGTGTCTGGTTCAGAAATAAAAGCAGAGGTTTGGATTGGATCTGAATTTTGAGACTCAGCATTACTAAAGATATACTCTAGAGTTTTTACGCAGTCCAAGAAAGATGAGATATTGCGGGCAATTACCTGTTTTGTGTGAGTATTGATAATGGCATAGCCAGAACCTTCATTGACTACAGCATATTGCCCTTGTACTGTTACATAGGCGTTTGTGTCTATTCTTTTGATGTCGCTCATTGGGGAAACTAAAAAGACAACTGTTTTTTAATATACTCTAATTGGTTTTAAAATTTGTGGGTTTGATCTAAATTAATATGCGATAGCGAAGCGCTCCGTAGGAATCGTCTATTTTTGAAAATATTAAAACCTCAAATCCAGTCAATGTAGGGTTTTAGGGATATTTTACCGAAAATATCATCAAGGGAGCGGTAGAGCCATTTATATTTTTAATATAAGCAAATTAAAATTAAACTTCCCAATCTTCAAACTGTAAACCATTTACCCGGCTAAATTCCTTGACATTATGCGTCACCAAGATCAAATTATTTGCGATCGCAATAGCCGCAATTTGTAAATCATAAGGACCAATTGGCGTACCACTAGCAGCTAATTCTGCCCTAATGCGCCCAAAAATACTAGCAGCAGCATCATCAAAAGGTAAAGACACAAAAAGCTTGAGAAATCTTTCCTGTCCAGCTAAAGTTTTAGATGGATTATGACTACGCATTGCACCATAAAATAGTTCTGCTTTCACAATTGAACAAACAGCAACATCATTAGGTGATATTGTTGCTAATCGTTCCCTGACATTAGACAGAGGACGATTTAGATAAACAATACAGGCATTAGTATCTAATAAGTAAATCACTCTAACTGCTCCCGTTCTTCATATTCAACTTGAGGATATCTTTGTATAGGATCATCAGCTAAACAACCAGCAGTTTCTTCAAAAAAGCCATAAGGCCAGCCTAATTCTTCTGGTGATTTCTGTGGAGATTGAACTTTTGTATCTATGTCATGTTTTTGTGATTTAAACTGTAAAAACTCAATGAAATTTAACACTTCCTCCTGTTGTTGAGACGTTAAACTTTCGATAAGTTCTAAGATAGATTTAGGCTTTTCTACTGCTTGAGTCATAATTAAAAATCCTCATCACTTGTTAAAAAAGACTTTTCTTAATTGTATCTTATTTTTTAGCCGTTTCATCTTGTAGGGGTTTAGCCATGATTTGGCATCACTAGCTGTTGAGACCAGGTGCTGCTTGGTGTAAGTTATAACGAGTTTGTAAATCACTCAAGTTTTTAATAGTGTCTGTAATGCCAACGGTAGAAACCATTTGTTATGACCTTATTTTCAATTACTGTAGGCTTCTCAAGCCTCTATTTGCAACGACTACGGCAAATTACCTGCATTTAAAACCTGCTCAACTGTAATACTCAATTCTGGAAAAGTCCGCGATCTAATTTTTTGATTAGCAGTAAATACCGTATCTTCATATAATCCTTCTTCCAGGAATAACACAGATATCTTAGATTCTAAAGGATCAACAATCCAATATTCAGAAACTCCTAAAGCCGCATATTCAGAACGTTTATAACGATAATCTCTTTTTACCGATTCTGGACTGACCACTTCGACAATCAATAATGGTGGTGATTGAAATACAGCAGAAGCATTTTGTAATTCTTTCGCATCTTCCAGTGTCACCACAGACAAGTCACTCAACCGTGATTTATTTCTACCTGTTCTCACGCCAGTTTCCCGAAAACACAGCCAACGTAGAGTTAAACGCTTTATTTCCTCGGTTAATGTTGTATCAAGAAAATTGACAATCAAGAAATGTTCAATTTTTGGTGGGTTCATAATTTCTAACTGTCCGTCAACCAGTTCATACTTCCAACCAAGTCCATCATCATAGTTTAAGTATTCTTCAAAGGAGAGGTTTTTTACTAATGTTGTTACCATATCAATAGTCTCCTAGATGATTCTTTTATTTTAGTCGGTCACGACAGCAAAAGCAGATGGGTTCTTAAAAGTTTTTGTGTAAGTCCTAATTTTGGCTTACTCAATAGTAATCATTCGTTTTTGGGTAAAACACATAGCAACTTTAGTTAATCATTAATTCTCCTCGCATAACTGTTACAGCTTGTCCAGATATAAAAACCCTATTTTCTCCTGGATAATAGACTTTTAGCACTCCACCTCGACTAGAAGCTTGATAGGCTAAATACTCATCTTTCCCTAATTTATCTCGCCAAAAAGGCGCTAAACAACAATGTGCAGCACCTGTTACTGGATCTTCATTAATCCCTAAAGCAGGGGCAAAAAAGCGGGATACAAAATCATATTCTGAGTCAGCATTAGCAATGCTAGTAACGATAATATCAGCCTTTGTGAGAGTTTTCATCTGTTGGAAATTTGGCTGCATTTCTCTGACCAATTCTTCAGATTTTACTTCTACTAAATAACCGAGAGAATTTTGAACCACAGATTTAATAGTTACTCCCAAAACTTCACTTAATTCTGGAGGTGCTTCTACAGGTTGAGAAAGATTGACCGGAAAATCTAACTGAATCCAATCATTTTCCAGTTTTGCTATTAATATACCACTTTTTGTGTAAAAACGTGCTTCTTGATTTGGTAATAAATGTCCTTGTAACCATAATACATGAGCGCTCGCTAAAGTTGCGTGTCCACACAAAGGAACTTCTACTGTAGGTGTGAACCAACGCAAATTAAACCCGTCATCTTGTTTAACTAAAAAAGCTGTTTCTGATAAATTCATTTCCCGGGCAATATTTTGCATCCATGATTCGGATTTTGGACTATCTAAAACACAAACAGCAGCAGGATTTCCCTTGAATGGGGTATTAGTAAAAGCATCAACTTGAGTAATAATTTGATTCATTTGCATAACTATCTCAATCTATGATTCTGTGTGAGATTTTAACCACTATTTTAAGAGGATGTTTGAAAAGTCATAGTTGATGTATCAAAGATTTTTTACCCCGCCGCCAGAATTGGGGGGGGCTAGGTGCATTAAAGCCCTATTAAGCAACTTGATTAGACTTATGTCTACACCCTAGACTTAATAAAAGGGGATTTTGGTGGGTAAAAATTTGATGAAAATTAGGGTTTTAGGACTTACGCATTGACAGAATAACAAAATAATGCATTGATAAATAAGGATCAGGTACTAAACGTTCGACAGCACAATGTAATCTAGACATCTACACCTTATTGCGTAAGTCCTAGTAAAGGATAATTAATAGTATATATGGCAGGGATATTATCGGTTTCGCGGACAAATTTAGCCCAGAGGCGGCAAAAATTACGTCGCCAACGACAGGTGAAAATTATTAAGACTGTTTGGCAAACAATGGCTGTAACTGGATTTGCTTCTGCTTTGTTATGGGTGGCAATTCAGCCTATCTGGGTTTTAAAGGATTCCGCGCAAATAGTGATTAAATCTGGGGATCAAGTTGTCAAACAAGAGAATATTGATAAGCTGCTAGGGCTATCTTCTCCCCAGTCTTTATGGCGTATTGAACCTACCATCATTGCGGATACTCTCAGGAAACAACCCAATATTGCTGAAGCTACTGTCACTCGTCGTCTATTACCACCGAGTTTAATTATTGAAATTCAGGAACGAGTCCCAGTGGCGATCGCTCAAGTTAGTCAAGATCAAACAGTCACTAACTGTCTTCTTGGTACTAAATTTAATGTTAAGTATTGTTTACAAAATCGCCCAGGCACTAATAAACAAAATCCACCAGGTTTATTAGATGTGAATGGGGTCTGGATGCCAATAGATAAGTATGCGTCAATTAACCCTCAACCCAAATTACCCCAACTAATTGTTATAGGTTCTCCTGCTGAATATAAGCCATTCTGGAATCAACTCTATGAAGCGATCGGCCAAACTTCTCTCAAGGTGACAGAAATTAATTTTCAAGATCCCACCAATTTAATCTTAAAAACTGAATTGGGAAATGTGCATTTAGGCAGCCCCAATAACAAATTATTAGAAAAAATTCGGGTACTTGGACAAATGCGACATTTACAGACTAAAGTTAATCTGAGTAATATGGATTATATTAATCTTAAAAATCCTGCCATTCCATTAGTACAAGTGAATCAATCAAAATCTGGATCACAGGCTAAAAAATCCCAGCCATCCCAGAAAACGCAAACACATTAAAAATAACTCTGTCTTCTCAATGTTGTTTTCACTGCTGGTAAAACAAATGTTATAGCACCAGGGCAGAAGGTAAGGCCTTATACTGTATGATTTTTAAGTCTAATGTAAGTAATCTATGCTTTTTAGAACTAAGTCATAAGAATAACTGGCTTTATATATGGCTTTGGAATTTAGGTTTAGACCTGAGCTTGTTACCAATGCTATATTTCATCTACAATCATGTAGTCTGGGAGTATAGTATAAACCATAAAATCCAGTGCCAAAATAAATTCTGGCTATGATTTAACTCTTAGGTGAATCACACCAATATAAATTTATCTACCTTTCGCAAATCCAATGACACTTGATAACAACCAAGGACTTAGCTATAACTCTCAAACTGGAGGACAACCAGGGTTATCTCTGGCAGTTAACTCCACCAATCCTTTTAATAACTCTGGGTTGAATTTTGCCCAAGGTAAAGATAGTAAGAGAATTTCTACTGAAAATAGTGGTATTGGTGAAATTGTTCCCGGTCGTGTTGCCAACATCAAAGTGATTGGTGTTGGTGGTGGTGGCGGCAACGCTGTCAACCGCATGATTGAGTCCGATGTCTCTGGGGTAGAGTTTTGGTCAATTAACACTGATGCACAGGCATTGACATTAGCGGGTGCTCCTAGTCGCTTGCAAATTGGTCAAAAATTGACTAGAGGATTGGGGGCTGGGGGAAATCCGGCAATTGGTCAAAAGGCAGCGGAAGAATCCCGTGATGAGATTGCTACTGCTTTGGATGGTGCAGACCTAGTTTTTATCACTGCTGGTATGGGTGGTGGTACGGGTACAGGTGCAGCCCCCATTGTGGCAGAAGTAGCCAAAGAAATGGGCGCTCTGACTGTTGGTGTGGTGACTCGGCCATTTATTTTTGAAGGACGCAGACGCACTAGCCAAGCAGAACAAGGGATTGAAGGCTTGAAAAGTCGGGTAGACACCTTGATTATTATTCCCAATAACAAGCTGTTGGAAGTGATCCCAGAACAAACTCCAGTGCAAGAAGCTTTCCGCTATGCCGATGATGTACTGCGTCAAGGTGTGCAAGGTATTTCCGATATTATTACCATTCCCGGATTAGTCAACGTTGACTTTGCTGATGTGCGGGCTGTCATGGCGGATGCTGGATCGGCTTTGATGGGAATTGGTGTGAGTTCAGGTAAATCTAGAGCTAGAGAAGCGGCGATCGCGGCTATTTCTTCTCCTTTATTGGAATGTTCTATTGAAGGTGCTAGAGGAGTTGTCTTTAATATTACTGGTGGTAGTGATCTAACTCTCCATGAGGTTAATGCTGCCGCAGAAACTATCTATGAGGTAGTTGATCCCAATGCCAATATTATTTTTGGCGCGGTTATAGATGACAGACTACAAGGAGAAGTGAGAATTACTGTCATTGCTACTGGGTTTACTGGTGAAATTCAAACGCCATCATCACAAACTGTAGTTACTCCCAGAACTGTCACTCCTACTCCCTCACAAACAACCAGAAGAACAATAACACCACAACCACCTGCTAATAACCCCAATTCAAGCCCAGAACCAAAGGAAAAACCCTCTTTGGATATTCCTGACTTTCTCCAACGCCGACGCACACCGCCAAGAAATTAAATGAGGCGTTGCTGATTAAAAGTATGATTTTATTATGCCTACGGCACGCTGCGCGAACACGCAGAGGCGCAGAGTCTCAGAGAGTAAGAGTTTCATTTTTTTGATTTTTCAATTTCATGCCCCAATTCAGCAACGCCAGTAATTATAGTCCTAATTAGCGATCGCTATAGGAATCGTACCTTTCCCCTATCATACCCCAAATCAGCAACGCCCAGGATATCAACCACCACCACGCCATGAGTTGAACTATGATCACTTGTTTTCCCTCAAAACTTCAAGAATGGAATGTACATATTTCAGTTGCTAAAATAATGACTAAAGGAAAGCGATCGCAGCCTAACTTATCCTCTAATAATCGGGTTTAAACCACTGATAGCAAATCAACTTAATGTCTTTTTGTTCAATGATTTCGATAGGTGTTATGTCTTGGTAATCTATAATTTCCCCTTGGTAACTTGCATACTAAAAATTAATTAAATAGCTTGTAAAAACAATGAATATCTAATAAAAATTTCATTATACATAATCCTTGAAATCTTCTAACGGTTCATCAAAGTCATCACTAATGGTAATAATATTTTTGTCACTACCAAATAAAGGTGGACGTTTTTTAGGAGTTTCTACGGAAACTAATTTTACCATTGGTTGATTATCTTTGGTAATAATTATTTCCTCTCCTGTAGCTGCTATCTCTAGGAGTTGATTAATTTGGTGTATGGCTGCTTTAATGTCTATGGTTTGCATGGTTTTAACTCCTTTTTATATTGCTGTGTAACAGAAAAGGTGCAGATGTAGGTTTAAACAGTTCCTCCCATTCCCTCTATAAATGTGTCAATAAATAATTTTATTTTCTCAGCTACACGGGCAATAATTTTTTTTCGTTCTAATATTTTTGGTTTAAAGTTTA
>JACCEC011690275.1_pt1 | contig 11032 bp, 7 predicted proteins | sample 7450121 | NCBI WGS metagenome assembly JACCEC01 (sample SAMN15323455, study PRJNA562643) | freshwater metagenome | isolation source: river surface water | place: USA:Blue River Watershed | collected 2017-08-18 | reverse complement strand
TGCCCAAGACCGGGCGGACCTTCTCGCGTGGCTGGCCTCCAGTGACAAACCCGAGGGAAACCCTGCAGACGCTCCCCCGCCCCTGACGTTCCCGAAAACATGGCAACTCGGCGAACCCGATCACATCGTCACCACCAGCCGAGCCTTCGAAATCAAGGCCACCGGCTTCATGCCTTATCAGTTCGATACCGTTGAAACCTTGCTCACCGAGGATCGCTGGGTTTCAGCCTACGAAATTCTGCCCGAACAACGTTCCGTCGTTCATCACGTGCTCGTCCGAGTTCACCCCCCTGGGAAAGGCCAGCGCACAACCGGAGACGGCACCGGCTATTGGGCAGCCTACGTTCCGGGCAATAGCGGCACCCGTTACCCTGCCGGATTCGCGCGCAAGCTCCCTGCCGGTTCTCGCGTGAGCTTTCAGATCCATTACACCCCGAACGGTACCGCTACCACCGACCGAATCCGTCTGGGGCTCCACTTCGCTCGGACACCCCCCAGCCAGGAAGTGAAAACCCTTCCAATCGCACACATGAAGCTGCTCATTCCCCCGGGCGCTGCCGAACATCGGGAGGAGTTCGCGCGGACTGCTCCCTTCGACGTTCCCATCATGGGCCTCATGCCACACATGCACGTGCGCGGCAAATCGTTCCGGTACGAGATTATTCGGAATGGTGCCGAGCCGGAGACGCTCTTGGACATCCCACGATACGATTTCAACTGGCAGCTCCGGTACGACTTCAAAGAGCCCCAGATTCTCCGGGCCGGCGAACAACTCCGGATCATCGCCACATTCGACAATAGCACGGCAAACCGCGCAAACCCCGACCCCTCACGTCCGGTGAAATGGGGCGAACAGACCTCTGACGAGATGATGATCGGTTATGTTGAGTACCACTCCCCCGTAGCGCCGTGATCCGTTCCGCCCATCCGAAAGGCGAGGTTGGTCAATCCGCGCGGCTTGAGCTAAGCATCAGCGCGTGAAACCGTTCATCCCCCTCGCCATTGGCATTTTTGCAAATGCCGCAACACCCCTCGCCATCGCTCAAGAAAAGCCTGCGGTGGCGGCAACGCAGCCTCCAAAGGCGCCTCTCCTCGCACCCTCGCCGAATCATCAAGTCACCCTGAGCAAAGACGCGATCGGTAAAGAGTTCCTCTTCTCCGCATCCATCATCCCGCAAGCGGTCGCTCCCACAAGTACCGCACTCGCCGGAAAGATCGTCCGCTTCGAACTCTTCCACGATGGCGTCGATCTCTACGAAGCCACCGAAGGTCTCGTGGTCACAAAAGACCTTCCCGCACGCCGCCTCCTCACGACCTTCCCCATCATCGCGCAAGATGAGCGCTCGGTGATCATCGACTTCAACGCAGGAATGCGGCGCGTTTTCAGCGAGATGTGGATCCCGTCCAGTTCAACGAGCATCGCTCAAAGCCGGACGCTTGAGATCCCGCAAAGCCGCGTGTTCTCCGTGACCCTCGACGGCGACCTGCTGTCCATTCGCCAAAGCGCTCAAGTGCGCGACCGTCAAAATGATCCGAACCGCGAGGATCGTTACGAGATCCGCTACTTCCTAACCCCCTACAGCGCTGGCACATTCAAAAGCAAAGAACACTCGCCCGCTGAATCCAAACACGTGCGGTTCTTCGAGATCCAACCGCAGATTGAGCCAAACTCCGGAAGAGCCTCCAGCCTCATCGCGCTGTTTGATCTCAGCAAACCGGTCACCATCCACTACTCCGCAAACACTCCTGCGGAATACGAAGCCGCAGTGCGAAACAGCATTCTCTATTGGAACCGAGCCTTCGGCCGCGAAGTCATCAAGGCAGAAAAAGCGCCCGCCGGAGTCACCGCCCCCGACTCGCAACGACACATGGTCCAATGGGTCCCGTGGGATTCCGCTGGCTACGCCTACGCGGACATCATCCTTGACCCGCGCTCCGGCGCGTCGCGCCGCGGACAAGCCTACATGACCAGCACCTTCGCGATCAGCGGACGAGCGCGCGCTCGTGCAGTGCTCCGAAATCTCCGAACGGCCGCGGCACTGGAGCCCAAGCCTGCCCCCCAAAAACAGACTGCGTCCGAGGCCGTCACCAGCGGTAGCGCCGATACGAATCGCGGATCGACCCCCCCTCTCTTCACCAGTGCACGAACCTGCTACGTCGATGCAGCCGAGTTTTCTGAACAGTTCGCGGCTTCCTTGGAGGGTGCCCTCGCCGACCCAACGCTCGACGATGCAACGGTCAAGCGCATGTCTCAGGACTACGTCTGTGAAGTGGTCGCCCACGAAGTCGGGCACATGCTTGGCCTGCGCCACAATTTTGCCGGAAGCCTCGGGACCACCCTTTCCCACAAAGAGCTTTCCGAATGGTTCAAAGCCTATGTCGGCAACGACCAGACCAAGACCCTTGCCGACCGGATCTCAGCGACCTCGGTCATGGATTACAACGACCTGAAGTCCGCCGCCTACATCGGCTGGAAGATCCGAACCACCAAAGAGGTCCTGCCTTACGACAAAGCAGCCATCCAGTGGGGCTATTTCAACGGCCAAGAAGTGGTCGAGAAAAAGGCCGTGTTCGGGACTGACCAAGACGTGCTGGGTTATGCCGACGTCCAACGGTTCGACTACGGCTCCGAGCCAGTCCTTTCGGCCTACGCCTCGATCGGGGAGGAAGTCCGAAATCTCCCGGTCCGCATCATCGAAGAGTTCATCGCCACGAAAGCGCCCCGCGATCCGCGCGACCGCAAGCCCCTGGATCAGGTCAGCCTTGATCCGGTTTCCGCGGCCAATCGGATTGCAAACGCCTATGGGAGACTTCTGTCGTGGTTCCAATCCTCCACTCGCTCCTTGAATGTCGAAAAAGACTTCCCCTTTGTGGGAACGCTGAACCGGAAAGAAGTGCTGCTCGCGTACTGGAAACGGTTGAACGCGCAGGTGGAAAAGTTGGGCGGAATCGATCGCTCACTCTTCGCTTACCTCCCTATCGAGCTGAAGCTGGAGTTGAAAGCTGACCCCTCTGGCGTGGAGACCGTCGAAAAGATTGATGCAAAAAAACTCAGCGAGCGCCTAGGCAAGCTTCTCGAAACCAAAGATTACACCAACTTTATTGGTCTCGACGAGAAACCGGCATCCTTCACGAAGGAAGACAAGGAACTGATCCTGAAACGGAGTACGAAGTTCTTTGAAGAGTACGAAAAGGAATGTCTCAAAGCCGTATGCAGCAGGCTCGAGCGCTCACAACGCAATCTCGGGGTCCAAGCCCAAGAGGAAGTCTCTGACGATGACATTGTCGCAAAACTCGAACGCCGGATCGTGGACCTTTCCCGCGAACTCGTCATGGCCCGCAGCGAATCAAAATCCCACCGCGGGAAGGTCGACAAAGCAACCGTTGAGGTCGCGGACTTTCGCTACGACCTCGATACGAGGATGGCTGCCTCACGCATGTTGAACGATGGCGCAGGTTCGTTCCGTAAATGGTGCACCGAGGCCCGAGCAGATCTCGGCAAGCAGCTCAAAGAGACGGTGGACAGTTCGCTGAACATTCAAAACCTGAAGGAGTTCAAAGAACCGATGCTTTCGCGCACCCTGCGCGATTGGTATTTGAACCAGCAAAGCATCATTTGGGTGCTTAACGGAGGAGCCCCACCGCCACCCCCGATGCCCGCACCCTCCGCTCCAAAGCCTCCGCACGCCGCGCCGGAGCAAAGCAACCCGCCCAAGCCAGGCGCCTAGCGCCGACGCATAGCGCACCCCGACAACACGCGGGGCGCATTCAAGGAAGCTCCGATGGCACTGCCCACCGGAGCTTTTTCCCATCTACGCCCCGCCAAAGCGCGATCAGCGCACGGTGCGCGATGCTCCTCACACCCGATACGAAAATCACTCCCACGCGGTCACCGTTTCCTGCAACCGGTTGCAGACCTGCGGGAACCCATTCCCCGAGAGGTTGCCGAACATCCCGAACGTCTCAACGTGCGAGAACATCTGCTCGCACCTCGCTGAGATCAAAGGCATCCCCCTTGAAACCGCCACCCGGCATCACGACCACCTTTCCCACATTCCTCAACGTCTCCCGCCATCCGAAACCCTGCTCGCTGCGCGCCCACCCCGCCGCTCGCGCCTCCCCGTCCGTCCACCCAAAACGCGCTTCAACTTCCGCCTCCGTCCACTCTGAGCCAGTCCACACGGCCGACTCTTTCCACCACTGCGCAACGTCCTTCGCGAAAATCTCAAATCGCACCGGCGCACCTGGATGCCTCGTGCGAACACGCGCAGAAAGGCGGACCCCAGCCCCTCCAAAATGCTCCGACCAATCGCCTGAAGCGAGAGGACCGAACGCGATTGGGGTCAATCCGGGCTTGCGGCTAACCCGCACCCCCTCTCCATCCGCCAACGCCTCGAGCACGTCAGCCCCTTTCCACGTCTTCAACAGTTGCGTTCCTGCCACGCGCTCCACAGGAGTTCGCACCGCGCGCGGCGGCTCGGCGGGCCCTTCCGCAACCTCCTTCATGCGCGGGTCGACCAACTCCGCGCCGTGAATCCCATACAAGCGCCCGCCTGCTCCGACCTGAATCCGGATCCGTACCTGCCCGTCGCCCACGCTCTCCTCCGTCCACCGCGAATCGCCCTCGCCCGTCAGCCGGATCTGCCCGGTCCGCCGCAACGCGCTCGTCAACAACTCGCCGCCCGAATCTCCCGCGCGAAGCCCCGCAAAGCCATCCTCCGGCAACGTGGCTCGGCACAGCGCCCCCGAGCGCTTCCATCCCGTGTGCACCGTTGGACCCCCCCCGTAATACAAGACCACTCGCCCCTCCGCCATCACTGCTGGTCCGGCTTGGGCATAAATACACCCGCTGTCGTATGCGCCCATCGACCCGTTGGGTAATAACGGCCTGCCGGGCGCGACTCGCTCCCAATGGATCGAATCAGCGCTCCACGCCAACTCACAGTCCACCCGTCGACCCGTTCCAACATGGTACATCATCAAATAACCCAAGTAGCCGTTCGCGTAAGGGAACACCGTCAGCGCATACGTTTGAGAGCTGCGGCCTTCCTCTAATGCGCTCCGCAGAATCACACCGCCTGCCTTCCAGTTCACAAAATCATCACTCTCCAGTCTGCTCACTAGGCGCTCCCCCAGATACATCTTGGTGAACCAGATAAACTTCCCGGTCCAAGGATCACGGAACGCATTGTTGTGCGTGTCTCCCTGCGTGGCCTTGAACCCCTTCGCCTCCACCGGCTCACCCCAGTGCACACCATCCGGACTGAACCGTATCCTCGGCTTACCCAATCCCACATCGAACACCATCTTGTACTTACGCATTCCGTCCTTCTCCAACTCATCGCGAAACACACCAACGTTCGGGCAATCCCGCGCCACAATGTTGTTGTCGGCACTCCCCCCAAATCGGTGCAACCCGGCAACAGGACGTTCCCAACGGATGCCGTCCGCCGAAACCGCATGCAGCAAGTACCAACCCACGTTGTGAACCGTGGACGGCCCGTCCATGCGCGCAATCGCATCTGCGTCCGCCAAGACGTCCTTGTACCACATGCGCCAACGTTTCTGTTCCGGATCCCAGGTGACGTTCGGGTAGTAGTTGTTGGTGGCGTTTTCCCAGGGCTGATCGCTCGGCAACAATGGATTCCGGGCGTCCCGCACCGGCTCCCCAACGAAACGTTCCAATCCACGCGCCGAGTCGATCACGCGACGATCAATCACGAGAAGGTGATCCCGACGCGGCTGATGGAGAACCGGTTCTGCACCATCGAGAACCGCCCCCAATAATCCTGCCGCTGCCAAACAGAGCATTTTCATACGCCGCTCTCCCGCAACCGCCTTGCCACCCCACCGCCCAACCTTCGCGCCTCCCCCCGGACGGACAGGCCCCCTCCACGTTGTCAGCCAAGTTGCGTTTCCTTCCGTGCGCGGCGCATCTAACATCCCGCACGTGTCGCTTCCTTGGTTCACTGATCAGTTCCCGCTCTACGTCGCCCCGATGGCTGGGGTAACGAACTCCCTTTTCAGAGGCTATTGCAAAGAGTTCGGAGCCGATGTCGTCGTCACTGAGTTCGTCTCTGCCGAAGGTATTTTCCGGCGAAATGAGCGAACCCTTGAATACCTGGAGTTCTACCAAGTAGAGCGCCCCGTTGGCATCCAACTGTTCGGAGCCGATCCCGAACACCTCGGAGAAGCCGCGCGAATGGCCATTGATTGGAAACAGCCCGACTTCATCGACATCAACTTCGGCTGCCCGGTCAACAAGGTCGTCTCCAAAAATGGCGGCTCCTCCCTTCTTCGCGATTGTCCGCTGCTGGAAGCGGTTGCGAAAGGCGTCGTGCGAGGCGCTGGCAGTGTCCCCGTCACCGCCAAGATTCGTATCGGTTGGGACGAAAAAACGATCAATGCCACCACGACTGCACGCATCCTTGAAGACGCAGGCATTCAGGCCATTGCGGTACATGGTCGAACGAAATCGCAGGGCTACTCGGGAGCCGCGGACTGGCAAGTGATCGCGGAGGTTGCCCAGGCCGTGTCAATCCCTGTCATCGGGAATGGCGACCTAGCGACTGGAGCAGATGTGGTGCGACGAAGGAGCGAATCCGGTGTCGCAGGGGCGATGATCGGCCGAGCGGCCATGTGCGGGCCATGGATTTTCCGGGAGATGAAGGCCGCGCTCCTCGGACACGAAGTGCCGCCCCTCCCCCTGGAGGCGAAGTGGACACATATTGTCCGCCATTGCCGGGATGCGGTAGCTCGCTCTCAGTCTGAACTCCACGTAATGCACAGCATGCGTTCGCGTCTGATGGCTTACTCCCGCGGAATGGATCGGGCGAAATGGCTGCGTTCCAGGTTCTCGCACATCGAATCCATCGCCGGGCTGGAAGACGTCGCCCACGAACATCTCTCCATGCCGCGGGATCCCCTCGATGTGGAGGAACCCGACTCAATCGGCGCGGAGTCCTGAAGGCATCGACGGCGCCGGAATCGCTGCGACAAAGTCCGAGGGCAGCGGCGCGGTGAAACGCAGGGCCTCCCCCGAGACAGGATGCCGAAATCCAATCCGCCACGCGTGAAGCATCTGTCGAGGAAGGTCTAACGGTTTTCCGTAAACCGAGTCTCCCGCTAAGGCGAGGCCGATGTGTTTCAGGTGAACGCGGATCTGATGCGTTCTCCCCGTGTGTAACCTGCACTCCATTAGGCTCATCTCAGTGCCGGGACGTTTCCAAGACGCAAGACATTTCCAATCGGTGTGCGCATCCTTGCCCTTGCCTGCCTCCACCACCGTCATACGCTGACGGTGAAGATGATGCCGAGCGATTGGAACTCGAACACTCCCAGAGAGCATCCGCGGCTTCCCCGCAACAATCGCAAGATAGGTCTTCTCCAACGTGCGGGACTGAAACTGTTCAGCCAAGCCGTGATGCGCGGCATCACTCTTCGCGATAATCATGCAGCCTGAAGTGTCCTTATCGAGACGATGAACGATGCCGGGCCGCTCCTCGCCGCCAATGCCCGATAAATCATCGCAATGATGGAGGAGCGCATTGACCAGTGTCCCATCAGGATTCCCAACCGCAGGGTGCACGACCATGCCCGCCGGCTTATCAACAACGATTACATGCTCGTCCTCAAAGAGAACGGAAAGCGGGATGTCCTCCGCACGCGTTTCTACCGGCTTCGGCGCAGGTTCATGACAAACAATGCGCTCCGTGCCCCGCAAAACCACGCCGGGCTTCGATGGCTGAACGCCGTCCAACAAGATGTGGCCCTCCTTGCAGAGCGCTTGGATGCGCGACCGCGAAAGATGAGACAACTTTTCCGTCAGAAAGTGGTCCAATCGGACTCCCCGCTCCGCCGCCCCTGCATAAAACTCACTGTCTGTTTCACTCATGATATCTTTTTTGGCCGGCCACGCCTCCCCGCTGCCTCCAGTCCAGCCTCACGCATCTTTGCGTAAAGCGTCGCCCGACTCACACCGAGGATTTTGGCGGCCCGTGATTTATTGTCTCCCGCACTTTCCAGCGCGGCGAGCAATGCCATCCGCCCCGCTTTGCGAAGCATGCCCTTCGCACGTTCTCCACTGGAGCAGCGCAACTGAGCCGCCTGCCGGATCCCGGCAGGAATATCGGCAACCGTGATTCGTCCACACGCGATTACCGCCGCGTGCTCAATCGCGTTCTGCAGTTCGCGCACGTTGCCGGGCCATGTGTACTGAAGCAAGGCATTCAGCGCCTCCGGATCAATTCCCGCGATCCGCTTCACGCCCCGCCCACCAAAGCGCTGGATGAAATGCGAAACCAACGCAGGAATGTCTTCGACCCGCTCTCTCAAGGGTGGAATCTCGATTTGGAAGGTGTTGATCCGATAGAAGAGGTCCTCACGCAACCTCCCCTCAGCAAGTGCTCGTTGAACCGGCCGATTGGTTGCACAGATCAGGCGAAAATCGGTCGTCTGAACTTTGGTCGAGCCAATCGGACGGAACTCGCGCTCTTGCAGGACCCGAAGCAGCCGCGTCTGCGAATCCGGCGATAGCTCCGTGATTTCGTCGAGAAAAAGAGTCCCGCCATTCGCCCGCTGAAACACCCCATCGAAGTGGCTGTTCGCACCGGTGAAAGCGCCCTTTACATATCCAAACAACTCCGCTTCCAACATGTTCAGTGCAATCGCGCCACAGTTGATCCGGATAAACGGTCGGTCCGCGCGAAGACTGTCCGCATGGAGACGAGACGCAATGATCTCCTTCCCAGTGCCGCTCTCCCCGCACAGCAATACGCTCGCGTCCGAAGGCGCTACCCGCGCCAGCAGATCATTGATCGCGCACATCGCAGCGCTTTTGAACACCGGCCTCAGTTTCGCGTTCGCAATCTCCAACGCCCGCTCCAATGTCGATTGGCGCTGCCGCAACAGCTGCGTCTCAACGGAAAGCCGCGACTGTTCTAATGCCCGCTCCGTCAGGCTCAACAACTCCGGTCCCGCGTAGGGTTTTGCAATGAAATGGAACGCACCGGCCTTGATGCACTCAATGGCCGTCGCCACCGAATCCTGCGCAGTCACCACGATCACCTGTACACTGGGATCGCTTTCGCGAATCCGTGAAAGCAAGGCCACTCCACTCACGTCCGGCAACCCAAGATCCAGGAGCACCAACTCGGGCGACTGGAAGATCATCAGCTCCAAAGCCGCCGCACCAGAGCCTGCAATCGCACATTGGAACCCCTTATCCTGGAGCACCATCTGCAACGCCCTTGCCATCGCTGGCTCATCCTCAACGATCAAAATCCGCGCCTTTTTTTCCTCACTCATGACGTCAATGGCAGTTTCAACGTCGCCGTAAACCATGGGTACTCTCCGCCGGAGAATTCCACGAAAGCGGAAAGCTCAGCGCCTGCCGCGGCGGCACGCAGCGCAGCCACCGAAAGACCAAACCCGTAATGGTGCTTTGTCGCCGAGAGAGCCGGCACCTCCAGTCCCTTGAAATCCAATGAACCCAGATCAGCAACCACGGCTTCCTCAACAATCGGCTGCCGGACTCTCAACAAAACCCACGGCGACAGCATCGAAAGGTCCACTTGGATCAATGGTGACCGCAACAAGTCCCCACTAAAACGCAACGCATTCGAGAGCAGTTCGTCGAGGATCGACGCCACCAACGCGGGATCCGAACACACCGCGCCCTCCACACCGTCCTCCACACGCCACCGCACAAACGGCGCCGCAGGGTGCCGCTCCACATGCTTGCAAATCCCTTCTATCCACGCGCCAACATGCATCTGGACCATCTGCGGACTCGGAATCTCCGGACAAGCCGCAGCACGTAACCCCGCGAGACGGCGTCCGCACGAAGCAACCGCTGCGGAGATCTCAGCCAGCGCCTCGCGAACCATCGCCGGATCGTCACTCCCCGAAGCCACCGTTGCAAACACCTCAACCGCGGCTAAATCGTTCCTGAGGTCATGCGTTAGCTGATGGACGAACCGCCCCAAACCCGGAGGAGTTCGCTGAGGTGCGCGATGCGGCATTGGCGATGTGCTCACAACTCAAGATACCGCGTGAAAACGGTCTCCGTCCGGACACGCACCACGCTGAACGCGAACGTTGCCGCGGTTTGCAGCGAGGTGATTGAGCACATGGTACACCGCTTCGATATCGGCCCCGATCTCCCCAGCAAGCTCCACCGCAGAACGTGGCGAACCCGACAGTGCTCCAGCAACCTTGCTTTGCAGTGCGAGAACAGCCGTCGCCGCCTTTTTGCCAGCCTCAACACCCGGCTGATGGTACGCGTTGATGTTCACCAAGCTCGCATACAGGCCCACCGCGCGATCGTAGAGCGCGATCAACGCACCCACGGTCTGCGGCGTCACCGCCGGCAAACTCACCGTCACCGAATCCCGCCCGTTCTCAAACAACGCCGTCCGGGTCCCGCGAAGAAATCCCTGAAGATAGTCAGCCGTCGTGATCCCCGGCTCCACCTCCATCCCTGCAACCGTTCGCCCCTGCCGAACCTCCACAAAGGTCACAAAGAAGTTGTGAACCCCGTCACGCAACTGTTGAACGTACGCGTGCTGGTCCGTGGAACCCTTGTTGCCGTACACCGCAATCCCCTGGCAAACCTTGTTCCCCGAAAGGTCCAGCTCTTTCCCCAACGACTCCATCACGAGCTGTTGCAGATATTTCGAGAACAGGACCAGTCGGTCTTTGTACGGAAGCACCACCATGTCCTTCGTCCCCCGCCCGCCACCGGCCGAGTGCCACATCAATGCCAATAACATCGCCGGGTTCTTGCGGACCTCCCCAGTCCGCGTCCACTGATCCATCACCTCTGCACCCTTCAGGAAGCCCGTGATATCGATCCCCTGTAAACTCAACGGCACCAACCCCACCGCACTCATGACGGAAGTCCGCCCTCCCACCCAATCCCACATCGGGAACCGCTTCATCCAGCCATCCGCAACCGCCACACGGTCCAACTCCGAACCCACTCCCGACACCGCAACTGCGTAGTCCGAGAATCGCAATCCCGCCCGCTCAT
>JACCEC013074892.1_pt1 | contig 11035 bp, 12 predicted proteins | sample 7450121 | NCBI WGS metagenome assembly JACCEC01 (sample SAMN15323455, study PRJNA562643) | freshwater metagenome | isolation source: river surface water | place: USA:Blue River Watershed | collected 2017-08-18 | reverse complement strand
TAATAGGGTTTTTGCATCCTTGCCCAGCGTTTTGGGATCCACGGTTTCAAGCACGGGCGCATACAAGGCACTGATGACGCGGCTGGCTGCATCGAAACCGGCATCGAGAAAAATTGCGCCGAACAAAGCCTCGAGCGTATCTGCTAGAATCGAAGGACGACGAAAACCACCCGATTTGAGCTCGCCCTCGCCTAATCTCAGGCACTGGGATAATTCGAGCCGCTGCGCGATTTCATAGAGCGATTGCTGCTTGACGAGATTGGCGCGTAAACGCGAGAGATCACCTTCATCGATCTTGTCGAAGCGATCAAAGAGCAAGGACGCGACCACGCAATTGAGGACGGAATCCCCGAGGAATTCCAGACGCTCGTTATGCAGGCTGCTATGGCTGCGATGCGTCAGCGCCTGCTGCAGCAAGGCAGCATTACTGAACGTGTGACCAAGGCGAGTTTGCAGAGTGGCGATATCCATCGGCATCGTTGGCAATTAGTTCGAGGCTTTCTCCGGTACAGCGTGGACGGTACCTCCACGATAATCGATCAGCAAATTCGCTGGTCCGACTAGCGGAATCTTCTTTTCATACGAAAAACTGATTTCCATGTCTTTGCCGGCTCCGGTGATCTTCAAGTCCTTGCCTTCGATCGAATCGATATAACCTGCAGCAGCCAGTTTGTCGAATGCGCGTCTTAACTCATCCGGCGTGTTGGCAGCGATGGATGCTGCCACTACCGCTTTATCGATTGCCCAAAATTCCACGACGCTAGGCCCTGCCCGCACGAGCAGGAAACCGATAGCACCCAATAGGGTCAGGGTACTCAGAAACCCGATCAGTGAAAATCCACCTTGCCGCTTGTCTGACTGCGAGATCATCGATTGGGTCCCGAAACTGGTCGTTATTGAAAGCTGCCAATCCGCTTGAAATCACCCAAGTTCATCCAGACAAAAAATGCCTTTCCGACAATATTCTTGTCTGGTACGAAGCCCCAGTAGCGGGAATCCAGACTATTGTCCCGATTATCGCCCATCACAAAGTAATGTCCAGCCGGAACGGTGCACTCGAAACCTTCGAGGTTGTAGCTGCAAAGCTCATGCTGAGGGAAGGCATCAGGGCTTGGGACATAGGCGGGAATGCGATTGTCATTCAGGATTCCGTGTGTCACGCCGGTCAGGTTTTCACGGAAATGACTGTAGTAGGCCAGCCGGTCTTCATCCAGGTAGTCGGGCAGGGTTTCGTACGCGACTTCCTGTCCATTCACCGTCAAGCGCTTGTTTTTATAGACAATTTTGTCGTTCGGCACACCCACCACGCGCTTGATGTAGTCAAGGGACACATCCTTGGGAAATTTGAACACCATGACATCGCCGCGTGCCGGCGTGTTGATGTCGATAATCTTTTTATTAACAACAGGCAAGCGGATGCCGTAGGTGAATTTGTTCACCAGAATCAGGTCACCGATGACCAGCGTCGGCACCATGGAACTGGATGGAATCTTGAAAGGCTCAAACAGGAAGGAACGGAACAGGAAGACGGCTGCAATCACCGGGAAAAAACTACCCGTATATGCAACCCAGCCCGGCTGACGCTCCAGCTGAGCCACCAGCTCGGCACGCGCAGCAGGATCGGGTTTGACACCCGTCTCGGCCAGACGCGCCTGACGGGTATCGAATTCGGCCAGCGCGGCTTGCGCTGCCTCGCGTCGTGCGGGCGCAAGCCGGAATCGATCGAATGCCCAAACCACACCCGTCAGAATGGTGAGCAAAAACAGGATCAGCGCAAAGTTGCCGAGTATCGATTGCAGTGTCATTTATTTTTCATCCACCTGAAGGATTGCAAGGAAAGCTTCTTGCGGTATTTCTACCGAACCCACCTGCTTCATCCGCTTTTTGCCGGCTTTCTGTTTTTCGAGCAGTTTCCGTTTGCGCGAAATGTCACCACCGTAGCACTTGGCAAGCACATTTTTTCTCAGCGCTTTGACGTTTTCTCGGGAAATAATGTTGGATCCGATCGCCGCTTGAATCGCTACATCAAACATTTGGCGTGGAATCAATTCGCGCATTTTCGCTGCCACTGCTCTGCCGCGGTACTGACTGTTAGATCGATGCACGATGATGGCTAGCGCATCGACTTTTTCGGAATTGATCAGCATATCGACCTTGACGACATCCGAGGATCGGTATTCCTTGAATTCATAATCCATGGATGCATAACCGCGTGAAATGGATTTCAGCCGATCAAAGAAATCAAGCACGACCTCAGCCATCGGAATCTCATAGGTCAGCTGAACTTGCTTACCGTGGTAAGTCATGTTGATCTGAATGCCACGCTTTTGTGTGCAAAGCGTAATCACCGCGCCCACATATTCCTGCGGCATGTAGAGATTGACGGTCACGATGGGCTCGCGCACCTCTTCGATCTTCGACGGATCCGGCATCTTTGATGGGTTGTCCACCATGATGGTAGAACCATCACGCATGACGACCTCATAAATCACCGTGGGCGCGGTGGTGATTAGATCCATATTGAATTCGCGTTCGAGACGTTCCTGCACGATCTCCATGTGCAGCAGACCCAGGAATCCGCAACGAAAACCGAAACCCAAGGCCTGCGATACCTCGGGCTCGTACATCAATGCCGCATCGTTAAGCTTGAGTTTTTCCAGCGAGTCACGCAAAGCATCGTACTGATTCGACTCTACTGGAAACAGGCCGGCAAACACCTGCGGCTGAATCTCCTTGAAACCGGGCAGCGGCTCGGATGCCGGCCGCGACACAAGCGTAATCGTGTCACCGACCTTGGCTGATTTGAGTTCTTTGATACCTGCAATGATGAAACCAACCTGACCTGCCGACAGGGTCTCACGCGATACGGACTTGGGTGTGAACACGCCCACACTCTCCACCAGATGTTGCGCGGCCGTAGCCATGAGCAGTATTTTTTCTTTCGGACGCAAGGTGCCATTCACCACGCGTACCAGCATTACCACACCCACATAATTATCGAACCAGGAATCGACGATCAAGGCTTGCAAAGGCGCATCGGGATCACCTTTGGGCGGAGGCACGCGCGTAATCAGGGACTCCAATACATCCTGAACACCCAGACCCGTTTTTGCGGAGCAGTGCACCGCATCGCTGGCTTCAATGCCGATGACTTCTTCAATCTCTGAAATCGCGTTATCCGGATCTGCAGAAGGTAAGTCAATTTTGTTCAGTACCGGTACCACTTCCACACCAAGGTCCAGCGCGGTGTAGCAGTTGGCTACGGTTTGCGCCTCAACACCTTGAGAAGCGTCCACCACTAACAATGCACCTTCGCAAGCAGAGAGCGAACGACTGACTTCATAACTGAAGTCCACGTGTCCGGGGGTATCGATGAGGTTGAGGTTGTACACCTGACCATCGCGCGCCTTGTAGGTGAGCGCTGCCGTTTGCGCCTTGATCGTGATGCCACGCTCGCGCTCGAGATCCATAGAGTCGAGTACTTGTGCTTCCATCTCTCGATCGGACAAACCACCGCAGAGCTGGATGATCCTGTCAGCGAGAGTGGATTTGCCGTGATCGATATGGGCAATGATTGAAAAATTTCTAATGTTTTGCATGCTTGCCGCAGGTACAAAAAAAGCGCTCTGAACGGGGCGGATTCCCCAGTGAGCGCTTTATTTTGAAAGCTTTCCAGACCGCGCATTTTACCGGATTTGCGCCCCGCCAGCCTGTCTTGGCCAGCCTAGGCGGCAAGGAAAGAGCGGACGTTGTTTTCATTCAGGAAATAATTACACAATTGCCGTGGCGCATGACCCTCCTCCACACCCACAAGGACGGGTACTAGCTCGTCGTAGCGCTCGACCAGCTCGGCATGCAGGTCGACGTCGATGACCTCGATAGGCAGCGCATCTCCGGATAACGCACGCAGCGCAGTGAACATGTCATCGCAAAGATGACAGTAACTGCGCGAATATAAAATGAAACGCTTGTGATTCATCAACCGAAGGCCAAAAATCAATAAAAAAAGGCCACGATCTTCATCGTGGCCCCCTGTAAGCACCCAATTACGGCTGAGTTGCGGGTCGCAAAGGCACAAACTGCGAAGATTCGCCACGACGCACGAGCAACAAGGCGTTTTTCTTCGGATCCAACTTGGCAACCAGCGCATTGAACTGGCGTGAATCCTTGATGTCAGTATTGTTCAGACGAACAATGACATCGCCGGGTTGCAGTCCTGCACGACCGGCCACGCCATCGGCGAGTTCGACAACGACGCCGCCTTCCATGCGCATTTCACGTTTTTGGGCTTCGGTCAGATCAGCCACGGCGAGACCGAGCGCATTAAGCGCCTGCTCTTGCTTGGGTTTTTTCTCTTCCTTCTTCGCGGTCTGGTCTGCTTCCATTTCAGCGACGGTCACCGGCAGATCCCGCTTGGTGCCCTTACGAAGCACGGTCACCGTGGAGTTGGCACCGGGTTTGGTATTGCCGACCAGTCGTGGCAAATCGCCTGACTTATCGATGACCGCACCATTGAAGTGAGTGATGATGTCGCCAGCTTCTATACCTGCCTTTTCGGCGGGACTACCCGGCTCAACGCGCGCTACCAGTGCGCCCTGGGCCCGTGGCAGGCCCAGTGATTCAGCGACTTCTTTGGTCACTTCACCAATCTGTACACCGATACGACCACGGACGACGCGTCCCAATGATTTGAGCTGCTGCGCGACGCGCATGGCTTCGTCAATGGGCACGGCAAAGGAAATACCCATGTAACCACCAGAGCGGCTGTAAATCTGCGAGTTGATACCGATGACTTCACCGCGCATGTTGATCAGTGGACCGCCCGAGTTACCGGGATTGACGGCCACGTCTGTCTGAATCAGGGGCAGGTAGTCACCCGTATCACGTGAATTCGCCGAGATGATGCCGGCAGTGACCGTATTTTCCAGGCCAAACGGCGAACCGATGGCAATCACCCACTCGCCCACACGCAACTTGCTGGAGTCACCCATGGTCAATCGCGGCAGGTTGCTGCCTTCGATCTTGACCACGGCCACATCCGTGCGGCGATCTGAACCGATGATCTTGGCCTTGAACTCGCGCTTGTCGGTGAGTGTGACGAAAACCTCGTCAGCACCTTCGACCACATGCGCATTGGTCAGCACAAAACCATCCGCGGAAATAATGAAACCCGATCCGACACCACGCGGCACTTGCTGCTCTTCCTGCTGGGGCGAAGGCCGGCGTCCCCGGGGCGCGGGGCCCTGACGTGGCGGCACGGGCTGACCAAAGAAGCGACGGAAAAATTCCTGCATTTCCTCGTCCTCGGGGGCTCCCTGAACGCCAGGCTGCATGGCCTTGGATTTTTCAGTGGTGCGGATGTTCACAACCGCTGGCCCGACTTTATCGACCAGATCCGTAAAGTCAGGCAATACAGCGGCAGCGGCAATGCCTGGTGCCACCAGGCCCAGACCCGCCGGCACAAACAAAACGGCGGCAGCCGCAAAAATAGCGGCTGAAAAACTGCGATTTACCTTGATCATGATTTTCATGGAAGTTTAATTAGGGGCGGAAGCGGTAAATTCAAGGGACTCGGCAACCTGCCGGATAGTCAATAATGGAACTTCGCCGACAATGGTAAGCCAAAATTTACCGTGCCGCTTGCCCAGCATATTCAACGAGCCTTGCTGCACCGGCAGACTCTCATGCCGCGGCGACCAGGCTTCGATGAATACGGAAATACCTGCCAAACCATCGGAAAACACCAACTGAACGACCTCCCGGGGCTCCCCGGCATTTTCCGGACGTCCTAGTACGCGCTTAACGGCACGAACGGGCTTGAAGCCACCGGGTAACCAACCCGCTTTCCAACCGGACGGTTCGTTGGGATTGGCCGATGAATTTTCAATACGCCAGCCACGCGTATTGGGATGACTGGTTTTGACCTGCGAAGGCCGAACCTTGCCAATAGAAAGTTGAGTAAACGCAATTTGCTCGATGACCTCACCTTTCTCGCTCAGGGTCTGCGCACGCAAAAGCAAACCTGATGTGCGATCAGACCAAAAACGGTAGCCATAGCGCAGTCCGTCGCGTGGCTCGAGAGCGATACCCAGTACATCACGCCCGGCTACGCGATCGGTGCCGAGGTGGCGCGCTGTGTAATACCTTAGAAGCTCGCTTGGCTGGGTAAAACCAATGTCAGGAAATCCACGCTCGCTACCACTAGGCTCAACGATGATGCGTCGCTCAGCGGGAAAGTAGTGAATAACCTCTTCACCATTGCGAACGTATTCCTGCGACTGACCATCAAGGACTTCGAGCTTTTCGATGACGGATTTCGTGGTGCGCATGCGGGTGATGCGCGAAGTTCTCACCTGTGCCCCTCGCTGGTACACGAAGGTACCGGAATACTCCAACTTATGTAACGCGCTTTGTGAGCGGTAGAGCCTATCGAGCGGGTCTGATATGGGTGACTCGGCTGCAGTCGCGCTGAACGCCAACGAAGCAAGGCACGCAAATAACAGCAGCGCTTTGCGCAGCGTAGCTGGTCGACGCATGATGTCAGTGATCAGAGTCGGTTTTCAGATTGACTGGCCGAGCCAGCTGCGCGGCACCATACAAGGACGGATGCGAGCTGTGGTGAATGCGGATGTAGTCATTCAACTCATAAGCATCGTCAATGGATGCAGGGAGATCCGTTTTAGCAATGACAGAACTGTGCGAGACGGACTCTGCTGCGGTTACGACTGTGCTATCGGTCGCATCGGTTCGCATGAACTGTGGCGCGATCACAAACCCCGTCAACGCAGCCACCATCGCCGCCGCTGCGACTGGCCACGCTGGTCGCAATCGATCAACAAGACGCGGCTTGGGCGCCAGCAGTGGTGGTTCCGCTGCCAGGCGCGCTGCGAGATTTTCGGTAAATCGCGCACTCAACGGCGCAGCCATTGTCTCCGAACGAAGTACTTCACCGATCTGGTGATAGATGTCCCAGTCCGCCGTCCGCTCAGTCGCTCGAAGTACCGCCATCACGGTAGGTACCTCGTCATTGGGCAGTTCACCATCGGCGAATGCCGATATCTGCTGCTTGCTCAATTCACCCGTGCCCATGATGTTCTCTGCCTTAGTAATCCGGTTATTCAATTCTGCTTCTTAATGACTTACCAACGCTTGTCAAGGGCGGTATCCAACAAAGGCCTGAGTTTATCGGCAATCGCTTCCCGCGCGCGGAAAATACGACTGCGTACTGTGCCTATCGGACACCCCATAACAACTGCGATCTCATCGTAGCTCAGACCTTCGATTTCTCTCAAGGTAATCGCTATTCTGAGTTCTTCAGGCAACGCTTCCATGGCTATGTTGACCGTTTCAGCAATTTGTTTGGTCGCCAACATGGACTCAGGCGTGTTGATATCTCTTAGATGCTCTCCGTCATCAAAAGTTTCCGCCTCTTCAGCATCTGCCTCGGTCGACGTAGGTGCACGCCTGCCTTGGGTAACCAGATAGTTTTTGGCAGTATTGATACCGATCCGATAAAGCCAGGTATAAAAAGCCGAATCGCCCCGAAACTGCGGAAGGGCGCGATAAGCTTTGATGAATGCTTCCTGGACAACATCTTCGGCTTCCGCCTGATCACGCACAAGCCGAGACACAAGCCGCATGAGCTTTCTTTGATACTTGGATACCAGAAGCTCGAATGCCTTTTTGTCGCCACGCTGGACGCGATCAACCAGAAGCTGATCAATGTCGCGTTCTGTTGTCAAAGCCTAATTCCTCTTGCCGATGCCAGTAACGCCAAGCTATGGAGTTAGAAAAACTCCAAGCAAACAGCAACATCCTCTGGCGCGCATCGCTCAGCACTGATGAGATACGGCACATTGCCGCAGGTAGTCCACACGTCGCAGACCATGCCTATCCCCACAGACGCTTTGTCCTCTTCATACGAAACGCAGCGTCTAAACTACCTGAGCGCTGACTGAGCGAAATCAAAAAAGTTCAATCGAACCGAGATTCACCAAAGATGGAGGCTGATGCGGGGCGCGTATTCTGCGCCGCTATCCACCGACATGCAACGCATACTGAACGGAAAGCAGCAGACGTCATACTGTCCTGCAGTATGGGCAAGACAATGACGTTTCCTGATCCGGTACGAAGACGAAGTATGAGCATGCACGACCAAAGCGTCGAATCCCTGAGTAATTGAACAACCTCGCCTTCTTCACTGCTCGCGACCTTGTGACTGCTGTCGTGAATGAAGGCGCTGTGGCTAGTGTGGGTCAACCGGATCTGTCCGGTTGCAGTTATATCAATGCGAAGGGTTTTTACCTGTGTGCGACAGGACAAGATGAGGAGGCACCCGGCGAAAACACAAACGACACTGGCTAGCACGTACGCAAAATCCTGTGCCTGCACGCAGACCATAAAGGCGAACCGCGATGCAGCGAGCCACATCACACAAGCCATCGCAAGTGTGAGTACGGACAGGATGCGGGAAGGCCTCACCTCGGCCGAGGTGGCAATCGACATCAGAAAACAGCTTGGGGAGAGGAGCGCATCGCCATCATCAGCAATGGGGCGATGCGCGATAAATCAGGCTTTGGCGAAGATCAGACTGCCGTTGGTGCCACCAAAGCCAAATGAGTTTTTCAAGGCGACATTGATGGGCATCTCGCGCGCCGTATTGGCACAGTAATCGAGATCACATGCAGGATCCTGATTGAAGATGTTGATCGTTGGGGGAGAAATCTGCTTATGCACCGCCAATACGGTGAAAACGGACTCGAGACCACCAGCACCACCGAGCAAATGCCCGGTCATGGATTTGGTGGAATTGACCACGACCTTGGAGGCCGCATCACCCAGCGCGCGTTTGATCGCGACGGTCTCTGCGACATCGCCGAGTGGCGTTGAAGTACCGTGCGCATTTATATAATTGATTTGGTCGGCATTCACGCCGGCGTTGCGCATGGCCGAGAGCATGCAGCGTCGTGCGCCATCACCATCTTCCAGCGGCGCTGTCATGTGATGCGCATCGGCACTCATGCCAAAGCCGAGCAGCTCGGCATAAATTTTTGCACCGCGAGCTTTTGCGTGTTCGTACTCTTCAAGCACCATCACGCCAGCACCTTCGCCGAGCACGAAACCATCGCGTTCGGTATCCCAAGGACGCGATGCAGTGGCGGGATCGTCATTGCGAGAAGACAGGGCGCGCGCCGCAGCAAAACCACCCAAGCCAAGCGGCGATACCGTGGATTCGGCACCACCGGCAATCATCACGTCCGCATCACCATATTCAATCAGACGCCCTGCTTCGCCGATGCAATGCAAACCTGTCGTGCAGGCGGTAACGATCGCCAGATTCGGGCCTTTGAGACCGTATTTGATCGACAGATGGCCAGAGATCATATTAATGATCGAGGCGGGAACGAAGAAAGGACTGATGCGGCGCGGACCACGGCTGGTCAGTTCTGCGTGGGTTTGCTCAATCATTGGCAAGCCGCCAATACCGGAACCGACGAGGACACCGATGCGCTCTGCATTGGACTCTGTTACTTCGAGGCCGCTATCCACCACTGCCTGCATACCCGCGGCCATGCCGTAATGGATGAAGGTATCCATGTGGCGGGCTTCTTTACCGGGGATGTAATCCTCGATATTGAAACCTTTGACCTCACCCGCAAAATGCGTGGAGAAGGCGGAGGCATCAAATTTAGTGATGGTCGCGATGCCGGATTGTCCGGCAAGTAGCGCGTCCCATGAGGCAGCGACCGTGTTACCAACAGGTGATATACAACCGAGACCTGTGACAACAACCCGGCGACGATTCGGACGAGTCAAACAATACTCCTGGAAACAATCAAAAACAGGTCGATCAGGCTTTTACGTTGGCCTTCGCGTAATCAATCGCTTGCTGAACGGTCGTGATCTTCTCGGCTTGTTCGTCAGGAATTTCCATCTCGAACTCATCTTCAAGCGCCATTACGAGCTCAACGGTGTCCAGCGAATCTGCACCGAGATCGTCAACGAACGAAGATTCATTTTTGATGTCGGCTTCTGCAACACCGAGTTGCTCAGCAACTATTTTTTTTACACGTGCGTCGATGTCAGACATCTTGGTCCTCCAGGGGGTGGGTTACACAAAGTGCGCGCATTTTATCAGGTTTGCGCGTCGCAAATTAAGTTTTAGATTTTGCTTTTACTAACACTATTCGTCGTTAAAAATCAGGCTTCAGCAGGCTTTAGCCGCCACTCATGTACATACCGCCGTTCACATGCAGGGTAGTGCCCGTAATATAGGCAGCCTCATTTGATGCAAGAAAAGCCACAGCAGCAGCAATATCTTCAGGCAGACCGAAGCGACCGGCCGGTATTTGCTGGAGTAGCGCCGCAACTTGCTGCTCAGTTAACGTTCGTGTCATATCCGTATCAATGAAGCCAGGCGCGACGCAATTGACCGTGATATTGCGGCTGCCCACTTCGCGCGCCAGCGCGCGGCTCATGCCAGCGACGCCTGCTTTTGCTGCAGCATAGTTCATTTGACCCGGGTTGCCGGCAGAACCGACGACGGAGGTGATGTTAATGATGCGGCCGTGCTTGGCTTTCATCATGCCACGCAAGACGGCGCGCGATAAACGTCCGACCGCTGTCAGGTTCGTTGAAATCACGGTGTCCCACTCCGCATCTTTCATGCGCATGGCGAGCTGGTCCTGCGTGATGCCGGCATTATTGACCAATATGCTGATGCCACCCAGATCCTTGGATAGCGTCTCAACAAGCTGCAATGCGGCTTCTGCGTCATTCACATCAAGCGCCACCCCATGACCAGCCTCGGGCCGAATGGCTTTCAGATAATCCGAAATAGCAGCAGCACCCGAAGCCGAGGTTGCGGTACCCACAACCGTTGCACCGCGCTGCGCGAGCTCCATTGCAATCGCGCGACCAATGCCGCGCGATGCGCCGGTCACCAGCGCCACTTGTTTTTCGAGTGATCGTTGCGTCATCGTCATTTGCTCGCCTCCAGAATTGCATCCATGGATGCCTGATCGACGATGGCATC
>JACCEC013161132.1_pt1 | contig 11040 bp, 4 predicted proteins | sample 7450121 | NCBI WGS metagenome assembly JACCEC01 (sample SAMN15323455, study PRJNA562643) | freshwater metagenome | isolation source: river surface water | place: USA:Blue River Watershed | collected 2017-08-18 | reverse complement strand
TGGACAGGCGCACGGCGACGTTGCCGAGCTCCTTGCCGACGGTGGTCGGGCTGGCGGTCTGGCCGTGCGTGCGGCTGAGCATGGGCACGGCGGCGTAGGCATGCGCCAGCGCGCGCAACTTGCCGATGATGGCGTCGAGGCCCGGCAGCAGCACCTGGTTGCGGCCGGCCTTGATCTGCAGCGCGTGGCTGGTGTTGTTGATGTCCTCGGAGGTGCAGGCGAAGTGCACGAACTCGCCGGCCTTCTGCAGCTCGGGCCAGCCGTCGAAGGCGCCCTTGACACCCATGGCGGCGTTGCCGCGGATCCAGTACTCGACCGCCTTGACGTCGTGGTTGGTGGTCTTCTCGATCGCCTTGATCGCCTCGGCGTCGGCCGGGCTGAAGTGGGCGACGACGGCGCGCAGGTGGGCGCGCGCGGCCGGCGACAGCGGCGCGAACTCGGCGAAGCCGGCATCGCTCAGGTGCTCGAACCAGGCCAGCTCGACCTGCACGCGGCGGTGCATGTAGCCGTACTCGCTCATGAAGGGACGCAGCGCGGCGAGCTTGCCGACATAGCGGCCGTCCAGCGGCGACAGCGCGGTGACGGGGGAGAATTCGACGGAGGTGGGTGCTTGCATGGCCCGGATTGTAGAAGAGCGCGCCCGCCGGACTGATGGGCAGGCGCGGCCACCGGCGTAAAAGGTACCGTCAGGCGCCCCGAACCAAACGAGAGGGAGGAGGAACGGTTCGGGGTTGCACCGGGCCGTCGCGGGCCTGGCGTCCTGACGGTAGAAGGCATCCAGTCGCGGCAGGCCTGAGCACCCGCCGTTTCACGATTCGACGCCATGGCCGGCGGAAAGTTCCCGCAGCCTGCACCCGCGTTGGGAGGCCTGGCCGGCATGAGCTTATGCCAATTTCATCGTTTGTCTTGATCGATTTTGCGTGGACAATTTCACGTTTTCGCAGTTCCAGGCAACGAGATGATCCGCTCCAACCACTTCCGCCCCGCCGCGCTCGCGGCCATGCTCGCGCTCGGCGCTTCCGGCGCCATGGCGACCAACGGCTATTTCGCCCATGGCTATGGCATCAAGTCGCAAGGCATGGGTGGCGCAGTCACCGCGCTGGCGCAGGACGGCTTTGCCGGCGCCAACAACCCGGCAGCGGCTGCCTTCGCGGGCGACCGACTCGACATCGGCGCCAGCCTGTTCAACCCCGAGCGCAGCGCCAGCCGCACCGGCGGCGCCAGCGCCGACAGCGGCCACGAGCTGTTCCTGATCCCCGAGTTCGGCTACAACCGCCGCCTCGATGACCGGACCGCCATCGGCCTGACAGTCCATGGCAACGGCGGCATGAACACCAGCTACCCGGCCAATCAGCCTGGCGGCACCAACCTGCTCAATGGCAGCGGCAAGCTCGGCGTGGACATGAGCCAGCTGATCGTGGCGCCGACGCTGGCGTACCAGCTCGACAGCAACCACGCGGTCGGTGTCTCGCCGCTGCTGGTCTATCAGCGCTTCGCGGCACGCGGGCTGGACAGCTTTGGCGGAATGAGCAGTGACAGCACCAGGCTGACGAACCAGGGCCACGACAGCAGCACCGGCATCGGCCTGCGCCTGGGCTACCAGGGCCGGATCAGCGACAGCGTGCGCGTCGGCGCCGCCTGGTCGCCGCGGGTCGAGATGAGCCGCTTCGAGAAGTACCAGGGCCTGTTCGCGGGTCAGGGCGGCTTCGATCTGCCCGAGAACGTCAACCTCGGCGTCGCCTGGCAGGCGACGCCGGCGCTGCTGCTCGCGCTCGACTACCAGCGCATCAACTACAGCGGCGTGCCTTCGGTCGGCGGCACCAGCCAGGTGAACCCAGCACGGAACCCGCTCGGCTCGGCCAACGGTGCGGGCTTCGGCTGGCGCGACATCGAGGTCTGGAAGCTGGGTGCGCAATGGCAGGCGAATGCCGACTGGACGCTGCGCGCCGGCGTCAACCGCGGCCAGAACCCGGTGACGGCGGCCGACGTCACGTTCAACATCCTGGCGCCGGGCGTCATGACGACGCACTGGACCTTGGGCGCGAGCTACCGCCTGTCGGACTCGGATGAGCTGAGTTTCAGCTACATGCGCGCGCCTGAGCAGTCGGTCAGCGGCGTGTCGATGTTTGGCGGCGTAGAAACCATCCGCATGAAGCAGCAGCTGCTCGGCGTGCAGTTCAGCCGCAGGTTCTGATCGCTGCGGGCGCCTGCGTGGCGCCCCCGTCAGCCCAGCACATGGGCCCAGAGCGCGCGCACGGCGTCGATCTGCGCCTGCAGCGGCGCCGGATCGAGCTGGGTGCTGGACTCGTCGAGCCGCGCGCGGTGCTGCAGGTGGCGGAACTCGCGGTAGGCGTCGGCGGCCTGCTGACCCATTCCCGGCGGCAGCAGGCCGGCGGCCTCGGCGCACTGCAGCAGCGCGATGTTGCCCAGGTTGCCGCGAAGCTCGGGGTGCGCCGCCGACTGCGACAGCAGCAGGAGCTGGACCGCGAATTCGACATCGATCATGCCGCCCGGGCTGTGCTTGAGGTCGAAGCGCCCCTCGCGCAGGTGCTGCGCCGAGCGCATGCGCTCGCGCATGGTGCGGATCTCGTCCTGGAGCGCCGGGAGGTCGCGCGGCGCGGTCATGACAGCCTCGCGCACCGCGTCGAAGCGCGCGGCGAGTTCGGGCGCGCCGAGCACGCAGCGCGCGCGCGTGATGGCCTGGTGCTCCCAGGTCCAGGCGGTGTTGCTGCCGCGCTGCTGCTGGTAGTCGGCGAAGGCGTCGAAGCTGGTGATCAGCAGACCCGAGTTGCCGTTCGGACGCAACGCGGTGTCGATCTCGTACAAATCACCCTCGCCGGTCTTGACGGTGAGCCAGTTGACCAGCTTGCGCACGAAGGCGGCGTAGGCCTCCTGCGCGCGCTCGTCGTCGTCCTCGTAGACGAAGACGATGTCGAGATCGCTGCCGTAGCCGAGCTCCTTGCCGCCGAGCTTGCCATAGCCGATGATGGCGTGGCGCGGTTCATCGCGGTGGCGCTGCTTGAGACGCTGCCAGCACCAGCGCCCGGTCACGCGCAGCACGCTGTCGGCCAGCGCGCTGAGGTCGTCTGCGACCTGCTCGACGCTGAGCACGCCCTCGACATCGCGCGCCAGCGTGCGGAAGGTCTCGGCATGGGTGGCGCGGCGCAGCAGGTCGAGCAGCGCCTCGTCGTCGTCCTCGCCGGTGGCGGCCAGCGACTGGCGGCGCGCTTCGAGCTCCTGCTCGAACTGGGCCGGATCGAAGCGCTCCTCGAACAGCTGGCGGCTGGCGAGCTCGTCGATCACGCCCGGGTGCTTGAGCAGGTAGTGCGCCGGCCACTTGGCGGCGCCGAAGATGCGCAGCAGGCGCTCGTGCACCGAGGGCCGCTCCTGCAGCAGCGCCAGGTAGCTCTCGCGCCGCAACAGCGGCTCGATCCAGTCGGCCATGCGCAGCGCGCCCTGTTCGCTGACGCGGCCTTCCTCCAGCCAGGCGCCGGTGCGCTCGACCAGGCGCACCAGCCGCAGCCGGCCTTCCTCGCGCAGCGCGAGCACGCGCGGATGCCCGGCCCACTCGGCCACCTTGGCCGCGAAAGCCGCCGGCAGCTGTGCCTGCACCGACTGCAGGCTCTCGACGCCGTTGCGCGTGCCGTTGCAATTCTTGCAATTGCCGTGATTGCCGAGCAGGGTGTCGAACTCCTGCGCCACCAGCTCGCGGTGCGCGTCGAGCGCGTGCAGGAAGGCGCAGCTGTCGGCATGGCCCATGGTGGTCGCGATCCAGGCCAGATCGTCGTCGCGCGTCGGCAGGATATGCGTCTGCTGGTCGTCGAGGTACTGGATGCGGTGCTCGACCCGGCGCAGGAAGTCGTAGGCTTCGGCGAGCTGCTGCGCGGTCGCCGCCGGCATCAGGTTGGCGCGGGTGACGCGCTGCAGCGCGTCGAGCGTCGGACGCTTGCGCAGCTCGGGAAAGGCGCCGCCGCGCACCACCTGCAGCAGCTGGACGGTGAACTCGATCTCGCGGATGCCGCCGCGCGAGAGCTTGACGTCGTGCGCACGCTCAGGCCGGCCGGCCGAGCGCTTGCTGGCGTGGTCGCGGATCTGGCGGTGCAGGCTGCGCAGCGACTCGAACACGCTGTAGTCGAGGTAGCGCCGGAACACGAAGGGCAGCACGACGCCGCGCAGCTGGCCCGCGCTGCCGTCGTGCACCGCGGCCGTCGGCGCGACAACCCGGCTCTTGAGCCAGGCGAAGCGCTCCCACTCGCGGCCCTGCACCAGGAAATACTCCTCGAGCGCGCCGAGCGAGACCGCCGGCGGCCCCGAGCTGCCGTTGGGACGCAGCATCAGATCGACACGGAACACCTGGCCATGCTCGGTGATGTCGCCGACGGTGGCATAGACGCGCTTGACCGCCTTGGCGAAATACTCGTGGTTGCTGATGCGGTTGCGACCGATCGAGTTGCCGGCGGTCTCGCCGTCGTTGTCATAGACGTAGATGAGGTCGATGTCGCTTGAGACATTGAGCTCGCGCGCGCCGAACTTGCCCATGCCGACGATCCAGAGCGCGGCGCGCCGCAGCACCACGCCCTGCGCGGCCGGCACCGACATGTCGGGGTAGAGCGGCGCGCCATGCAACTCGTCGAGCTCGCGCAGCGCCTGCGCCAGCGCCTGGTCGAGCGCGATCTCGGCCAGCTCGGTGACGGCCAGCGTCACGACCTCCAGCGGCGCCTCGCACTCGACATCGAGCACCGCCAGGCGTTCGAGCACCAGATGGCGCAGCACGCGCAGCGCCGAACCGAGATCAAGTCCGCGCGCGCGCAGTGCTTCGAGCGTCTGCAGCATGACAGCGCGCCGTGGCGCGCCGGGCGGCAGCAGGCCGAGCTCCTGTTCGTAGCGGCGCCGGATGCGCTGCACGAAGCGTGACTGCCCGGCCGCGCCGGCGTGCTTGACCACGAATTGCTCTGCGCCGCTGTCAGCGACATGCTTGACCATCATAATTCCGAGCCTATGAATCCTGTTTCCAGCCGCTCCCACGCCCTGCTGCGCATGGCATCGGGGTCGGCGCGCGCCCTGCTCTGGCTGCTTCTGGCAGCCTGGTGCCTGTTCGCACTCGGCTGGGGCACCCTGCATTGGGTCATTGTGCCCCGAATCGGCAACTGGAAAGCTGATCTGGAACAAGCCGCCACGCAGGCGCTGGGGATTCGGGTGCAGGTCGGCGCGCTGCAGACCGAGCCGGGCGGCGCGATCCCGACCCTGGCGCTGTCGGAAGTGCGCCTGTTCGACGCGCAGGGCCGCGAGGCCTTGCGCCTGCCGCAGGTGCGGGGCAGCCTGTCGCTGCGATCGCTGCTGAGCCTGGGCTTCGAGCAGATCGTGATCGACGGAGCAGAGCTCGAACTGCGGCGCCGCGCGGACGGTGTGATCACGGTCGCCGGCATCGAGTTGTCGCCACAGGCCGGCGCCGGCGACGCGGCCGACTGGTTCTTCTCGCAACGCGAGTTCCTGCTGCGCGATGGACGGCTGCGCTGGAGCGACGAGCTGCGGCCGCAGCCGCCGCTCGAACTGCGCGAAGTCACGCTGCGGCTGCGCAACCCGGGCCGGCAGCACCAGATCAGGCTCGACGCGACGCCGCCGCCCGACTGGGGCCAGCGCTTCAGCCTGCGCGGCCTGTTCCGCCAGCCCTTGCTGTCGCTCGATGGCGCCCGCCAGCTGCGCAGCTGGAGCGGTCAGCTCTACGGCGACTTCGGCCAGATCAGGATCGACCGGCTGCGCCAGTACCTCGATGCGGGCGCGCTGCAGGCGATCGAGCTGCAGCACGGCGAGGGCGCGCTGCGCTTCTGGGCCGAGCTCAAGCGCGGTCAATGGACGGGCTTCACGAGCGACCTCGCGCTGCACCGGCTCGCGCTGCGGCTGGGACCGGACCTGACGCCGCTGGCACTGCAGGAGCTCGGCGGCCGGATCGAGCTGCGGCACGAAGGCGGGGAACTGGAACTCGCGACGCAGAACCTGGCCTTCAGCACCGAGACCGGCACCCGCTGGACGGGCGGCAACCTGCGCTACCGCGAAACGCGCGCAACGACGGGCGCACTGCGCGAGCTGCTGCTGCAGGGCGACCGGCTCGACCTGCTGACGCTGCGACAGCTGGCCGGCCACCTGCCGCTGCCAGCGCCGGGCCGCCAGTGGCTGGCCCGCCTGCAACCCAGCGGACTGGTCGAACAGCTGGACCTGCAATGGCGCGCCGGCCAAGGCGCCCAGGGCAACTGGCAGGCCAAGGGTCGCGTGAACGCACTGGCGCTGCAGGCGGGCGACGGTCGTCCCGGCATCAGCGGCGCCAGCATCGAATTCGATGCCAGCGATTCGGGAGGCCAGGCCAGCCTGAAACTGGCGGACGGCGCGCTCGAATTCCCCGGCATCTTCGAACAGCCCCGGCTGGCCTTCGACCGGCTGCAGGGCGCGCTGCGCTGGCGCATCGACGGCGAACGCATCGCAGTCGATCTGCCCGAGCTCAGCTTCGCCAACGCCGACGCCGAAGGCCAGGCCAGCGCACGCTGGCAGACGGCAGACGCAGGCGGCGACGCGGACCGCTTCCCCGGCCGGCTCGAGCTCGACGCGACGCTGTCGCGCGCCGACGGCACAAGCGTGCACCGCTACCTGCCGCTGGACGTGGGCAACGAGGCGCGTCACTATGTGCGCGATGCCGTCCGGCGCGGGCATGCGAGCTCGGCGCGCTTCCGGGTCCGCGGCGACCTGCGCGAATTCCCGTTTGACAAGCCCGGTAGCGGCGAATTCAGCGTGCGTGCCAGCCTGAGCGGGGTCGAGCTCGACTATGTGCCGGCGCTGCGCCAGGCCGACGGCAGTCCGGCCTGGCCGGCGCTGAGCCAGATCGACGCCGAGCTGCAGATCGACGGCAACGCGCTGGCGATACTGAAGGGCCGGGCGCAGGTCGAGGGCCTGCAGTTGCGTGCGACCCAGGTCGAGGCGCGCATCCCGGACCTGTCGCGCCCGCTGCTGCAGATCCGTGGCCGCATCGCCGGCCCGGCGGCAGACGCGCTGGCGTTCGTCAACCGCTCGCCGCTGCTGGGCATGACGGAGCACGCGCTCGAGCCGGCCCGCATCACGGGCCAGACCCGGGTCCAGCTCCAGCTGGATCTGCCGCTGGAGAGCATCGAAAACACCAAGGTCGATGGCCTGGTGCAGTTCCCGGGCAACGACATGCAGTTCACGCCCGATACGCCGCTGCTGGCCGGCACGCGGGGCTCGTTGCGCTTCAGCGAGCAGGGCTTCAGCGTGCCGCAGGCACGCGCGCAGCTGCTCGGCGGCGAGCTGGTCTTCCAGGGCGGCATGGCGGGTGGCAACCTGGGCTTCCGCGGCCAGGGCAGCGCCAGCGCGGCCGGACTGCGCGTCTCGCAATGGCCGGCGCTGGCCGCGCTCGGGCAGGTGGCCAGCGGCAGCACGCCGTACCAGGTCCAGCTCGATTTCCAGGGCGCCGCAACCCGCGTGGCGGTCAGTTCGAACCTGCAGGGCCTGGCGCTGGCGCTGCCGGCGCCGCTGGGCAAGGCGGCGGCAGACAGCCTGCCGATGCGCTTCGAGATCACGCCCTTGCCAGCGGCCGGTGGCCAGCCGCGCGACCAGCTGAACCTGGAGCTGGGAGCGGGCGCGCAGCCGCTGCTGAGCGCGCGCTATGAACGCGAACAGGACGGCGAGGAGACCCGGGTGCTGCGCGGTGCGATCGCATTCGGCGCCGCCCGCCCCGCGCTGCCGGCACGCGGCGTGCAGGCCCGGATCGAACTCGGCCAGATCTCGCTCGATGCCTGGCAGGATGTGCTCGACCAGCTGCAGGACGGCGGCGCGGCCTCGCCAGCCGTCGCCAGGTCGGAAGCTGATCGGCCATACTGGCCCAACGCGCTGACGCTGCACGCCAGCCGCATCGAGCACGAGGGCCGCAGCTTCCATGATCTGGTACTCAACGGCACGCAGGAGCGCAAGCAGTGGCGCGCCACGATCGAGGCACGTCAGCTCAAGGGCCGGGTCGAGTTCCAGCCGGCGGACGAGAGCTCGCCGGGACGCATCCACGCCCGGCTGGAACGCCTGAGCCTGCCGCACAGCGCCGCCAGCGAGATCGAGCAGCTGACCCAGCAGGCGCCGGTGCGGCTGCCGGCGCTCGACATCGTGGTGCAGGACTTCGAGCTCGGCTCGCGCCATCTCGGCCGGCTCGAGATCACGGCCATCAACCGCATGCCGGCACCCGCGCAGCGCGAATCAGGCAGCGTCTGGCGACTCGAGAAGCTCAACCTGAGCAATCCCGAAGCCAGACTGCAGGCCTCGGGCGAATGGGCTTTCGCGGCGCCACGCAAGGCGGTCAGCGCGCCGCAGCGTCGCACGGCGCTGCAGCTCAGGCTGGAGATCGACGATGCGGGCGCGCTGCTCTCGCGACTCGGCATGCCGGGCGTGGTGCGCGGCGGCAGCGGCTCGCTGGAGGGCCAGATCGGCTGGCTCGGGTCGCCGCTGGCGCTGCATCCGCCCAGCCTGGACGGCGAGCTCAGGCTCGCGCTGGAGCGCGGCCAGTTCCTGCAGGCCGAGCCCGGTCTGGCCAAGCTGCTCGGCGTGCTGAGCCTGCAGGCGCTGCCTCGGCGCCTGACGCTGGACTTCCGCGACATCTTCAGCCAGGGCTTCGCCTTCGACTCGGTGCGCGGCAGCGCGCGCATCATGCAGGGCGTGATCAGCAGCGATGATCTGCAGATGAAGGGCGTCAATGCAGCCGTCTTCATCGAGGGCTCGGCCGACCTCGGACGCGAGACGCAGGACATCAGCGCGCTGGTGATCCCCGAGCTCAACGCCGGTGGCGCCTCGCTGATGGCGAGCCTGATCAATCCAGCGATCGGACTGGGCAGCTTCGTGGCACAGTACCTGATCGGCAAGCCGCTGCAGGCAGCGACGACGCGACAATTCCACGTCAGCGGGTCGTGGTACGACCCGAAAGTCGAAAAAGTGCAGCGCAACGCCAAGCCAGGAGAACAACCTTGAAAGTCGCCGCCATCCAGATGGTCTCAGAGATCAGCGTGGACCACAACCTGACGCAGGCGCATCGCCTGCTCGACCAGGCCGCAGCAGCCGGCGCCGAGCTCGCCGTGCTGCCCGAGTATTTCTGCTTCATGGGACGCAACGACCGCGACAAGCTGCTGCTGGCCGAGACGCCAGGGCTGGGCACGGTGCAGGACTTCCTGTCCGACACGGCGCGCGAGCTCGGCCTGTGGATCGTCGGCGGCACGCTGCCGATGGCGACGCAAGACCCGGAGCGTGCCGCCAACGCCTGCCTGGTTTACGACCCCAGAGGCAAGATGGCAGCGCGCTACGACAAGATCCACCTGTTCCGCTACGACAACGGCCGCGAACGCTACGACGAGGCCGCCGCACTGGCCGCAGGCGAACAGCCGACCGCCTTCACGCTGCGCGACCAGACCGGACAGGACTGGCGCGTGGGCCTGAGCGTCTGCTACGACCTGCGCTTCCCCGAACTCTACCGCCAGCTCGGCGCCGACATCATCGTGGTGCCCTCGGCCTTCACGCACCAGACCGGACAGGCGCACTGGGAGCTGCTGCTGCGCGCCCGCGCGATCGAGAACCAGGCCTATGTCATCGCCAGCGCGCAGGGCGGCCGGCACGAGAACGGCCGCCAGACCTGGGGCCAGACCATGGTCATCGACCCCTGGGGACAGATCCTGGGCCAGCACGCGACCGGCGCGGGCGTGGTGATCTGCGACATCGACCCGGCCAGATTGCAGTCGGTGCGCCAGCAGCTGCCGGCGCTGCAGCACCGCCGACTCTGAAACCGTCCGGCCGGGCATGCAGAACGGCACCGTGCGTGAGAAAATTTTCCCGATGAACCGTCAGACCCATACCCAGGCCGGCCTCCGCATCAGCGCAGCGCAATGCCGCGCGCCGGGCCGCCTGCGCCATGCCCTGCTGGCGGCCGGAGCCGCGCTGCTGGCGGCCTGCGGTACGCCGCCGCAGACCAGCCTGCCCGCGGCGAGCGACCCGCTGCCATCCAACGCTGTCGCAGTCATCACGCCGCAGACCTCGCCGGCCTGGCAATGGGCCGACAGCCAGCCGCTGCCTGGCGCCATCGCACGTGGCAAGAGCCTCTGGACACCGACGCGCTGGAGCGAGCTGCCAGGCTGGGGCCATGACGCGCTGCACGAGGCCTGGAACGCCTGGCTGCGCAGCTGCGAGCGGCCGGCGCCCGGCTTCGGGCTGCTGTGCACCGAGGTGCGCCAGCTCACGCTCGGCAGCGCCGAGGACCAGCACGAATGGGTCATGCGGCGCCTGCAGCCCTACCGCCTGAGCGCACCCGCCGGCGAAGCCAAGGGCCTGCTGACGGGCTACTACGAACCGGTCATGAATGCGAAGCGGCTGGCGACGGAAGGCTATGGCGTGCCGCTGTATCGCCCGCCAGCGGGCTTGCGCAATGGCCCGTGGTACAGCCGGCAGGAGATGGAGCGCTCGCCAGCAGCGCAGGCCGCGCTGCGCGGCCAGGCCATCGCCTGGCTGGCCGACCCGATCGACGCGCTGCTGCTGCAGATCCAGGGTTCGGGCCGCATCAACATCACCGAGCCCGACGGCAGCCAGCGCCAGGTCAGGCTGGCGTATGCCGGCAACAACGGCCACCCCTACCAGAGCGTGGCGCGCTGGCTGCTCGACCGCCGGCTGATCCAGAGCGGCACCTGGGAAGCGATCCGCGCCTGGGCGGCGCAGAACCCGCAGCGCGTACCCGAGATGCTGGCGGCCAACCCGCGCGTGGTGTTCTTCCGCGAGGAAGCGCTCGGCGAGCTCGAGGCGCGCTTCGGCCCGCGCGGCGCCCAGGGCGTGGCGCTGACGCCGGGCCGCTCGATCGCGGTCGACCGCGACAGCATCCCCTACGGCACCCCGGTCTGGCTGCGCAGCGCCGGCCCGGCGGCACAGTTCGAGAAACTCGTGCTGGCACAGGACACCGGCAGCGCCATCGTGGGCGCGGTGCGGGCCGACTATTTCACCGGTTGGGGCGACGACGCCTAC